>Ga0208821_1000002_pt1 | contig 296055 bp, 274 predicted proteins | sample June2015DPH_20_5_FD_184720 | JGI IMG/M metagenome (GOLD analysis project Ga0208821, IMG submission 184720) | Peatland microbial communities from SPRUCE experiment site at the Marcell Experimental Forest, Minnesota, USA - June2015DPH_20_40... | ecosystem: Environmental > Terrestrial > Soil >...
GTCCGGCCTTGGGATAATGCGGTTCGATCAGCGCAATCAGCCGCGCCCACGGAATCACCGCGTCCATCTCGGCCAGAAACCGCTCGCGCCGAGTTACCTTTCCTTTCTGCGTCCAAGCCACCGAAGCAAACGTCCGCTGATTACCCATCACCGCACCTCCTCATCCGCCACTCAACCAGTTCCTTTGTACACCAATCGATCAACTTATGCAGAGGTTCCCTAGCGGGTGTCGGAGTATATGCGTTTGAGACGAGCAGGCGCCACACCCATCAGGTACATCGCGCGAATCAGCCACATCCTGACGATGGTACGCAGCACTCCGTCGCGGTTCCATCTCCGCGCAGACGTTGTCACGCGGGCGCGCAGACAGGCAACGCGTCCTGAGCGCTTGAGCCGTCGCGCGAATTCGAGATCTTCGCATAGCTCCAGCTCGGGGAAGCCGCCGAGGCGATCGAAGACGTCGCGCCGCACGAAGATGGCCTGATCGCCGGTGCCGGTGCGGCTGATTCGCGAGCGCAGGCTGATCATCGCGCCAATAATCCGGTAGGGGATGGCGCTCGAGTCGAGTTTCACGTCGAATCGTCCGCCGACCACCGCGGGATCGGACAATGCCGATGCGATGTCAGCGGCAAAGGTCGATGGCACTAGTGTATCTGCGTGGACGAAAACCAATGCGCCGCCGTGCGATTCGCGCGCGCCCGCGTTCATCTGGTGCGCCCGGCCGCGCGATGCGCCAATCACCGTGTCGCACAATGGTTGTGCGATGGCGACGCCGGCGTCGATGCTGCCGCCGTCAACGACGACGATCTCCGCGTCGGGAGCGCCGCGGCGAAGCGCGCGCAGCGTGCTCGCGATGGCGGCCGCTTCGTTGAGCATCGGCACGATTACCGAAAGCGTTTTCAATTTCCGAATCAATCCACCGGAGGATTCACCAACGGCGACGAGTTTGGCTTGGGCGAATCGACCTTGATGATAACCCGGCGGCCCTGAATCTCGAGACGGCCCTGCTGAAAGAGCGCGATCGCGTGCGGAAAGATGCGATGCTCCTGGAGCAGGATTCGCGCCGCCAGCCGTTGTTCGTCGTCGCCGTGCAGCACGGGCACCGCGGCTTGCACGATCACCGGGCCGACATCGACACCCGCAGTGACGAAGAAAACCGTGCATCCCGCTATCTTGACGCCGTATTCGATCGCGTCCTTGGGCCCGTGAATGCCGGGAAACGACGGCAGCAGGCTGTTGTGGATATTCATGATGCGGCCGGGGAACGCCTCGAGCATCACGGGCGAGAACAGGCGCATGAAGCCCGCCAGCGCGACCAGTTCGACGGAGCGATCGAGAAGCGCGGCGAGGATCGCGCGGTCGAAGTCCTCGCGCGATGCAAACTTGCGATGGTCGATGACCATTGTCTCGATTCCGTGGCGGCGGGCGCGCTCGAGCCCCTGCGCGTCGGCCTGATTCGAGATGACGAGACGGATTTCGGCCTTGAGGTCGCCGTGCAGAATCGCGTCGATTATCGCTTGCAGATTGGTGCCGGCGCCGGAAATCAGGACGCCGAGTTTGACCGTCGGATTTTCCGCCATCGAATTAGCCGCGGCTCAGCGAATTGACACTCCGCGCTTGCCGCGCCTTACTTCGCCGACAACATATGCCCCATATTCGCGGCGGCGCAAATGAGCGACGACGCGGTCGGCCTCGCGCGCGGGCACGATCGCGACCATCCCGAGGCCGTTGTTGAAGGTGCGATCCATCTCGGCGCGGGTGATTTTGCCAAGGCGCTGAATCATGTCGAAAATCGGCGGCGTCGGCCAAACCCCGCGTTCGAGGATTGCGCGGGTGTTTTCGGGCATCACGCGCGGCAGGTTCTCGAGCACGCCGCCGCCGGTGATATTGGCAAGGCCGCTTATCTTGAAGCGCTCGAACAGTTCGACGACGACGCGCGCGTAGATGAGCGTGGGACGCAGGAGTTCCTCGCCGAGCGTGCATCCCAGTTCTGCGATGTTGGAGCCGAGCTTGAGTTTGGCGTGTTCGAGCAGAACGCGGCGCACCAGCGAGAAGCCGTTGGAGTGAAGTCCGCTGGATGCGACTGCGATCAGCACGTCGCCGGCGCGCACATTGGACGGCTTGGGAATTCGCGCGCGTTCGACTATTCCCACCGCGAAGCCGGCCAGGTCGTACTCGCCGGGCTTGTACAATCCGCTGAGCTGCGCCGTCTCGCCGCCGACCAGGCTCATGCCGGCCTGGGCGCATCCGCGAGCGACGCCCTTGACGATGTCGAGCGCGACTTTTTTTTCGAGCTTGCCGGAGCCGATGTAATCGAGAAAGAACAGCGGACGCGCCGCATGGCAGATGATGTCGTTGACGCACATCGCGACGCAGTCGATTCCGACGGTGTCGTGACACCCGGTCTCGAACGCGATCATGAGCTTGGTCCCGACACTGTCGGCGCCCGCGACCAGGACCGGCGCGCGCATCTTGCGCGCGGCGTTGAGTCCGACCAGCGCGCCGAATCCGCCGACCCCGCCGATCACATGCGCGCCGGCCGTGGTCCGGGCGATCGAACCGAAAAGCGGAATCAGGCTCTGCTTCAGCGCGATATCGACGCCGGCCGCTTTGTAGGTCATCCCGGCGGGCGCCATCAGGCCGATTTCCTCCGCCGCGCCACCATCGACGCGCGAAAGGCGGGCTGGCCGCCTAAAGAAGCAGTCAACCCTTCGCGGTATTCCTCGATCTCGAGTTCGCCGGCGAGCGCGCGAAGCTCTCCGTGACCGAGCAGAAAGCGCGGATCGTGTGGAGGATTGATCGCAGCCTGGTCAACCAGGAACGTAGCGGCGATCAAAATGCCGCCGGGTCTGAGCGCCCGGACAAATTTCGGGAACAGCGCGCGGTCAAGGAAGTTTATATTCACGATGACGTCGAAAGATTCGTCCTTGAGATGAAAGCTATCCAAGTTTGCGACCATGGGCCAGATGGCCAGTCGCGCGGTCCGCGCAGTCGCGGCGACGCTGCGCATCGCTTCCTTGGAGCGATCAACCGCGACCACCCGCATGCCCGCCCGTGCGAGCGCGAGCGCGTTGCGTCCGCGTCCTGCGGCGATGTCGAGCGCGACGCCGCCGCGCGGCAATCGCGCGAGCATCGCGGCCAGGAACGGCTCGGCTTCGCCGGGCGGCTGGCCGCGATGGCGTTCATCCCAGTCGACGGGTTGCGGTCCGCTCATAGCACGCGCGCGAGCGTGAATACATCCACGCAAGCGGCGCCTGCCGCGATCAGCACGCGCGCGCATTCATCGACCGTGGCGCCCGTGGTCATCACGTCGTCCACGATCAGCACGCGGCGATTCCTGACACGTTCGGGATTCGTGACCGTGAACGCGCGGCGCACGTTCTTGACGCGCTCGTCGTGGTGACGCGAGGTCTGCGGCATGGTGAAGCGCCTGCGCGACATCGCGGTGGTATCCAGCGGGAGATCGAGCCGCCGTGCGACTTCGCCGGCGAGCAGCGCGGCCTGGTTGAATCCGCGCCACCACAAGCGCCGCCAATGCAGCGGCACCGGGATGACCACATCGTAGTCCTCAGCCGACACTGGCAGCTCGTCGCCCAAGTATTGCGCCAGTGCGCGCCCGACGGATTGATCGAGGCCGTACTTGTGACGGCGAATCAGCGCGGGCAGGCTGCCGGGTTCGTCCTCGGCGGTGGTTCGATAGCGCGCGATAGTGCGAGCGATTCGATAGCGTGGCGGATGCGCGAGGCATCGGGCGCATCGCGTCGCATCGCTGACGGCGGACTCGAGCGGTCCGCCGCACACTTCGCAGCGCGGCTCGGGCATCCGCTCGACTCGCGCGATGCATCGAGCGCAAACGCGCTGTCGCTGTCCGGCTTCGGATGCAAGCCGCGCTGCGCATGCCGAGCATCGCGGTGGATACAGAAAGTCGAGCACCTGGGCGAGCGCGGCCATATATGATTGATGCGTCCGACGGCGCCGAAACTCAAGCCCGCGGGGTTGGCTGTTGCGCGGCCGTTTGAGTGCGAAGTCAATTTGCCGGATGTGGTATAGAGAAAGTGATTTGAGCGCCGCTCACCGCAGTGAGAACAGACACGGGGAGTTGATGCGATGGCGATTACAGGAACACTCGAAGATCGCGAGGAAGTTCGCGCGCTGCACGCGCGCTATTGCCTGACGATCGACGGCGGCCGCTACGATGAATGGATCGATTGCTTCACTGAGGACGGCGTCTTCGAGAGCCCGCGCTTCGGCAAGCACAGCGGACGCGACGGCCTCAAGCATTTCGCGGCGCTGTACAAGGAATCACTCGGCGGCGCGCAGGTGCTCCACGTGGTCGCCAATCCTGCCTTCGAACTCGACGGCGCCGGCGGCGCCGGTACCACCTACCTGCTCTATTACCACTGCAAGGACGGGCGGGTGCAGCAATCGACGGTTGGGTATTTCACGGACAAGCTGCGCAAGACGCCCGCGGGATGGCGCTTCGCCAGCCGTCGACTGACGATCCTCGGGCATCACTGAAACCCGCAAACTAGACCCGGAATTTTCGTTTTGATAAAAACTCTTCAGTTTCCAGCTCTCGTTCAATGGCAGGTTGAGGGTTAATTATGGAGCAATCGACAGGTGACCTGATCGGGCGGCTTTCACGGCTGGAACTGCAACAGGCTAAACTCCAGCGCAGCAACAAGCACCTGCGGCTGATGACCGGCGCGTTGCTGCTTCTCTGCGGTGCGCTGTTCACGATGGCGGAGACGAGTTCGGCGGTACCGGAAACGCTCGAGGCGCAACAATTCCTGCTGCGCGACAGCACCGGCAAGCTCCGTGCCGCGATGGGCGTGACATCCGACGGCGCAGTGGGATTCAACCTTGAAGACTCCACCGGCCGTACCCGCCTGACCATTGACCTCGCTGCGAACGGCACGCCAGGTTTGGACCTCTTCGATAAGGATGGCAAGATGCGCGTGACCATGGCGCTGGGGACGGCCGGTGAACCCGGACTCGGTCTCTACGATCCCAATGGCCATCTGCGAACCAGCCTGGATGTTCCAGCGGCCCAGACTCCCGGTTTGGCGTTCTATCGTGATGACGGCAAGCCGGCTTGGGGAGCTCCCTAAAGTGCGCTCACAACAAAAGAGATCCTTTGTCTCGGTCTGCTCGATCGGAGCACTCATTCTGCTTGGAATAGTCGCCTGCACCGCGAGCGGATGCTTTCCTGTTTATGGTGGCGGCTATGGCTACCCAGAATACGGCTATGCGCCATACTGGGGTTGGTGGGGCTGGGGCTATCCCGGCTTCCGCGTCCACCATCCGTGGGAAGAACATCACGGCGACGGCCATCATACGGAGTTCTATCACGGCGGCGGCGTCGGACATGAGGCCGGCGGCGGCTTCCACGGTGGTGGTGGTGGCGTTCACGGTGGTGGCGGCGGCGGGGGCCATCGTTGAGCCACCGCATGCGATCCTCGGGCATCACTGAGATTCTCCAGCCCGCGTAAAATAGTGCGGCGCCGAATCGCGATGCGATCCGGCGCCGTTTTTTCGTGTCGCTGATTACCCTGCTAGAAGGCGGCGTACCACGGCACTTCGTGCGGATTCTGCACTTCCCAATTGATATTGAACGCCTGCAGGATCGTGCCGTCGTTGTGGGCGAGCGCGAGCTTGGCGTTTTCGAGATCGACTTCGGCCTGCACCTGGTCGCCCTCGGCGCTCACTTCCTCTTCCTGGAATTGCAGCAGGTCGTGCGTGGTCGCCATTCCGACCCGGAACATCACTTGCTCATCGTGGAGCGCCTGGCGAGCGTAGTAAGTTGCCGAGGCAGTCGCGGCCGCGCGTTTATAGTCGGCATACAGATTAGAGATCGCGCTCTCCACATTGACGACCGCTTGCGACAGCGCCGCTCGATACTGTACCCGCTGCTGTTCGTATTGTATGCGAGCCTGCGCCAGAGCGGCGCGCGGAATGGCGTTGTCCAGCGGCATCTGGAACGACAGCACGGCGGCGTAGTTGTAATAGCTGAAGCCCCACAGGCGATCGAGCGCGTCGCCATAGATTCCGCCTAACGGCGCCCTGGCGCCGGCTTTGTCATCGCAGTTTCCCTGTCCAGGCGTGATGAATTTGGTCACACAAGGCGTGTATCCGGCGACCGCAGTCAGGCCGAATTGCGCGCCCAGGTTGAGCTGCGGCAGAACCTGGTTCTCCGAGTACTTCACCTGCAGCAACGCGTCGCGAATCGCCTCGCGCATATTGCCCAGGGAAGGCAGGTACTGCACGGCCAGCTCGAGCGCGCGCTCCTCATCGATGACGATCTGCTCCTTGGGGTTGGTCCGCGTGAGCGGCTGGATTTGCTCGGGCAGGAAGGTGCCGTACGGATTGAGCATCACGTCCTGGCGGAGCTGGACGCGGGAATTTTTCAGGTTGGCTTCGGCGGTGTACACGTTGGCCTCCGCAGTGGCGGCCGCGGACTGCGCTTCCTGCAGGTTGATAGGAGCAAGAGTGCCGACCTTGACGCTGATCGCATTCTGGCGGACCAGGTCGATATTGAAGGTCAGCGCGGCGCGCGCGACCTCGAGATTTTCCTCGGCGAGCACGACGTTCCAGTAATCGCCGCCGATCTTCTGCACGAAATCCTGCAGCGCCTGGCCGTAAGTCCATTGCGCCTGCTTCTGACCCGACTCTGCGATCCGGACGTTGATGGTCGCGAACTCCCAGCCGAAGCTCTGCAGCAATGGCTGTGAGAGCGAGAGTGCGAGGCTGGGCGTGTAGGAAGGATTGACGCCGGCGAAGAGCGAATTCGACAGCGAACGATCGTTGTTGAAAGTCACGCCCCAGGTTCCGTTGGTGATCGCGGAGACTTTGTTGAGGCCGAAGTTCCAATCGTAGAATTTCTGCACGGCGCCGCCGCCGGCACCGGTCTGCAAGGGGGAGGTGACGGGCACGACGCTCTTTTCGACGTCACCCTGCGCGGTAAGGTTCGGATCGAAGCTTCCGTTGGCCTCCCGGACGGTTTCCATCGAGGCGACCGGGTCGAGTTCGGCAGCCTTCAGCGACGGGTTGTTCTGCATCGCGATGTAGATGGCTTCCTTGAGCGTGAGGCCGCGCGCGGTGGGAGTTTCGGAGCGCATGTAGCGCTCGCTGATCAGGTTGTCGGGCGCGATTTCGTTGGTCAGCGACCACTGATGCGCGAAGATGCGCGGCAGATTCAACAAATCATCGTGATGCTCGAACTGGTTGGAGGCGCTGGGCGGCACGTTGGCCGGCGGCGGCTCCTGCGGCCCGACCGGCACGGACCGCATCTGAATCGGTCCGGTCAGATCCGGCGGCGGCAACGGCGTGGTGGGCAGCGAGCCGGTCACGTTGAGCTGATCCTGGGCAAATCCGATCGAGGCTGCGAGCATCAGCAGGGAAATGGTCAGCATCGCAAAAGACACCCATTTACTTCTCGACATACAAATGAACCTCCTTGGTACTGTTGCCATCGCCGGCGATGGCCCGCCACTTCCGCACACGCCGATTATGCAATTTGACTCAGCAGTTTGGGTTCGATTTGCCAACGCCGAATCGAACTGAAGCGCTTGCGCGGCGCCAACTAGCCCGCGATTATAGCCAAGGCGGCCCGCCTTGTCTTCCGTAATCGAAGGCGGCTGGATTTCTTCGCGAGTCGCACTTGGAGATGGTATGCGCGCTGTCAGGCTGGTAATCGCAGTACTCATCGTGTCCCCGATCCTTATGCTGGCGCTCAGCGAGTCAAGACTCGCGCGGCAGCCATTCGCGCAAGTTACCGCGGCGCCGGGACCGGTGCCACTGACTGCACCCGTGGCTCCCGGTCAGCCGCAGGCCTTCGCGACGATCGGAACGCTGCCTGCTCTCGCGGCGGCGCCGGGAACTTCGCCTGCAGCAGTTGCGGCCGCGGCGCCGACGCCACGCGCATTTCGATGCACCTGTTCGGCGCCGGGAAGCGGGACCCAATGGGCCGGCGTCGTTTCGTCGTCCAGCTATGTTCTTGCCAGCCAGTCTGCGCGCGGGCAGTGCGCCACCTACTTGTCGAACGAGAACCAGCAGTCGGCGTACATGGTGCCGGAAGGAGCTTCGCCGAACTCGGGAAAGCCAACGATCTACAATGGCACGGCGTTCACGCAGCGCACGCAGGTGTCAAGCGCGGTGATAGGGATCCGTCCAAACTTGCAGGAAGAATCGCAGCTAACGACCGGATGCGTTTCAAATTGCGTGTGCGCGCGATGTGCCTGCAACTGAGGCGTTGGCGGCCTTGCTGTTCCCGGGCTAATCGATAAGCTTCTTCAGATCCGGCGGGACAGGCGCAATCACTTTGACGTGGCCGACCGCCGGCGAGTCGAACGCTAGCTCGCATAGATGCAGCCAGAAGCGCCCGGGCGCGAGCGTCGCGATCGCGGGGCCGCCATAAAGCGTGTCGCCAACTATAGGATGGCCGAGGCTGGCCAGATGCACGCGAATCTGATGGCGGCTGCCGGTCTTCGGCGCGACTGACAACAGCGTGAACTCGCCAATGCGCCGGATTGGCTCGGCGAGCGTAGTCGCGGCGCGCCCGGCGCGTTTCGGATTCGCACTGGAGGGATCGCCGACGACCATCTTGCGCGCGTTTTTGGCGTGATGCGCGATCGGCGTGTCGATCTGAATCTTGCGCTCGAGCGATCCCGCGACCAGCGCCTCATAGCGGCGTGCGATTCGCCCCGCGCGAATCGCGTCGCGCAGTTTCTCGAACGCGCGGCGATTGCGCGCGATCAGCAGCGCGCCCGAAGTGCCGTTGTCCAGCCGATGCACCAGTCCGCCTTCGAGCGGCTTTTCGCCGGCGGTCGCGGTATCCGGGAATCGCGCGACGATCGCATTCATGACAGTGTCGCGCTCTCCCGCCTGGATCGGATGACAGGGAATGCCGCCGGGTTTGTTCACGACGATCACGGCCGCATCTTCATGCAGAACTTCGAGCGCGAGGCCGGCATTCGGCTCGATAGCCGCGCGGCGATCCGCGGCGGCAACTTCAACCCGATCCTCGGCGCCGACGATTTCGCTTTTCTTCGAGCCCCGTCCGTTGATTCGCACCATCCCGCGCTCGACCAGCTCCTGTGCCACGCGCCGCGAGGGCGCCAAGCCGGTCCGCACGAGGTAATGATCGAGGCGTTCCTTTATTGCGTCCTGCAAGGGCACGCACGTCCTGCAAGGAGTCAACGGCTCGCGGAATTGCCGGTTGGAATCGGCGGGGCCGGGGGCCGATTGTACACGGAAAATTGAAGGGTCGCGGCGTAAAGCAGAATCCCAAGCAGAATTACTGCGGTGAGTACATCTACGAAGCTGAGTTGCGTTGCGCCCCGCGCCAGACGATTAAATCCCCGCATACTTCCTCCTTGCCAATTCACCAAACTACACTCCCGCGGCAGCGCGCAAAACCGAGCGGGCCTCGCGGCCATGTTCGGGCAACCCGAACAAGCGCCGGAGCTCGCGGCCGGTCTCGGACTTCTCGCACGCCGCGATGTCGAGGGGAGAACCGGCCGCCACGATCCGCCCGCCCTCGTCGCCGCCACCGGGTCCGAGATCAATGACATAGTCGGCGTTCGCGATGAACTCGAGGTTGTGCTCGATCACGACCAGCGTGTTGCCTTCGGTGACCAGCCGGTTGAGCACTTTGATCAAGCGCTTGATGTCGGTCGAGCTGAGCCCGGTGGTCGGCTCGTCGAGGATGAACATCCGCGGCAGATGCCTCCCGTGTTCTCCCGCCGGCACGGGTTCGAGATCGGCCAGCAGAAATCGCGCGAGCTTGAGGCGCTGCGCCTCGCCGCCCGACAGCGTCGAGGTGGTCTGCCCGAGCCGGATGTAGCCGAGGCCGGCCGCAATCAGCGCGTCGAGCCGCTTGACGATGGCGGGATGACGGATGAAAAACGCGCGCGCGTCCTCCACGGTAAGGTCGAGCACCTGGGCGATGTTTAAGTCGCGCAGTCTGATCGCGAGAATGTGGCTCTGGAAGCGGCGGCCGTCGCACGCCTCGCATTTCACCTCGAGGTCCGCCATGAAATGCATCTCGATCGTGATAGTGCCCATGCCGCGGCATTTTTCGCATCTTCCGCCCGTGACGTTGAACGAAAAATGCCGCGCCTGCACGCCCAGGCGGCGCGCTTCGGGACTGGCGGCGAACAGCTTGCGGATTTCGTCGTAGATTTTCAGATAGGTCGCCGGATTCGAGCGCATCGAGCGCGCCGGCAATTCCTGTCCCATGTGCACCATGTCGCCGATCAGCTCGAAGCCGTCGATCCGATCGCATTCGCCGGGCTCCACCGAGGTATTGCCCGAGCGGCGCAGATAATTGTTGTAGAGAACGTCCTCGACCAGCGTCGATTTTCCCGATCCTGAAACCCCGGTGACGCAAACCATCCGCCCGGCCGGGATTGCCGCGTCGAGGCCGGCCAGATTGTGCTCGCGCGCGCCGGCGATTCGAATCGCGGGATCGCGCCTGGTGAATTTGCGCCGCTTGGCCAGCGCCCGCATCAGCAGCACGCGTCCCGGCGACGACGCCATGCTGTCAAGATTCGCCTTCGCCGGCGGACCCGAGTACGTGAGTTCTCCACCCTCGCTGCCGCCGCCCGGGCCGAGCTCGACGACGTGATCGGCGCCCGCGATCATCGCCGGGTCATGTTCCACGACGATGACCGTGTTGCCGAAGTCGCGCAGACTGTGCAACACCGCGAGCAGTCTCCTTGCGTCCGCGGCGTGCAGGCCGACCGTCGGCTCGTCCAGCGCATACAGCGTCCCGACCAGCACGCTGCCGAGCGCGCTGGCGAGATGAATCCGCTGCGCCTCGCCGCCGGACAGCGTGCGCGCCTGCCGCTCGACCGTCAGGTAGCCGAGCCCCACCTCGACCAGGTAGCCGACGCGATTGCGCAGCTCGCGTATCACGACGGCCGCGCGCGTGGCGACTTCGGGGATCGATCCGATCTTGTCGAGCCACAGGACGAGGTCGCGGATCGAGAGCCGCCCGACGCCGGCAATCGACAGGCCGTCCACGAGCACGTTAAGCGCCTCGGTCTTCAGCTTGGCGCCGCCGCAGGCGGGGCAGATGACGAAGCGGCGATACTTCGCCAGCAGGATTCGGACGTGAGTCTTGTAGCGGCGGCCCTCGAGCCACTTGAAGAAGCCCCGCACCCCCGGCCATTTGTCTTCATCCCATTTCGCGCGCGGACCCTCGTCACCGTCGAGCAGCCAGACGCGCTCCTCGTCGGTCATCTCGCCAAAGGGCGCCGAGGTGCGGATTTTTCTGCGCCGCGCCAGCTTCAGCATCCACTCGTTCATCTCGCGATAGGCGGGAGTCCGCCACGGCGCGACCAACCCATTGCGGATCGACAGATTCGGATTCGGAATCACCTTGTCGAGATCGAGTTCGACCGTGCGGCCGAAGCCTTCGCATTCGGGACACGCGCCGATTGGACTGTTCGATGAAAACAGCGCCGTGGTCGGCTCGGTAAACGCGGTCGCGCAGCGCGAGCAGTTGAAGCGCCGGTCGAAATCGATCGCGCCGACGCTGTGCGTATTGCCATTATCGCGCTCGACGCGGACGGCCCGCGCGCGTCCGCCGCCCAGGTAGAAGGCTTTTTCGAGCGCCTCGCGCACGCGTTCGATTTCGGCTTCGCCGCTTACCGAGATGCGATCGATGACGACCATCATAGGACTGTTCGGCTGCGCCGCGGGACTGTTCGAATCCGGCCGGGAGGCGTCGAGCTGTGCTTCGGCGGCGATGGCGCGTGCGGCGAACTCCGTGGTCTCGGTGATCGCGTCGTTGGCGTACAGGCGATGGTAACCGTTCTGAATCAGGTAGCCGGCCGCGTCGGCAATCGAGCGCGAACCCGCCTCGAAGGGCGCCAGCACGACGTAGAGTCCGGGCGCGTCGAGGATTCGCGCGCCGGCGCTCTCGACGGTGTCGCGGCTCACTTCGCCGCCGCATCGTGGACAAATGGTGTGACCGACGGTCGCGAACAGCAGGCGGAGATAGTCGCTGATTTCGGTGACGGTGCCGACCGTCGAGCGCGCATTCTTGATGGTGTTCTTCTGGCGCAGCGCGAGCGCCGGCGGAATCTGGGAAATAGCATCGACGTCCGGCCGCTCCATCCGCTCCAGGAACAGCCGCGCGTAGGTCGAAAGGCTCTGCACGTAGCGCCGCTGACCCTCGGCATACACGGTGTCGAAAACCAGACTCGATTTGCCCGACCCCGACACTCCCGTGACTACCGTCAGCCGGTTGTGGGGAATTTCGAGCGAAATATCAGCCAGGTTGTGAGTGCGCGCGCCCCGGATACTGATTGAGCGATCCAAGCTTGTTCCCAGCCGCTTACCGAGGGTCAGCGATCGGCCGCGCCTTTCTTTTGCGCTCGCCCGGAAATTCGTCGGCGACTTTTGCGTACAACTCGGCAAGCTGGACGTCGAACTTCGCCTCGATGCGCCGGGTTTCGGCCTCGCGTTCGGCAGCCGGGATCGGTGCGAGCCGCGCCAGTTCCTCGCCGAGCCGTTGCATCAGGCGATTTCGCGCCACCAGATATTCGTATCCGTTCATAGGCGCTCTAAAACCTCAAATTCCAAAGATCAGAATTATAGGTTATCCTGCGCCCAGCGAACAACCCGCACCCTCGCGGCCGGCCACTTTGACATGGAAGCCCACACTGAATCATCGCCCGCCTCCAGCGCCGTCGAAATTCTTCGGGCGTGGCCCGATGCCGCTCTTTGCCACGGATTTATCGGGCGCACCGGTGGCGTCAGCACGGGCGCGTTCGCCTCGATGAATCTTTCCTATTGGGTCGGCGACGACGAACGTGCCGTCGATGCCAACTGGGAGCGCTTGCGTCGCGAGGCGCCGGACCTGAAGCTGGTGGCGAGGCTGAACCAGGTGCATGGCGACGTCATTCACGCCGCGACTCGCGACACCGCGACGCTTCGGCCGGCGGGCGACGGGCTCGTCACTGCCGAGCCCGGCGTCATCCTGGGAATATACACCGCCGACTGCGTGCCGGCGCTGATGGTCGATTCGAAACGAAAAATAGCCGGCGCGTTCCACGGCGGATGGCGTGGCGTTATTGCGGATATCGCCGGCGCCGGCGTCCGCGCGATGGTCAAGCTCGGTGCTCGCGCCTCCGATATTCACGCCGCGATGGGACCGTCGATCGGGCTGTGTTGTTTCGAGGTTGACGCCGAGCTTGGCGATCGCTTTGCCCGCGAGATTGCCGGCGCGCGGAGTCATACGAGGGCAGGGCGCCCCGGCAAAGCCTTTATCGACTTGCGCGCTGTCGTGCGGGACCAGCTCGAACGCGCGGGACTCGCCGCCGCGAACATCGCGAGCGTCGGTCCGTGCACTCGCTGCGCCTCCGATCGATTCTTTTCACGGCGCGCGGCCGGCGGGATGACAACCGGCCTTCAGATGAGCTATGTCGGCTTTGATGCGTAGCCATATGCCGCAGCGTAAACCAAAGAAGCATCGCGCGGGCGGATTGATCGCGAAAATCCGCAAGCCGATGGCGCCGCCGTCGCGCATCATCGACGACCCGACCAAATACAAGCGCGAGCGCGAATTGGAAGAACTCCGCCGCCAGGAAAAATCCGGGAATTCCTGATGCCAACGCCCGTCAGCGGACAGATTCGAGTCGGAATTATCGGCGCCGGTCTCATCGGCCAGACGCATTCGATGATGCTCCGCTACGTCGCCGATCGCACCGAGCAAAGTGTCCGCGTGGTCTCCGTCGCCGACGTATCGCATCCGGCGGCCGAGCGACTCGCGGCCAGATGGGATGGCGCGCGCGCTCTCGAGTCGGCCGAAGAGATAATCGCGGATTCATCGATCGACGCGGTATGGATTTGCACGCCGACCGCGATGCATCGCCAGGCCTGTATTGCCGCCGCGCGCGCCGGCAAGCATATTTTCTGCGAGAAGCCGCTGGCGATGACCGCGGCGGAAGCATCCGAGATGGCCGCCGCGATCAAAACTTCCGGCGTGACAAGCCAGGTGGGCCTCGTGCTGCGATTTTCGCCCGTTTACAACGTGATCAAAGCGATGTTCAAGGAGCCGGACGCGGGGATACTGCTCAGCATCACGATGCGCGACGATCAGGATTTTCCGACGCGCGGCGCGCATGCGAGCGCGTGGCGCAACGATGCGTCGCTGACCGCCGGCGGCACGCTCATCGAGCACAGCGTTCATGACTTCGATCTGCTGACGTGGATGTTCGGGCCGGTCACGAGCCTCTACTGCCGCACCCGCAACGTGAACGGGATGGATGGAGTTGAAGACTTCGGCGCGACCGCGATGGAATTTGCGGGCGGCTTTCACGCCCAACTCACTTCGGTATGGCATCGGATGATCGGACGCCCGAGCAATCGAAGGCTTGAAGTTTTCGCCGAGAATCTGTTTGCTGCTTCCGACGCCGACACGCTCGGGCCGATCATTTTTCAGCGCGGGTCCGGCGCCAAAGAGGAGACCGTCAGCGAGACCGAAGTGATGGCCCGATTCACCGAAAAGATTCTGCGCGAGCGGCCCTACCTGGCGCTAATCAAGGACTGGTTGGCGATTCCGTACGCCGCCGAAGATGCGACCTTTGTGGCCGCGCTCAAGGGAGCGTGCGAGCCGGACCCCGAATTTGCGGCCGGGGTGGCAGCGCAGCGGATGGTGGAAGCGGCATATCAGTCGGCGCGCTTGCGGGCTGCGGTGCCTGTCAAAACTTAAAGCGTTACTTTAATCGAGGATGGGGTCCAATTTATGATCGACTTTGAACTCAGCGAAGAACAGCAGATGATCCGCGACAGCGTCGGCGCCTTCGCGCGCGACGAGATTCGTCCCGCCGCGCGACCCGCCGACGAAAGCGGCGCTATTCCCGCCCCGCTGGTGGCCAAGGCGTGGCAATTCGGATTTGTCAGCGGCGCTATCCCGGAGAAATTCGGCGGCGGGGGCGATGCCCGCTCGGCGGTGACCGGCGCGATCGTCGCGGAAGAACTCGGCTTCGGCGATCTTTCGATCGCAATCCACGTGCTCGCGCCGCGGCTGTTCGCGTACCCGATCGTCGATATGGGCACCGACGATCAGCGCGCCAAATATTTGAAGCGATTCTCCGGTGCGGACTTCGCCGCCGCGACCGCGGCCGTGATGGAGCCTCGCTTCGATTTCGATCTCTCGGCGCTGCAAGTCTCGGCCCGGCGCGACGGCGGCGGATTCGTCCTGAACGGCGCCAAGTGTTACGTGCCGCTCGCGGCCGAATCCGATTCGATGCTGGTCTATGCGGCAACTGACGCCGCCAAGGGTTTTGCAGGCGTGGACGGCTTCATCGTTCCGCGCGCCGCCGCCGGCGTGACGGTCTCGGAACGCGAAAAAAACATGGGCCTCAAAGCGCTCGCGACTTACGAACTGACGCTCAAAGATTGCCGCGTCGGCGCCGATGCGCGCGTGGGCGGCGACAAGGGCATCGACTTTTCGCGGCTGATGAGCCAGTCGCGGGTCGCGTTTGCCGCGCTGGGCGTCGGGGTGATGAATGCCGCGTTCGAATACGCCCGCGACTACGCCAAGGAGCGCAAGGCGTTCGGCGTGCCGATCGCGACCAAACAGGCGATCGCGTTTATCCTGGCCGACATGGCAATTGAAATCGACGCGGCGCGCCTGCTGGTGTGGGAAGCGGCCTTCAAATTGGACAAGGGCGGCGACGGCTTGAGGGAAAGCTACCTGGCCAAGAATTATGTCGCGCAGAGTGCGCTCAAATTGACCGACAACGGCGTCCAGGTGCTCGGCGGCCACGGTTACATCCGCGAGCACCCGGTCGAGATGTGGCTGCGCAATGCGCGCGGTTTTTCCGCAATCGATGGGATCGCAACGGTCTAGGGCGCTACGGAGAAAAAATCATGATCGATTTTGAACTCGAACCACAAGTATTGAACCAGCTCAAGATGTACCACATGGTCTCGGAGCAGATGATGCGTCCGATCTCGCGCGATTGCGACGAGCACGAGCATCAAAAACCAACCCAATTTTACGAGTCGATGTGGGCGGCATCGGCTGCCGCCGCCGACATTCAGATCGGCCACGACAAAAGCAAAAAGCCTGACGCATCGAAACCCGCGGCCCCTCGGCGCGCCAATCTGCTCACCGTCCTCAGCACCGAGGAACTGTGCTGGGGCGACGCCGGGCTTTACCTTTCGACCCCCAATCCGGGACTCGGTGGCGCGGCGGTGATGGCGGCGGGAACGCCCGACCAGAAGGAGCGGTTTCTTAAGCGCTTCAAGGAAGGCAAGCCCAAGTGGGGCGCGATGGCGATTACGGAGCCCGGCTTCGGTTCCGATTCGTCGGCGGTCGCGACCACGGCAACCCGCGACGGCGACAATTGGGTCCTCGACGGCACGAAAATCTTCGTCACCGCCGGCCAGATGGCGGCCGAGAAATCCGATGGCTTTGTGGTGGTGTGGGCCACAGTCGACAGGAGCGCGGGACGCGCCGGCATCAAGCCGTTCATCGTCGAGCACAACACGCCCGGCATGTCGGTGACCAGGGTCGAGAACAAACTCGGCATTCGCGCGTCCGACACCGCCATGATCGTTTTGGACAACTGCCGGATTCCGCTCGACCAAATTTTGGGCAGCGCTGAAGTCCGCAAAGAAGGCGGCTTCAAGGACGTGATGGCGACCTTCGATGCGACGCGGCCGATCGTTGCGGCCATGGCACTCGGAGTGGGACGCGCGGCGCTGGACTTCGTGCGCGACTTTCTCAAGCAACAGAACGTGGCAATCCGCTACGGAATATCGCCGCGGCGACTGACCGCCGTCGAACGCGACTTCATGGAGATGGAAGTGCAGCTGCAGGCGGCGCGCTTGCTCACATGGCGGGCCGCCTGGATGCTCGATACCGGCAAGCGCAACAGCCTCGAGGCCTCGATGGCAAAGGCGAAGGCAGGCCTGGCGGTCACGTTGATCACGCAGAAGGCGGTAGAGTTGCTGGGGCCGCTGGGCTACTCGCGCAAAATCCTGGTCGAGAAATGGATGCGCGATGCGAAGATCAACGACATCTTCGAAGGTACGCAGCAGATCAACATGATAATTATCGCGCGTCGAATCCTGAACTACAGCAGCAAGGAATTGAACTAGAATCGCGCGTCTTGAAACTACGAGCGCCGCTGGAACATTCCGGCGGCGCTTTTTCCGGGTCTATTTTTTCACTTTTCACTTTTCACTTTTTCACCGGCCTAGTAGAACCACTTGCCGTTATCCCAGCGGAAAATTTCCGTGGTGTGAGTATCGCTGATGGCCCTTGGCGACGCGTGCTTGGCTTCATCCCGGGACTTGCCGGCCAGGTAATAGATGAATTCTTCGTAGGTGAGCTTTCCGATCGAGTAACCGTCTTTGGATTGATGCGATTCGCAGCCGGCGACCTTGCTATAAGCGGTATAGGTCGCGGTCTCGAAACCATTTTTCAAATCGAATCTCAATTTCGACAGATTGTTCGTCTCGCGCTCGCGCAAATCCTGCTCCCAATGACGGCAAAAATCCGGGAACAGCGCCGCGGCCTTCTTGAATTCGAGATCGCGCTTGAGCCGATCGGGCGTATATTTCGCAACCAGCGCCGTGACCTCTTGCCGCAGCGTCTTCTTCGCCGCCGGTGAAGCGGATGCCTGCGGAACGGCTGCGCTTCGCGATGCCGAGGCGGGTGATGCCTGTGCAGCCGCTTGCGATTGGGCGCGCGCCGGCGTCGCCGCGAATAGCGCCGTGATTGCGAGCGCGGCGACGGCGGCTCTCATCTCGACTGTTCGAATAAACATCATAGCGATGTTTTCTATAGCAAAAATACGCACCAGCGTCAGCATGAACAACGGGCGCGGGAGAGAAAAAAAATGGCCGCAGCCCCCGATGGGACTGCGGCCGATTGCGGACGTTTCAGTCTCGGCCCGACTTATTGATTGGGCACCAGTTCGACGCGGCGGTTCTGAGCGCGGCCCTCAGCAGTGTCGTTGGTGGCTACGAAGTCGGTCTTGCCGTACCCGTGCGGAATCAACTGACTCGACGGGATTCCGGCTTTCACGAGGTAATCCACCACGGCGTCTGAACGTCGATCAGACAACTTCAAGTTGTATTCCTCGCTGCCGATCGCGTCGCAGTAGCCGTTGACGTTGATCGTGACGTTCGGATTGGCCTTAAGTGTTGATGCGGCTTCATCCAGAACGGCGGCATCACCCGGGCGAATCTTCGACTTGTTGAAGTCGAAATGCACACCGCGTAACACCAGCTTCTGCCTGATCGGCGGCGGTGGTGGCGGTGGCGGAGGAGGAGGCGGCGGTGGAGGCGGTGGCGGAGGAGGCGGTGGCACCCGTTTCGGCGCCAGCAGGTAGCCGATCGTGCCGCCGATCAGAGCGCCCCCCACAACGCCCGTGGGGCATCCGATCTCATAACCCTTTGCGGAACCACTTACCCCGGCAGCAACTCCACACCCTATCCCTCCGCCGACGAGCGCCCCGCCGGCCGCTCCGTACGCGGTGTACTCTTTCTGCTCAGGCGTCCACGACGCGCACGACGAGACCGTCAAAAGAGCGACAGACGCCGCTACGGTAATCCAACTTTTCCATCTAAACATGAGCATCCCTCCCTGGGTTCCAAGTAATTCCAGAATTAAACACCGCAAATCCTGCCATTTTTGGGAAACGAAGTCTATTGAAGAGGCGAATCTTTCGCGCTCCGAGACTCGTAATGATGAGGATTCGTTACATTGGTTACATACTGGTTATATATTGGTTACATAAAGAAGCGGCCGCAACCCCCGATGGGACTGCGGCCGATTGCGGACATTTCAATCTCGGCCCCGCTTATTGATTGGGCACCAGTTCGACGCGACGGTTCTGAGCGCGGCCCTTAGCCGTGTCGTTGGTGGCGACGAAGTCGGTCTTGCCGTACCCGTGCGGAATTAACTGGCTCGACGGGATTCCGGCTTTCACGAGGTAATCCACCACGGCGTCTGAACGGCGGTCGGACAGCTTCAAGTTGTATTCCTCGCCCCCGATCGCATCGCAGTATCCGTTGACGTTGATCGTCACGTTCCGATTGGCCTTAAGCGTTGATGCGGCTTCATCCAGAACGGCGGCATCACCCGGGCGGATCTTCGACTTGTTGAAGTCGAAATGCGCACCGCGGATCACCAGCTTCTCCTTGACCGGAGGCGGTGGTGGCGGTGGCGGAGGAGGCGGCGGCGGTGGTGGAGGTGGCGGCGGTGGTGGAGGAGGCACCGGCTTCGGCGACAGCAAGTAGCCGTTCACGCCGCCGATCAGAGCGCCCATCACAACCCCCGTGATGCATCCGATCTTATAACTCTCTAAGGAACCACTCGTTCCCGCCGCAATTCCGCACCCCAGCCCTCCGCCGACGAGCGCGCCGCCGGTCGCTCCGACTGCGGTGTACTCTCTCTGTTCGGGCGTCCACGACGCGCACGACGAGACCGTCAAAAGAGCGACAGACGCTGCCGCGCCAATCCAATTTTTCCATCTGATCATGGGCACCCCTGCCTGGTTTCAAGTAATTCTGGAATTAAACACCGCAAATCCTGCCATTTTTGGGAACCGAGGTCTATTGAAGAGTCGAATCTTTCGCACTCCTGAGATTCGTAATGATGAGGATTCGTTACATTGGTTACATATTGGTTACATAAAAGAAGCGGCCGCAGCCCCCGATGGGACTGCGGCCGATTGCGGACGTTTCAGTCTCGGCCCGGCTTATTGATTGGGCGCCAGTTCGACGCGGCGGTTCTGAGCGCGGCCCTCAGCAGTGTCGTTGGTGGCTACGAAGTCGGTCTTGCCGTACCCGTGCGGAATCAACTGACTCGACGGGATTCCGGCTTTCACGAGGTAATCCACCACGGCGTCTGAACGGCGGTCGGACAGCTTCAAGTTGTATTCCTCGCTGCCGATCGCGTCGCAGTAGCCGTTGACGTTGATCGTGACGTTCGGATTGGCCTTAAGCGTTGATGCGGCTTCATCCAGAACGGCGGCATCACCCGGGCGAATTTTCGACTTGTTGAAGTCGAAATGCACACCGCGTAGCACCAGCTTCTCCTTGACCGGAGGCGGTGGTGGCGGTGGCGGAGGAGGCGGCGGGGGTGGAGGCGGCGGCGGTGGAGGAGGTGGCGGCGGAATTAGCGGATCGCAGATGTAGTGGCCTGCCAACGCGCCGAGTCCCGCGCCTATGACTGCTCCACCCACACCGGCATAAGCCCTGGCGTCTTTGTCGCTCTGGTGACGTCCCGCGACATTGTCAGCGATGACGATTCCTGAGGCTGCACCTACCCCTGCGCCAAGCAGTCCTCCGACGACCGCGCAGGTTCCCCACGAGCGTGGCTTCTGCAAATTTGCGCAACCGCCCAAACTGGAGGCGATTAGCGCCGCACCCGCGACACCGGCGACCGCATTTAAAAACCTTGATTTCAGTCTCATGAACTCCTCCTCACCCAAGTGCGTCTATGCGCGAAGCGAACCCCCTCACTTGCCCCTGAGCGTCAATCGTGCCAAACGGGAACTATCCCACCCAATTGACGGGAAAATATAGTTATATTTGTAACAAGAATGCAACATCTCCGGGGGGTGAAAAGGCGAGATTTTTTGCCCGGGCTGGCGAGCGTTCTCTCGGTGCAGCCCGGGCTTTCTGTGGATAAGTGGTGGTGAAATTGCCGCGATTTCCCGGTCAAGCTCGGCTCATATAACGCGTAACGCTCTGAATGCCCGCAAAGACGCTGTTCGGAGCGGTCGTTTGAGTCGAATTAATACTGGTTTGTGTCGCCCTTATGGTGGCCATGCTTCTGCGCATTGGTCTGTTGCCTGAAACCCGTCTGACTTGAAGGCGAATTCCGCGCGAAGCGGAAACCCTGCTAGACTGTTTCGCTCATCATGCTCTCACTGGCGCGCGGCAAAGAGGGAAGTTTCAAGCTGGTCTCGGGTTACAAGCCCGAGGGCGACCAGCCGGCCGCTATCGAATCTATCGTCCGCAATCTGGGCGACCGCGTCCCGCATCAGGTTCTGCTCGGCGTCACCGGCTCGGGCAAGACGTTCACGATGGCCAACGTGATCGCGCGCGTGAACCGGCCCACGCTCGTGATGGCCCCGAACAAGACGCTCGCCGCGCAGCTCTACAACGAGTTCAAGAGCCTGTTCCCTGAAAACGCGGTGCGCTACTTCGTCTCCTACTACGACTATTATCAGCCCGAAGCGTACGTTCCCTCGACCGACACGTTTATCGAGAAAGACGCGAGCATCAACGACGAGATCGACAAGCTGCGCCACTCCGCCACCAAGGCGCTGCTCGAGCGCAACGACGTGCTGATCGTGGCGTCGGTCTCGTGCATCTACGGCCTGGGCGAGCCCGAGGTGTACTTCGAGATGCTGGTGTTCCTCGAAGAGGGGCAGACCATCGACCGCGACAAGGTGCTGCGCAAGCTGGTCGACATCATGTATCAGCGCAACGATTACGATTTTCATCGCGGGATGTTTCGGGTGCGCGGCGACACGGTCGAGATTTTTCCCGCCTACGAAGAGCAGCGTGCGGTACGGGTCGAATTCTTCGGCGACCAGGTCGAGGCGTTGTACGAAATCGATGCGCTGCGTGGCAAGGTGATTCGCAAGCTGCAGAGCGTCGCGATATACCCGGCGTCGCATTACGTGACGACTTCGGACCGGATGGAAATCGCGGTGCGGGATATCCGCGCCGAACTGAAGGAGCGCCTCGAGTTCTACCGCACGGAGAATCGGCTGCTCGAAGCCCAGCGGCTCGAGCAACGCACGATGTATGACCTCGAGTTGCTGGCCGAGATGGGCTTCTGCCCGGGAATCGAGAACTATTCGCGCCATTTGACGGGACGCCTGCCCGGACAGGCGCCGCCGACGCTGCTCGACTACTTCCCGAACAATTCACTGTTCTTCATCGACGAGAGTCACGTAACGGTTCCGCAGATCGGCGGGATGTATCGCGGCGATCGCTCGCGCAAACAAGTGCTGGTCGATTTCGGCTTCCGGCTGCCTTCCGCGCTCGACAATCGCCCGCTGAATTTCGAGGAGTGGGAATCACACATCGTGCAGGCGGTCTATGTTTCGGCGACGCCCGGTGATTACGAGCTGCAGAAATCATCCGGGCTCGTCGTCGAGCAGCTGATTCGCCCGACCGGACTCATCGATCCCGAAATCGAGGTGCGCAAGGCCGGTACGCAAGTCGATGACCTGCTCGAGGAAATCCACAAACGCGTCGCGGTCAACGAGCGGGTGCTGGTGACCTGCCTGACCAAGAAGATGGCCGAGGATTTGACCGACTACTACCACGACCTCGGCATCCGCGTGCGCTATCTGCACTCGGACATCGAGACCATCGAGCGCGTCGAGATCATCCGCAGCCTGCGCAAGGGCGAGTTCGATGTGCTGGTCGGAATCAACCTGCTGCGCGAAGGTCTCGATCTTCCCGAAGTGTCGCTGGTCGCGATTCTCGACGCCGACAAGGAAGGCTTCCTGCGTTCGGCGCGGTCGCTGATTCAGACCACCGGTCGCGCCTCTCGCCACATCAACGGGCGCGTGCTCATGTACGCCGACGTCGTCACCAAATCGATGGAACAGGCGATCGGCGAGACCTATCGCAGGCGCGCCAAGCAGCTCGCCTACAACGAGCAGCACGGCATCACGCCCACCTCGATTACCAAGGCGATCGACGCGTCGCTGGTCGAGATGTACTCGCCCGAGTGGGCGGTGGTGCCCGAAATAGGCGACGACAAAGCGGCCGAAGAAGAGTTCATCCCGGCGCATGAGTTGCCCGATCGGATCACCGCGCTTCGGCGGCAAATGATGGACGCGGCGGAAAATCTCGACTACGAGCGGGCCGCCGATCTGCGTGATCAGATAAAGAAGCTCGAGCGGCACGCCTTCGGGATGGATCAGCCGCGCCGTCCCCAGCCGCCGTCCGCCCCGCCCGGCTCTGCCCATCAACACGCGAGCGAAGCAGCGCGGGGCAGGCACGAGGGCCACAAGATAAAGGACGTCAGCGAAAAGGGCGTCCCGGTGAAGACTCGAGGGCGGCGCGGCGCGGGCGCGGCGACGGGCGCCGCCGCGCCCGCCATGCGTCTTAATCGTCCGGTCAAACAAGGCAAGCTGAAGCTGATCCCCGACCGCCCCGACTAATGCTGCGCGCGCTCGCGGAGTTGGCGAGCGGCGCCAGCGAAAAAATTACGCGCGATAAACGATCGCTCGCCGGCCGCCATCGCCTCCAGTATCTCCGCGTTCAACCTGATCGCTTCATTGTCGGCCGGATTCGCATTCAGCGCGATCTCGGCGATCGCCAGCGCGCGCCTGAGTTGGCCCGCATCCTTGAGTGCGCGCGCCTTTGCGACGATCGCGTCGCGGCCGCAGATCGCGACGATGTCGCCGCCGCGTTCCATCCGCGTCGCCGGAAACATTTGCGACGGCTCGCCTGACCACCATCCGGCGTAACGCCGGATAACGTCGCGCACCACGAACGCGACGCATCCGTAAATCGGTTGCAGGTACGGCTTCGCCGCGAGATCGGGCGGGATTGAAATGTCAGCCTCAACTATGTCCACCGGCCACTCGCCTGCGTTGAGCCGCCGCACGACTTCATCATGGATGAATCGGATTGCCCGCGCCGTCTCGCGCAGCACTTCGTTGCATAGTTGCTCGCCGCGGTACGCGGGTCCGTGGCCCGGCAGAATGTAACGCGGGGTGCATTTCGCGATCGCCTCGAGCGTCTCCGCCCATTCAAGCGTGTAGCGCTGCACCTTGTTGGGATTGCCCGTGTTCGGCATCGACGAGACGATCAAATCGCCGACCATCGCCAGCCGCCGCGTCGGCATCCAGACCCAGGTCGCGTCATCCGTCTCGCCCATCGCGTGATGCAGCTCGACCGGCTCGCCCACCAGGTCGAGAAATTGTTCATCCCGATAAACCAGGTCGGGGTAGCTGAACGAGTTGCGCTCGAAGAGTCCCTCCGTGGCGAACGCGCCGCCGAACTGGAGTCGATTGATATGCCGCTGCCATCCGCGGGTAAGCGCGTAGCGTTTGAAGCGGGCGGCGACGTCCTCTTGCGCCCAGATTTTCGGCCGCGCATGCCCGCGCTTGATCGCGTCGGTAATGAACGCCTGGGCGCCGAACGCGTGATCGCCGTGGCCATGCGTGTATATGAGAAAGGCGAACGGCTCCTCGCTGACCTCGCGAATCGCGCGCACCGCCATCGCGCCCATCAGCCGCGAGCTGGTATCGACGACGATCATCTCACCGCGCCCGTATGCGAACGCGACGTTGGCGAAGCCGTGGAACATCGCGATTCCCGGCTCGAGCACTTCGAGCTGTCCCATCAGCGGGTCGAAGCCCGGCATGCCGTTCGATTGCTTGAGGCTGGGCGTGGAACTCATGGTCGGTCTCCTGCGGGTGCGGGTCGCTTACGACGAATCTATCGTTTAGACTTCGCACTTGGAAATGAAGGCTGAAGTCATCGAGTCGAGCGCGTTGCGCGGGGAGCTGGACCGCCTGCTCGCGCTGCGCCATCACGATCCCCATTCGATTCTCGGCGCGCATCTGGAGGGCAAGCGCCTCGTGGTCCGCGTGTTTCGCCCCGGGGCCTCGCGGGTCGACCTGCTCATTCCCGGCGACGCGCCGCGGCCGATGCGGATGCGCGGCGCAACCGGACTGTTCGAGGCCGTCGTCGAGGGCCGCACCTCGATTTTCCCGTATCAGTTCGAGATTCACTACCCCGACGGCGAATCGATCACGATCCACGATCCGTACTCTTTCATGCCGACGCTCGGAGACCTCGATCTTTATCTGTGGGGCGAGCAGAAGGACGATCGTGCCTATGACAAGCTCGGCGCGCACGTCCGCGAGGTCGCAGGCGTCCGCGGCGTGTCGTTCGCGGTGTGGGCGCCCAATGCGGGCGGCGTCAGCGTGGTCGGCGATTTCAACCGCTGGGACGGGCGGCTCCACATGATGCGTACGCTCGGCAGCTCGGGCGTGTGGGAGCTGTTCATTCCCGGCGTAGGCGCAGGATTCAATTACAAGTACGAAATTCGCACGCGTGACGGCGGCCTGCTGATGAAAAGCGATCCCTTCGCGCAGCGGATGGAGGCGCCCCCCGCGACGGCCTCGGTTGTTTACCAATCGACCTACGAATTCCACGACGCAGACTGGCTTGCGGAGCGGGCGGGGCGCGAATGGATCAAAAGCCCCATCTCGATCTACGAGGTCCATCTCGGCTCCTGGCGGCGCGTGCTCGAGGAGGACAATCGCCCGCTCACCTATCGCGAGATGGCGCCGATGCTCGGCGACTACGTGACCCGCATGGGATTCACCCACGTCGAGCTGCTGCCCGTGATGGAGCATCCGTTCACCGGCTCGTGGGGCTACCAGGTCAGCGGTTACTTCGCGCCGACCTCGCGCTACGGCAGCCCCGACGACTTGCGCTACCTCATCGACGAACTGCATCGGCGCGGCATCGGCGTGATCCTCGACTGGGTGCCTGCGCATTTTCCCAAGGACGAATTCAGCCTCGGCCGCTTCGACGGCACCGCGCTGTTCGAGCACGCCGATCCGCGCCAGGGCGATCATCCCGAATGGGGCACTTACATTTTCAACTACGGCCGCGCCGAGGTGCGCAACTTCCTGACTGCCAGCGCGCTCTACTGGCTGGGCGAGTTCCACGCCGACGGCCTGCGCGTTGACGCGGTCGCCTCGATGATCTACCTCGACTACGCCCGCCGCGAGGGTGAATGGATTCCCAACGAATTCGGCGGACGCGAGAACCTCGCCGCGATCTCATTCATCAAGAAGCTCAACCAGGACGTGTACCGCCTCAACCCCGGCATCCTGATGATCGCCGAGGAATCCACCGCCTGGCCGGGCGTCAGCCGCCCGGTCTTCATGGGCGGACTCGGCTTCGGCTTCAAGTGGGACATGGGCTGGATGCACGACACGCTCGAGTACTTCACGCTCGACCCCATTTACCGCCGCTATCATCATCGCGATCTCACCTTCGGCCTGCTCTACGCGTGGAGCGAAAATTTCGTGCTGCCGCTCTCTCATGATGAGGTCGTGCACGGCAAGCGCGCGATGCTTGCCAAGATGCCCGGCGACCGCTGGCGCCAATTCGCCAATCAGCGCGCGCTGTTCGGCTACATGTGGGCCCGCTCGGGCAAGAAGCTCATCTTCATGGGCCAGGAAATCGGCCAGTGGCGCGAATGGGACCACGACTCGAGCCTCGACTGGAACCTGCTTGACTATCCCGACCATCGCGAACTGCAGGTCCTGGTGGGCGACCTCAATCGCATCTACCGCGACGAGCCCGCGCTGTGGGAGGCCGATACCGATCCGGCAGGCTTTCGATGGCTCGACGCGGACGACGCCAACCGCAACATGATTGCCTTCATGCGGGTGGCGCCGAGTACCGGCCGCCGCATCGTATGCGTATGCAATTTCTCGCCGCTGCTGCGCAGCCGCTATCGCGTCGGCGTGCCCGGCCCCGGATTCTATCGCGAGATTCTCAACACCGACTCGGCTGCGTATGGCGGATCCAATGTTGGCAACATGGGTGGCGTCGAGGCCGCCGCGATTCCGTGGCGCGGATTTTCGCATTCGATCACGATCCAGATGCCGCCGCTTGCGGTGATCTGGTTCTCCGTTCCGTAGTGCAGCCGATCCATTCAGCCGGTCCATAAGGGTCCCACGCGGGCTTCCAGCGCGAGCACCCGTCGCACGGCCGTCGCTTTCCGGCCCGAATCGCCTCTTTTGGGTGGCCCGCCCATCGTGTATTAAGAATCCGTCAGCGCGTCATCGCCTCCCACGAGGCTTGCTTGGGTCGAAACAGGCGGACCACCGCCTCAATCTGGCTGAGAGGAGAACTCTATGCGGACAGGAAAAGTTGTCGTATCGAAAATTCGCGAACGGGGACTGCGAATCATTCCGGCAGCGGCCTTGGCCGCGTCGCTGGGGATGCTCGCGCTCGGCGGATGCTCGTCGCAGAACGCGGATGTGCCGCCGGAACATCCGATGATGGCAAATTTCGCGCTCGAAAAGTGCCAGCAGCTCGATGCGAACCTTTATAAATGTCCGGCCGTGGATCAGCCACTCTGTACGCCGGAGTTCACTCGCACCGATATTAATTGCGTGCACATCGGACCCAAAGGCAGCGTCTTCATTCAGCGCCAGGGCGCGCTCTGAGCATAGCTGAGGGCAGCATAGGCACAAGGGTTGCGGTGAGGGTGCTCGCCTGAATCTGAACGCCCAGGCGAGGACGCCCTACCATTGCCCGCTGCTGACCGGTCCCTCGCCCTTCGTTGCGGGCGAGGCTGGCTGAGCGTTTCGCGGCGGGCACTTGCCGCGCCTCGTTGCGCATCGCGCGCTCATCTGACAATTTTCTTAAACGCCTCGGTAGCTCACGATGATGTGTCCCATCTGCAAAAAGCCCGCCGACCTGTCGCCCCGAAATCGCTTTCGCCCGTTCTGCTCCGAGCGATGCCAGATGATCGACCTCGGCACGTGGGCTTCGGGCGATTACAAGGTGGAGGGCTCGCAGGCCGCCGACAACGAGCATCATGACGATCTGAAAAAGCGCAGGCTCCTCAATTGACGCGTGACGCGCCGCCGCGGACTCATCCGACTTCAGTGGTAGGCCCCGAGGTCGAGCTGGCCGCCGGCGTCGAGGTCGGTCCGTTGTGCCTCCTCGACGGAAAAATTCGTGTCGGTGCGCGCACCCGTTTAATCGGTCACGTCACGATTATGGGCATCACGGAACTCGGCGCCGACAACGTGCTTCATCCGGGCGCTGTTATCGGCGACGAGCCGCAGGATCTCACGTACACGGGTGGCGCACGCTCGGTGAAAATCGGCGATCGAAACATCTTCCGCGAACATTCCACGCTCCATAGCGGCAGCGAGCGCGGCGACGTCACCATCATGGGCGACGACAACTTCATGATGCAGAATGCGCACGTTGCGCACGATTGCCGAATCGGCAACTCGACCATCATCGCCGGCGGCGCGCTGCTCGCCGGCTGGGTCGAGCTCGGCGACCGCGCTCTCGTCTCCGGCAACTGCGTCGTGCATCAGTACACTCGCATCGGGCGGCTCGCGATGATGCGCGGTCTGTCGCGTACCAGTCGCGACGTGCCGCCGTTCTGCATCATGGACGGCACCCATACCCTGCGCGGGATCAATGTCGTTGGACTCAAGCGCGCGGGAATTTCGTCGAAGTCGATTCATGCGCTCCGGCGCGCCTTCACAACGCTCTTCGGCACGCGCCAGAATCTCAAACTTGCAATCGAGAGACTCGAGAAATCCGGCGATCTTGCGCCCGAAGTAATCGAGATGCTGGATTTCATCCGCGCCTCAAAACGAGGTGTCGCCTTCGGCCCCTTGGACCGGCACTCCGATTCCGACTCCTGAATACTGCGCTGCCGTCGCCACGGCCGATTGCTTGCGCATCCGCCCCCTGAAACAATCATAACGAAACGGGGAAGTGAAAAAATGAACATACGTCCACGATTTTTCATCGGCGCGGGACTGATCATCCTGGCGATTGGCTACCTTATCGGCAATGCGATGCGCACCACCTCGGAATACTACCTGACCGTCACTGAAGTGGCCGCGCGCCAAAGCGAGCTTGGCGGGCAGGCGCTGCGTGTTGCAGGCCGCGTCAAGCCCGGCACGACCGACTGGGACCCGAACACGCTGACCCTGAAATTTGAAATCGTGCCGATCCCCGACGTCGATGCTGGCGGCGCGCTTATCAAACCTGTCGTAGCGACCGAGCCGGTCTCGTTCCGCGTCGTATCCGCCGGCGAGCCCAAGCCCGACATGTTCGCGCCCGGCCGCGACGTTATCGTCGAGGGCAAGCTCGGCGCGGGCGGCGTTATCACCGCGACGCAGGTGATGACCAGTTGCGCTTCCAAATACAAGCCCAAACAATCACAATAGCGGCTGGTCCTACTGATGCCGGAACTTGGTAACCTCGCGCTCGCGATCGCGCTGATTCTGGCCGTCTATTCCATCGTCGCGAATATCTACGGCGCGCGCCGCAATGCGCCCGACTTCGTCGTCAGCGCGCGTCACGCGATATGGTCGATGTGCGCGATGGTCACGATTGCGGTCGTCGTGCTGTGGGTGGCCCTGCTGCGCAGCGACTTCTCGCTCGAGTACGTCGCCACATATTCCAGCACCACACTCCCGACCGCTTACAAAATCACCGCGCTATGGGCCGGGCAGCAGGGCTCGCTGATGCTCTGGACCTGGTTGCTGGCGATCTTCACGTCGGTAGCCGCCTTTCAGAATCGCCGCCGCAATCCCGACACCGCGCCCTACGCGCTGGCCGTGCTGGCCGGCGTCGCGATTTTCTTTCTGTTGATGCTGAATTTCGTCACCCGTCCGTTCGATCTGCTCGCGACGATTCCCGCCGAAGGTTCCGACCTCAATCCACTGTTGCAGAACTATTGGATGGCGATACATCCGCCGTCTCTCTACATCGGCTACGTCAGCGCATCTGTTCCGTTCGCATTCGGCGCCGCCGCGCTCATCACCGGCAAACTCGACGACGGATGGATTCGCTCGACGCGCCGATGGGCGATTTTTTCCTGGTTCTTTCTGACTCTCGGCAATCTGTTCGGCGCCCGCTGGGCCTACGAAGTTCTCGGCTGGGGCGGTTACTGGGCCTGGGACCCGGTCGAGAACGCAGCCTTCATGCCGTGGCTCGTGATGACCGCGTACCTGCATTCGGTGATGATCCAGGAACGCAAGGACATGCTGAAGATCTGGAACCTGTCGCTGATTGGACTCGCATTCGAACTCACGCTGTTCGGCACTTTCATCACGCGCAGCGGCGTCATCTCGTCGGTGCATTCGTTCACGCAATCCGGCCTCGGTCCATACTTCCTCAGCTTCCTGGCAGCGGTGACGCTCGCCTACACCGCACTTTTGATTTACCGCTCGAAGCAATTGCGCAGTCCCGCCGAATTTGAGTCGTATCTGTCGCGCGAGGCCGCGTTTTTGTTCAACAACCTCATACTGGTCGGGATCACGTTCGCCGTTTTCTGGGGCACCGTCTTTCCCGTGCTGTCGGAGGCGGTGCGTGGCGTGAAGATTACCGTCGGACCGCCGTTCTTCAATCGCGTCATCGCACCGCTGGCGCTCGGGCTGGTGTTCCTGACGGGCATCGGGCCGCTGATCGCGTGGCGGCGCACGACCACTGACAATCTTGTGCGCAGTTTCGCCGCGCCCGTCGCGATTGGCGTCGTGACCGGGATCATCGCCGCCGCTGCCGGTTTGCGCCAATGGTACGTGCTGACCGCCCTCTCTTTGGCCGCGTTCGTGATGGGCACCGTACTCGTCGAGTTTCGCCGCGGGATGAACGCGCGCCGCCACATGCTGGCCGAGCCGCCCGCCAAAGCGCTCGTCAATCTCGTTGCCAAGAACAACCGCCGCTACGGCGGCTACGTCATCCACGTCGGCGTGGTCGTCGCGTTCATCGGAATCGTCGGCTCGTCGTTCTTCCGCACCGAAGTAAAAAAGAGCGTGCACGCGGGCGACAGCTTTACGATCGGTTCGTACACTCTGCGCTTCCTGGGTCTCTCGGAGGTCGACACGCCTCATCTCGCGAGCGCGACCGCACGCGTCGAGGTGCTGAGCGCTGACGGCCGCGAAATCACCGTGATGTCGCCGGCGAAGCTTTTCTTCATACGGGCGCAGCAGCCCGCGACCGAAGTCGCAATCCGCTCCACTCCCTTAAGCGACCTCTATGTTGTGCTCGCCGGAATCGACGACAGCGGTCAGACCGCGACCTTCGAAGTGTTTTTGACGCCCCTGGTCTTCTGGCTGTGGGCCGGCGGCCTGCTGATGGTGCTCGGCACTGTGATTGTGATGTGGCCCAACGTGCGCGAGCGCGCCGCAATCGCGACCGTGCTGAGCCGCTCGTCCACCGCCGCGCGCGAACTCAACGACGTGGCCGCTCCCGGGGGTGATTGAATCTGTGCGTTCGCAATTCGCATTTGCACCGTCGCTGCGGTTTGCGTTCATCGTCGTCGCACTCTTCGTTTTAGTTTCCCCTGAACTAAAAAATGTTTCACGTGAAACATTTGCAAAGGAAACCCCAACCAATGCGGAGGTTTCCGAAGGATTAACCTGCCAATGCGGATGCGGTCTCACCGTCGCCAACTGCAATATGCCGACCTGCGGCTTTTCAGTGCCGCTCCGCGCCGAGATGGACGGCATGATCCGCAAAGGGATGAGCCGTGCGCAGATAATTGCCTTCTATCGCCACAAGTACGGCGAGAAAGTCCTGTCCTCGCCGACCACTGAGGGCTTCAATCTGCTCGCCTGGACGATGCCTTTCATCGCGCTCGTACTCGGCGGCGGCTTGATGGTGCTCGTGGTCGGGCGATGGCGCTCCAATTCGCCGTCTGCGCCGTCCGGCTCGAAACCGGCCGTGGAGCCGTCGTCATTCGATCCCGAACTCAGGCGCAGACTCGAAAACGAACTCAAGGAGCGCAGATAACCGGTGTTCATTCTTGCCGCCGCGCTGATTGTCGCCGGAGTCGCGCTGTTCGTGGCGGCTCCGCTCGGCATCGGGCTCGCCGGAGTGCGCGCCAAGTCGCCGGGCGAGCTTCAAGTGGAGCGCCACGAGCATGAACGCGCGCTGGCGGTGCAGGGTCTTCGCGAACTCGAGTTCGATCGCGAGATGGGCAAGTTGTCTGACGCGGACTACGATTCGATGCACAAGGCGCTCGAGGAGCGGGCGCTGACCGCGATGGCCGCGGTCGAGAATTTCCGCCTCCAGACCGACAAAGCCGCAAACCCGAAGAAACTTTCCTCAACACCTTTGACGCAAGCGCCGCGCCGCGCCGACGCCGTGCCGACGCCCGTCGTGCACGCCGAACCGCCACAGCCGCCGCAATCCTCGCCGGCGCCGTCGCGCAAGATTCGCTTCTGTTCGAAATGCGGAACGCGCGCCGCGGCCGACTCGAAGTTCTGCGCGCAATGCGGCATCGCGATCAAGCCAATGGGCGGCGCGGCCGCCTGGACTGAGTGATGTCGGCGCCCGTTGTCGAGACTCGCAGCCTGGCAAAGGCTTACGGTCTGGCGCCCGTCCTGCGCGAAGTGCAATTACGGCTGCTGGCGGGTACGGGCGCGTTTATAGTTGGCGGCAACGGCGCCGGGAAATCCACCCTGCTGCGAATCCTGGCCGGACTCGAAGCACCGAGCGCCGGCCACGCCCTGGTCTTCGGGCAGGACACGCGCAGACTCGCGGCCCGCTATCGGCGCCGAATCGGCCTGATGGCGCATCAGAGTTTCCTCTACCCGAATCTGACCGCGCGGGAGAATCTCGAATTCTACGGTGAACTGTATTCCCTCGCCGACCCGCGTGCGTCCGCCCATCAATGGCTCGGCCGGGTCGGACTGGCCGACGCTGCCGATATCCGGGTGCGTGCGTTCTCGCGCGGGATGGAGCAGCGCCTCTCTGCCGCGCGCGCGATGCTTGCCGAGCCTGCTCTGCTGCTGCTCGACGAGCCGTTTGCGTCGCTCGACCATGACGGCGCCGAAATCGTCGCGGCGCTGATTCGCGGCGCTATCGAACGCGGCGCCTGCGTGCTGGCAACCACTCATGGAATCCCCGAAATAGACGGCGTCGAGTTGGCGGTCTTCGAAATCTCGCGCGGCCGCCTGATGCAGCATGCGCGTAAGGAGGAGGTCCGGCGCGGCGGGCGAATCCGCTCGCTGCTGGGCAGATAGAAGCCGTGTCGGGCTTTGCCGCCGTCCTGCGCAAGGACCTGCGCCTCGAGCTCCGCAGCGGCGAGAGCACGCTGGCGCTGCTTGCGCTCTCGATGCTGGTGCTGGTGGTGCTGGTCTTCGCGCTCGGCGCGGCGCGCGTGCGCAGCGTCGACGCGGCGGCGGGCGCGCTGTGGGTGGCGATGGTGTTCGCGGGGATGCTGGGCGCCAATCGCGCGCTGCTCGCGGAGCGCGACAACGGCGCGATTCGCGGTCTGCTGCTCAGCCCGCTCGATCCCTCCACACTCTACGCCGCGAAACTCTGCGCTGCGTTGATCTTCATGGCGGTGGCCGAGGTTGGCGCGGTCATCCTGATGGTGTTGTTCTTCAATCTCGACTTCGACGCATCGATGGCGCGGCTGGCTCCGATTCTGGCGCTGGGCGCGGTCGGATTTTCCGCGCTGGCCACCCTGCTCTCCGCAATCACGGGACGCACTCGCGGCGGCGATATGCTATTGCCGATTCTGGCCGTGCCGATTTTCGTGCCGGCGCTGATTGCGGGCGTCAAGGCGAGTGCAGCCGCGCTCGCCGGCGCGCCGTTTGAGTCGATGGGCGACTGGCTGAAGATCATGATCGCGTTCGACGTGCTGTTCGTCTCCGCCGGTTACCTGCTGTTCGAGCATGTGGTAGGCGGGGACTGACCAAAGGAAAAGACCGGTGGCCCCATGAACAACCCCACGATTCGCAACTGGCTCGGATTCTCGACGCTGGCCCTGATGCTGGCGTCACTGTTCATGGTCTTCGACTACGTTCCCCCCGATGCCGAGATGGGAATCGCCCAGTTGATCTTTTATTTTCACGTCCCGCTCGCCTGGGTCGCGTTCGCGTCGTTCGGGCTGGTCGCGATAGCCGGGATATTTTACCTGTGGCTCGGCGATCAGCTCTGGGACGATCTCGGCTACGCCGCCGCCGAAACCGGAATGGTCTTCTGCACGCTGATGATTGTCGCGGGTTCGATTTGGGCCAAGCCGATTTGGGGCACGTGGTGGACGTGGGACTCGCGGCTGACGATGACTTTTATCCTGTGGCTGATGTACGGCGGCTACCTGATGCTGCGCGCCAGCGCCGATGACACGCCGCAGGTGGCCCGCTTCGGCGCGGTGATTGGAATCGTCGCCGCGCTGGACGTGCCGATCGTTATCGTGTCGGTGCGGATGTGGCGCACGATACATCCCGCGGTGCTGGTTACCAAGCAGGGCACTCATGGCTTGGAGGATCCGCGGATGATCTGGACGCTGATGGTGTGCCTGGCGGCATTTACCGCGTTGTGGGCGTGGCTCCTGATGCTGCGATTCACACAGTTGCGGACGCGAAGCAGGATGGGCAGGCTGTCCAGCAGGATCGCGTTCGCGACCGCGGCGGCATCCGACCCCAAGTAATGGAGTTGAGTTGATGGGAGCACATTTTGGATACCTGTTCGCCGCGTACAGCATCATCTTCATCGTGATTTTCCTGTACGTAATGTTCATCTGGCGCCGCCAGGCGGCGCTTGACGCGGAACTTCGCACGCTGGAGGCGCGGATGGCGGCGCTGGCGGAGCGGTCGGCGGCCGGCGGTCCAACGGAGCCGCAATCCGAGGCTTGAACCGGGTTCGCGCGGCGCAACTTGCTAATCGAGCATAGCAAGTAGGGTATAGTAACTGAGGTTACGAATGTTGCCGACTGAGTATTCCGGATGGAATTTCGCGACTACTACAAAACTCTCGGCGTCGATCGGAAAGCCAGCGGGGCGGAAATCAAGAGCGCCTACCGCAAGCTCGCCCGCAAATTCCATCCCGACGTAAATCCCAACAACAAGGATGCCGAGGCCAAATTCAAGCAACTGAACGAGGCCTACCAGGTCATCGGCGACGCCGACAAGCGCAAGAAGTACGACGAGCTCGGCGCCGACTGGGAGCACGGCGTATCGCAGGAAGAGATGATGCGCCGCTATGCGCGGCAGCAATCGCCGGCCGGCGCGGGCGCGGGCGCAGACTTCGGCGGCGGCGATTTCAGCGATTTCTTTTCGCAATTCTTCGGCGGCGGCGCAGCGGCCGGTTTTGGACATAGCGCCGGCAGGCGCCGGGGTTCGTCGCGCGGATTTTCCGGCTTCGATTTCGAGACCAGCGGCGCGGGCGCCGAGCCGGCGCGCGCGCCGGATCTTCGCGCCGAAGTCAGAATCCCGCTCGTCGATGCCGTCAAGGGCGCGAAGCGGCGGCTCGATCTCGTCGCCGAGGACGAATGCGCCACCTGCCGCGGCAGCGGGATGATCGCGCGCGAGGAAAAGCAGGGCAAGGCGCGCGTGATTCGCTCCGCCGAGCCATGTCCGACCTGCGGCGGAGGTGGCGTGGTGCAGGCACGGCGCACGCTCGAAGTCACAATCCCGGCGGGCGTGGCGGACGGCACGCAGTTGCGCTTGAAGGGGCAGGGCGGCCGCGCACCGCGTCCCGATCAGAATGGCGATCTCTTCCTGACGGTCAGAATCGAACCGAACCCGGTGTTTGCGCTTGCAGGCCGCGACCTCCGCGTCGATTTACCGGTGTGGGACTACGAAGCGGCGCTCGGCGCCGAAATCACCGTGCCGACGGTTGACGGGCGCGTGTCGCTCAAGATTCCGGCCGCAAGCCAGGCGGGACGGGTGATGCGGCTGCGCGGGCGGGGACTGCCGGCGCACGGCAAGGAGCCGGCGGGGGACCTGCTCTACGAACTGAAGGTGCTCGCGCCGACCGACTTGAGCGCCAAGGAGCGCGAGCTCATGCAGCAATTGGCCGATAGTCTGAAGGCGCGCGGGATTGCCGATCCGCGGGCGGAACTGATGGCGTCGAAATGATGCGGAGCTGAATACGGTGGCGCGGCGATCTTCATCTACAGGCTCGACTTCGATGCATCGACGCACCGATCGCGGCAAAGTGGTCCTGATGAGCAGGAGCGTGTTCTGCTCGATAGGCGGAATCAGCGAACGCGAGTTGGCGTCGTGGGAGCGCGAGGATCTGATCGCGCCGGTTCGAGTGGAGCAAGTGCGCGGACGGCCGGACGCGCTGTACGATCGCGAAGCGCTGCGCCGGGTTCGTGTGATTCGCACGCTCGGCGAGGAACTCGAAGTGAATATCCCGGGGATCGGCGTGATCCTGCATTTGCTGGATCAACTGGGGCGGTAGAGGCGAGGGCGAGGGGAAATCACTTTATTTGATGCGAAACCCGCCGTGGCTTTCAGCAGGGCGAAGCCCGCATGTTTATCTTAACATTGGGTGCAGGGGTCACCCCTGCTAATCTCGTCCGTGATGGGTCGGGATGCTGAAAAGACAGTAGTCGGCGCGATCGAGGCGGCGCTTGCGCGGGCGGGGGTGCGTCGGGGCGCATCTATACTGATCGGACTTTCCGGCGGGGCTGATTCGGTTGCGCTTACCTGCGCGCTGCTTGAGCTTCGCGAGAGGCTGGGACCCCGGGTTGCGGCGGCGCATTTGAACCATCGGATTCGAGGGGATGAATCCGATCGCGACGAAGCATTCGTGCGCGCTATGTGCGCGCGACTTGGTGTCGAATTGATCGTCGAACGCGCCGAGGGACTCGACGCGGCGATTTCCAGCGCGAACCTGGAGGAGCGGGCGCGCGAGGTCCGCCGCGATTTTCTTGGGCGCGTTGCGGACCGTATCGGAGCCGACTTTCTTGCGCTCGGGCACCATCGGGACGACCAGGCCGAGACGGTGCTGATGCGCCTGATGCGCGGCGCGGGGGCGGCTGGGATGGCGGCGATGGCCGAGCGCGGGCCGGGTCGGTTGATTCGCCCGATGCTGTCGATTTCGCGCGCCGACATTCGCGGCTACCTGGACGCGCGCGCGATTGCGTTCGTGGAAGATTCGACGAATTCGTCGCGCGACATTCTGCGCAACCGGATTCGCGCCGAACTGCTCCCGATGCTCGAGCGCGAGTACGCGCCGGGGCTTGGCGGGCGGCTGGTGGAAGTTGCGGCCGAGATGCGCTCGCTCGACGACCTCGTCGCGGCGATTGCCGCGCGCGAATTGGATGCGGCGCGTCGGCGCGGCGGCGCGCTCGACGTGTCGGGATTCAGCGGGGTGAATCGCGCGGTGCAAGCGGTTGCGATTCGGCTGTTTCTCTCCGAGCGGATGGGATCTTTGCGCAAGATTTCGCGCGCGCATATCGAGGCTGTCCGCCAACTGATACTCGAAGGCGGTCCGAGCGACTCGCTCGATCTTCCGGGCGGCTGGCGCGCCGAGCGCGAGTACAATTTTTTTCGGCTGGTTCATTCGCGGGCCGGGAGTAAAACCGGCGCCGCTGGATTCTCGGTTGCGATTGCGGCGCACGGAATCACAGTCGTCGAGGCGGCGGGTTTCAAGTTCGAGGCTTCGACGAATCCGGCCGCGGCCGGCGCCGCCGCGGACGCGTCGATGCCGGATAGTTTGCTTTCGTCTTCGTTGGTCGCAATGTTCGATGCTGCGGAAATCGCGGACGCGGGCTTGGTCGCACGCAATTTTATGAAGGGCGACAGGATGCATCCGATGGGGATGCGTGGCACGCGGAAGGTCCATGACGTGTTTGTAGATCGCAAGTGGCCACGGGCCAGGCGCGAGCGCTTCCCGGTCGTCACGGTCGGCGGCGAAATCGCGTGGCTGCCGGGGCTTGCGCGCGCAGACTGTGCGCTCGTGACCAAGGCCACCGAAACCGTACTGCGAGTTGAGGCGCGCGAAATCGCCGCTTAGCGCATGCCACGTTGCGTGCGGGTCAACGCGCGTGATACTTTGTCTTATAGCATGAATCAGTTTTCTCGCAGTATTGCACTGTGGCTGGTGCTGGGACTGATGTTCCTTCTGCTGTTCAATATCTTCAGCAGGCAACAGCCCAAAGAACCCGAAATAATTTTCTCGGACTTCCTTAACCAGGTTGAGAAGAACCAGGTCGTCGAGGCGACGATTCAAGGAAATCAAATCAAGGGCGATACGACCAGCGGGGAGCATTTCAAGACCTACGCGCCCGACGATCCCGACCTGGTCAAGACGCTGCGCGAAAAGGGCGTCAAGATCGCGGCCAAGGCGCCCGAGGGCGATCCGTGGTGGATGGTCGCGCTGATACAGTGGTTCCCGGTTCTGCTGATGGTGGGGCTGTTCATGTTCTTCATGCGCCAGATGCAAATCGGCGGCGGCAAGGCGATGTCGTTTGGCAAGAGCCGCGCCAAGCTGCTGACTGAGAATACCCACAAAGTTACCTTCGCCGACGTGGCCGGAATCGACGAGGCGAAGGACGAACTCGAAGAGATAATTCAATTTTTGCGCGACCCCAAGCGCTTCACGCGGCTGGGCGGCCGAATCCCCAAGGGCGTGCTGCTGGTCGGGCCGCCGGGAACCGGCAAGACGCTGCTCGCGCGGGCGATCGCCGGCGAAGCAGGCGTGCCGTTCTTTTCGATCTCGGGATCGGACTTTGTCGAGATGTTCGTTGGCGTTGGCGCGTCGCGCGTGCGCGACCTGTTCGTGCAGGGCAAGAAGCATGCGCCGTGTATCATTTTCATCGACGAGATCGACGCGGTGGGACGTCATCGCGGGGCCGGCCTCGGCGGCGGTCATGATGAACGCGAACAGACGCTCAATCAGTTGCTGGTCGAGATGGACGGGTTCGAGGCCAACGAGGGCGTGATCCTGGTGGCGGCGACCAATCGCCCCGACGTGCTTGACCCGGCGTTGCTGCGCCCGGGCCGCTTCGATCGCCGCGTGGTGGTGCCGCTGCCCGACGTGAAGGGGCGCGAGGGCATCCTGAAGGTCCACACGCGCAAGGTGCCGCTGTCCGAGGACGTCGATGGGACCAAGCTCGCGCGTTCGACGCCTGGCTTCGCGGGCGCCGACCTCGAAAACCTTGTCAACGAGGCCGCGCTGCTGGCGGCGCGCCGCAACAAGGACAAGGTCGAGATGTCGGACTTCGAGCTGGCCAAGGACAAGGTGATGATGGGCGCGGAACGGCGCTCGATGGTGATGTCGGGCTCGGAGCGCAAGATAATCGCTTATCATGAAGGCGGGCACGCGCTGGTCGCGATGCTTCAGCCCGGTGCGGATCCGGTCCACAAGGTTACGATTATCCCGCGCGGGATGGCGCTTGGCGTGACGCAGCAATTGCCGCTGGACGATCGCTACACGTATCCCCGCGACTACCTGGTGACGCGATTGGCGGTGATGTTCGGCGGGCGCACCGCGGAAGAACTCGTGTTCGGTCAGATGACAACCGGTGCGGGCAACGATATCGAAAAAGCGACCGAGCTCGCGCGCAAAATGGTCTGCGAATGGGGCATGAGCAAGGAGCTTGGCCCGATGACGTTCGGGCGGCGCGAGGAACAGATCTTTTTGGGCCGCGACATCTCGCATCATAAGGATTACTCCGAGCAAACCGCGCTTGAGATCGATCGCGAAGTGCGCCGTATCATCGATGATTCGTATCAGAAGGCGCGCCAGATCCTGTCGGATCATCTGCCGCTGCTCCATGCGATCGCCGCGCGGCTGCTCGAGAAGGAAGTGCTCGACGGTAGCGAAGTTGAGGCGATGGCGACGGCGTTCCGCGAAGGGCGCGAGATGCCGCCGTCGCCGGCCGCGGTGCGCAATGATTTTCCGCCGCGTCCAGGCGCGGAGCCGGGCAAGGAAAAGCGCGCCGACAACGAAAACGAAAGCCCGGTGCCCGGACTCCCGCCGAAACCCGTTCTCGTGTAGTCGTCTTCGCCGGCGTGGTCGCGGCGCTTCAATTGACTCGATTCGCCACGGCGAGTCGGTTGCCGCGTAGGTGAGGGGGAAGTGGGGCCGGTGCGATGCGACGCTCGCGGATTAAACCCAAGTCATCCAGTGATCGAGCCTTGCGCAAGCGGGCGTCTCAATCCCCATATCTCAAGCTTTACGACGGTCGCGTAATCAAGTTCCCCGCGGTGATGGGCGTGCTCAACGTCACGCCCGACTCCTTCTCCGATGGCGGTAGATACCTGGAGGCGGACCGCGCCGTCGAGCACGCGCTTGCGATGGAAGCGGCCGGCGCCGACCTGATCGACGTGGGCGGTGAATCGTCGCGTCCCGCGGGCGCGTCGGAGGTCCCGGTCGAGGTCGAGCTCGCGCGAGTCAGGCCGGTGCTCGCGCGCTTAAGCAAGCGGCTCGGCGTGCCAATCTCGATCGACACGCGGCGGGCGGAGGTCGCGCGAGTCGCGCTCGAGTCGGGCGCGGCGATAATCAACGATATCACGGCGCTCGAGCACGACTGCGAAATGGCGCCCCTTGCGGCGCGAACGAAGTGCGCGGTGGTGCTGATGCATATGCGCGGCGGTCTCGCCAATCATATCGAGTTCGCACGCTACCGCGACGTGGTGCGCGAGGTCGTCGAATACCTGGAGGCGCGCGCGCGATTCGCCGCGGGGGCAGGAGTTGTGCGCTCGCGAATCATCGTTGACCCGGGACTGGGCTTCGCCAAGACGGCCCAGCATAATCTGAAATTGCTGGCCGCCTTGCCCGACCTCTGTGCGCTCGGCTATCCCGTATTGGTGGGGGCGTCGCGCAAGAGCTTTGTGGCGCGAATAGCCGGAGCGGGCGAGCGGGAGCTGGAATTCGGCACGGCGGCTGCGAACGCGCTGGCAGTGGCGGCCGGCGCGTCGATCGTGCGCGTGCACGACGCAGGCGCGGCCGTCGCCGTGGTGCGGATGGCCGCGGCGATGGCGGGACGGGATCGGCGGTTCAGGCGCAATGCATAACTACATACCCATGATACCGCAGCCGCGATGGCAGGACATCGTTGACATCCTGATCGTGGCGTACGTGATCTACCGGATCGCGCTTCTGATCCGCGGTACGCGCACGATGCAGATGGTGGTCGGGATGGTGATCGTGGGCGGCGCGTTCGTGGTGTCGCAGGTGCTCGGACTGTTCACGCTCAACTGGCTCTTGAACAACTTCCTTGGTTCGTTGTTTGTGATCCTGGTGGTTATCTTCCAGGCGGACATTCGGCGCGCGCTGACCCGTGTCGGTGCGCAATCCTTCCTGGGCCGCAATGCGGCTGCCGTCACGCCTGCGGAGGAAATAGCAACCGCGGCGGCGTGGCTTTCGGCGCGTCGAGTCGGCGCGCTGATAGTGATCGAACAGGACGATGGGCTGGGTGAGTTCGTCGAAAACGGTAGAGTCGTTGACGGCAAGGTCTCGCCCGAATTGCTCGAAACGATTTTCATGAACGGCTCTCCGCTGCATGATGGCGCCGTGATCATAAACGGCGACCGGGTACTCGCGGCGGCGTGCCTGCTGCCGTTGTCGCAAAACCCCAACGTAAGCCTGTCGCTGGGCACGCGTCATCGCGCGGCGATTGGAATGAGCGAGGACAGCGACGCGGTTGTGCTGGTCGTGTCCGAGGAGGACGGGACGATTTCTCTTGCCCGCGGCGGTGTTCTGAGCCGTGGACTGGAACCAGCCGAGGTCCTGTCCACACTGAGGAAGCTGCCGGGTTAGGAGCGCGGAGGCAAAAGAGCGACGGGACGACGCACGATGAGGCTGGGCGACTTCAAATATATGTTCGCAGTTAGCGGCGCGCGGCGGCTCCGCGGCGGCGACATCGGGCTGCGCATATTCGCGGTGGTGCTCGCGACCGGACTGTGGATATTCGTCAACACGGCCGAGCGGAATTCACGCGAGCCGCTCACGGTGCCTATCAGCTATAGCTCGCTGCCGCCGGGGATGGTGATCGTGAACCATCCGCCGGCGTTCGTGAAAATCGAAGTCACAGGTCCGCGCAACCTGCTGTCGCTGCTGGATCCCGAGCGGCTCACGCTCAAGATCGATCTGCGCGGCGTCGCGGCGGGACAATCCGAGTTCAAGATCTATCCCGCGATGTTCAACGTAGAACGAAATACCGCCGTGACCAGCATCTCGCCCGATCAATTGTCGCTTGATGTCGATCGCGTCGTTAGCCGCGACGTGCCGGTCCAGCTGGCGGTTCAGGGGAAGGTCGAGCCCGGCTACACGATTACCTCGGTCGATATTACGCCGCCGAGCGTCACAATCATGGGGCCGAGCCGGTTCGTCGCGCCGCTTACGTCGGTCAGCACGGAACCCTTCGACTTGAAGGGACTCACCTCGGATACCAGCCGCTCGGTTGATATCGCGGCGCCCAATCCGGCGTTGGGATTCTCTACGGGTCACGTCGATGCGCGCATCAGTGTCGCGGAGGCGATTACCGACCGTGAGTTTCGCGCGGTCGAGGTGGAAGTCAAGGACAGCAATTTCAAGTACCGAATCGAACCCAGGCAGGCCACGCTGACGATTCGCGGGCCCGCGGTCAAGCTCGCGGGTCTCGCGCCGAAGGGGCTAGCCTACGTTGACGCCAAGGGCGTCGCGCCGGGCTCGCACGAGTTGCCGCTGCAAGTGACACTGCCCGACGGAATGCAGTTGGTGCGCCAGTCGCCCGACAAGGTTAGACTGCGGATGTATCACCAGAAGCTGACAACTACTGCCGATGAGCACCCATCGTAAACTGTTCGGCACCGACGGCGTCCGCGGAGTCGCCAATCAGGAGCCGATTACCTCCGAGACCGCGCTGAAGCTCGGCCGCGCGCTCGCGCATGTGTTCCGCAATTCCACGGGTCGTCATCGCAGAATTCTTATCGGCAAGGATACCCGCCTGTCGGGCTACATGATCGAGACCGCGATTGAGTCCGGAATCTGCTCGATGGGCGTGGACGTGTGGCTGGTGGGTCCGCTGCCGACGCCTGCGATCGCGTTTCTGACGCGCAGCATGCGCGCCGACGCGGGCGTGGTCATATCGGCCTCGCACAATCCCTTCCAGGACAACGGGATCAAGTTTTTTTCGCGCGAAGGATTCAAACTCGACGACCAGACCGAGCGCCGAATCGAAGCGCTGGTGTTCGACGAAGGCGAGGTCGGGATGCATCGCGCGCGCGCGGACGATATCGGCAAGGCGGCGCGCATCGACGACGCGCTCGGCCGTTACCTGGTATTTCTGAAGTCGTGCCTGCCGCGCTCGGTCGCATTCGACGGGCTGAAGGTCGCGATCGATTGCGCCAACGGCGCGGCCTACAAGGTCGGTCCCGAGGTGCTGGAGGAACTGGGCGCCGAGGTCTTGGCGATCGCGGCCGAGCCCGACGGCACCAACATCAATCTGAATTGCGGCGCGACGCATCTCGACGGGATTCGCGAGACCGTTTTGCGCGAGCACGCCAACGTCGGCATAGCGCTCGACGGCGACGGCGATCGCGTGATGCTGATCGACGAGCGCGGCGAAGTCTTCGACGGCGACGACATGATGGCGCTGCTCGGCCGCAAGCTCGCCGCCCAAGGCCGGCTGAGCCACAACGCCGTGGTCGCAACCGTGATGAGCAACTTCGGACTCGAGCTCGCGCTTCGCGACGCGGGCGTGCGGCTGATCCGCACCGAGGTCGGCGACCCCGCGGTCGCGCGCGAGATGCGACTCAACTCGTACAACCTGGGCGGCGAGCAGTCGGGCCACGTGATCTTCATGGATTACTCGACCACCGGCGACGGACTGATCAGCGCGTTGATGGTGCTTGCGCAGATGGCCGAAAGTGGCCGGACGCTCGGCGAACTGCGCGCGATGCACCGCGTGCCGCAAGTTCTGGAAAACGTGCGCGTCCGAAATCGCGTGCCGCTAGCCGAGATGCCCGACGTTCAACGAATCATCGCCGACGCCGAGCGACGGCTGGCGGGCAGCGGCCGGCTGCTGGTGCGATATTCGGGGACCGAGATGCTCGCGCGCGTGATGGTCGAAGGCGAGGACGGCGTTCAGATCAAAGCGCTCGCCCAGGAAATCGGCGCCGCGATCCGCAAGTACGCCGGCACGGCGTGACCGATTAATTGCGCTTCGTGCGCTTGCGCTTCGCGGTCAGCGGCTTCGAGCCGAGCGCTTTTAGGTACGCCTTTACCGCGCGCGTCAGGCCCATATAGAGCGCGTCGGAGATCAGCGCGTGGCCGATGGAGACCTCCTGCAAGCCTTTGACCGCTTTCGCATAGGCCGGAATATTCTTGAGATCGAGATCGTGGCCCGCATTCACGCCCAGTCCGATTTCCCGCGCCAGCCGCGCGGCCTCGCGATGCGCCGCGAGAATCTCTTGACCGGCCGGCGTGCCGAACGCATTCGCATAAGGCCCGGTGAACAACTCGATTCGGTCCGCCCCGAGTTCTCGTGCGCGCCTGATCTGCCGGGCGTCGGTATCAAGGAAAAGACTCGTGCGGATGCCCGCGTTGCCGAGCCTTGCGAGCACGTCGCCAACCCATTCCGCTCCGCTCGTCAGGTTCCATCCCGCATTCGACGTCAGCACGCCCGGCGGGTCGGGCACGAGTGTCACCTGCGTCGGCTTGACGCGCATCACGAGGTCAAGAAACTCCGCGCCCGGGTATCCTTCGATATTGAACTCGACCGTCAGCATCGCGGCGAGATCGAACACGTCCTGAAACGTGATGTGCCGGGCGTCGGGGCGCGGATGGACCGTTATCCCGTGGCATCCCGCGGCGATGCAGGTACGCGCCGCCTCGACTACGTCGGGAATATTTCCGCCGCGCGCATTTCGGAGCGTCGCGATTTTGTTGACGTTGACGCTGAGCCGAATCATTTCAATACCGAGGCTACCAGAGCCAGCGCGCCAGTCCAGTTTTTCACTGCCGCCCGCATTCCCGCCTCCCGCGCATGGTGTAATATTTCCCGCAGGATTGCCGACGATGATTTTGCTCAACGCCGCCGAAAGCCGCCAACTCGATCGCATCAGCCAGGAAAAGTACGGAATTTCGTCCTACCTGCTGATGACGCGGGCGGGTGAGGCTGTTGCCGACGCGCTCGTCGAGCGCTTCCCCGAAGCGGCCGCCGATGTGCTCGTCGTGGCGGGCCGGGGTAACAACGGCGGCGACGGATTCGTCGCTGCAAGACGGCTGATTCGGGACGGCTTCGGCGCGCGAGCCGTTCTGCTCGGTCGCGCGGCGGACTTGAAGGGCGATGCCGCGCGCGCATACGCGGAGTTTCGCGCATCCGGTGGCAAGGCGATCGAGGCATCGGGAGAGTCCAGCCTCGAAGCCGCGCTTGGCAAACGCCCGAGCGCCGTTATCGACGCGATTTTCGGCACCGGCTTGAACGCGGAGGTCAAAGACGGGCCGCGGCGCGCGATCGAGATTGTTAATTCATTCGGATTGCCCGTAATCGCCGTCGATATCGCGTCGGGAGTGAACTCGGACACGGGTGCTGTCATGGGCGCGGCGATCCGCGCGTCTCTCACGGTGACGTTCGGGTTCGCGAAGTTCGGCCACGTTTCATATCCGGGCGCCGGACAATCCGGCGAGTTGCGGATCGTCGATATAGGTTTCGCCGCGCGCGCGATTGAGGAGATAGCGCCCCGCGGCCGATTCCTCGAGCGCGACGACGTGCGGCATTTGATTCGCGCGCGGCCGGCGAATTCGCACAAGGGAATGTATGGACATCCGCTGGTAATCGCCGGCGGCCGCGGCAAGTCCGGCGCCGTACTGCTTGCTTCACGCGCCGCCTTGAGAGCGGGCGCGGGCCTCGTTACGGCGGCGGTGCCCGAGTCGATCCAGCCAATCGTCGCGGCGGGGCAGGCCGAACTGATGACCGAGCCGATCGCCGATCGCGACGGCCACTTTGACGGCGCTCACGCGCCCGACACGTTAAAGATCATAATCGAAGGGATGAACGCGTTGATCGTGGGGCCGGGAATGGGAGTCAGCGATGACACCAGACGCCTCGTCGAATGGCTGATCTCAGACGCGTCCGAGCGCGAGCGTCCGATGCTGATCGATGCCGACGGACTCAACGCGCTGGCCGCGATCGGTTGCGAAGCCGCCCGGCGTGCGCGCGGTCCGGTCGTGCTGACGCCTCATCCGGGAGAAGCCGCGCGCCTGCTCGGCGTGACCCCGGCGATCATCAACGACGATCGCGTGTCTGCCGCGCGCAATCTGGCGGAACGAACCGGAGCGTCCGTGCTGATAAAGGGCGCGCGTTCCGTTATCGCCTCTCCCGACGGCGACCTCTATATCAACTCGACCGGCAATCCCGGGATGGGCACGCCCGGCATCGGTGACGCGCTGTCGGGAATCGTCGGCGCGCTGCTGGGGCAGAAGATGCGCCCGATGGACGCGCTCGCGCTTGGCGTTTTTCTCCACGGCTACGCGGCGGATCGCGTCGCGGCGCGGATGGGGCGCGTTGGCTATATCGCCGGCGACCTCATTGACGAGTTGCCGGCGGCACTGGAAGCACTAACGCGGTAGTTGCGCTATATTACGACTGAGTAATCGCGATGGCTAATGCCGCTGCAGAATCGGAGGAATCGGGCGCGACCGTGGTCACGATGGTGATCGAGAGCCGCTCGCCGCACGAGACCAAATCGTGGGGACGGCGGCTGGCCTCGCTTCTCGAAGGAGGGGAACTGCTCGGCCTGATTGGCGATCTCGGTGCGGGCAAGACCTGCTTTATCAAAGGACTCGCGCGCGGACTAAGCCTGCGCGAAGAGGACATCCTGAGCCCCACCTTCACGATGATCCAGGAGCATCACGGGCGCTTCCCGCTCTATCATATAGATCTGTATCGCCTCGAAGAGGCGACACTGGATGACCTGGGTCTTCGCGAATATTTGTTTTCCGAAGGTGTCGCAGCCGTCGAATGGTTCGAGTGTCTGCGCGGCGGTGCGGAGATGGAATACCTGGCGGTCCGCATCAGCTACGCCGGCGCGAACATCCGCCGAATCGAATTCAGCGCGGCGGACTCCCGCCATGCGCAAATCATTTCCAAGTTGAAGCGCCGCTTCGCCTGAGGGCGGGAAGCTGCACCACCCTGCTGCGCGAGGGTAGTGTCTCAGTTTGAAATTCGATCAATAAACCAGAAAACGAGCCCAAAGATGGCCATCAGAAGTATCGGAGCCCAGAACAGAATTATGCTCGCCATGACACGTTGACGACCCGCCATCTCGACTTCACGCTTAAACCATCCGCTCATGCGGTTTCTCTTTGGCTCGCTTCCCATTCGTCCACGATTCCAACTAAATCCTCGAACGAAAAAAGATAATCGGCAACGCCCGACTCCATCGCAGGCGTTACTCTGAGCGTCTTGTGAATCCGAATGAAGTTGTACCAGAGCGCGTAGAGCGCCACCACGCTGCCCGCGGTACTGGCTGATTTCCGGGGACACGGCAATTCAGATTGATCGTCGGACGTGGCGGGAAGGGCACGAATATGCCACGTAGATAATGGACGTGCTTGCTTTTCCCCTCGTATGGTAGGATGAAAGTGCCATGATCTTCGCTGTCATAGCTGGCCCTGGGCATGAAAATATTCTCGACGAACGGATACGGGCGCTTTACCCGGACAAACATATACAATTCCACTCCAAGGGACACTGGTTCGTCGCCAGTACCGGAACGGCTGAAGAAGTCTCAGACCGATTAGGAATTTCAGCGGATAAACCGGACGATGTCAGAACTGCAATAGTTCTCGGTGTGTCCGGATACTGGGGCCGCGAGTCCGCCAATATATGGGAGTGGCTAACTGCTAATGGCGGCTAAAGAGGAAACTCCCCTCCGCTTCACAACTAAGCCGCGTCGCTCACTCCGCACCGGTAGTAGCGATCCGTTAACGTCTGCCGTATTCGATTTGAGTATGGCAGTCGGGGAATTAAAAAACGCAGTAGCCACGCTCTCCGCTCAAGGACAGGATCAAACTAAGGAATTAAGAAAGATTTCTGGTGAAATCACTGGTGCAAAGGCGATTGCGAAGTTTGTTGCTTCGGTTGCGGCATTCATAGGCGTGGCGACAATCATCAAACTGTGGCCGGTCATTCACGGTTGGTTCGCTTCTTAAATCAGGACACTTCCATCCTGAAATCCGGACACTCGGCCTGAAATTAGGACAGTACCTGCCCGCGAGGGGCTGGTTTGAGGCCCATTTTCCGCACATAATACTAAATTCCCCCTTTTTCCAGGGCGGATAGGGTCATCGCGTTGGGATTGGTCGTTCAAAAATACGGCGGAACTTCGGTCGGATCGATCGAGCGAATCAAGGCGGTCGCCGATCGCGTGGTCAGGGCGCGCGGCGCCGGCAATCGGATGGTCGTGGTGGTCTCGGCGATGGCCGGCGAGACCAATCGGTTGTTCAAGCTAGCCTCCGAATTGAGTGATCGCCCCAGCCCGCGCGAGACCGACGTGCTGGTCGCCACCGGAGAGCAGGTCTCGGCTGCGCTGCTCGCGATCCGGCTCCAGTCGATGGGGCATCCGACGGTTTCTTTCCTGGCTTTTCAAATGAACCTGACCACCGACTCGAATTACGGCCGCGCGCGAATCAAGTCCGTGCAATGCGATCGGGTGATGCGCGCTCTCGACGATGGGCAGATCGTCGTGGTGGCCGGCTACCAGGGCGTCAACCCCGCCGGCGATATCACGACGCTTGGCCGCGGCGCGTCGGATCTGACCGCGGTGGCGTTGGCAGCGGCTCTCAAAGCCGACGCTTGTGAAATCTACACCGACGTGGACGGCGTCTATACCGCCGATCCCAACATCTGCCCCAAAGCAAAAAAACTCGGCCGCATCTCGTACGATGAGATGCTCGAGATGGCGGGACTCGGGGCGAAGGTCCTGCAAACCCGTTCGGTTGAACTAGCCCGCCGTTACAATGTGCCGCTCGTCGTCCGCTCCAGCTTCCGTGAAGCCGAGGGGACGTGGGTCGGACAAGAGGATTTGTCAATGGAGGACGTGCTCGTTTCGGGCGTAACGCTCGACCAGAATCAAAGCAAGATCACGATAGCCGGCGTCGAGGATCGGCCCGGTCTGGCCGCGAAGATTTTCAGCCCGATCGCCGACGCGGGAATCGTCGTGGACATGATCATCCAGAACGCCAGCGCCGACGGCCGCACCGACATGACGTTTACCATCGGCCGCGAAGACCTTGGCCGCGCGCTCGAAATCGTTACGCGTACAGCCGCCGAAATCGGCTCGCCGGGCGTGCGGCATAACGATCAGGTCGCCAAGGTTTCGGTGGTCGGAGTTGGAATGCGCACGCATGCGGGCGTCGCGGCCACGATGTTCCAGGTGCTGGCGGCGGAACGGATTAATATCGAGATGATTTCGACCTCGGAGATTAAGGTCTCGGTCGTGGTCAATTCGAAATACGGGGAACTCGCGATGCGTGCGCTGCACGACGCGTTTGTCAACGGCGGCTCGAACGCCGCGCCGCGGGAGACAGTTTGAGTCCGATGGCGGATGCAAAACATATCCAGGTTTACGACACCACTTTGCGCGACGGATGCCAGTCCGAAGACGTCTCGCTGACGGTTGAGGACAAGGTCACGATTGCCCAACGGCTCGACGATCTCGGTTTCGATTACATCGAGGGCGGATGGCCGGGCTCGAACGATCGCGACGCCGCGTTCTTCAAAGAGATCAAGAAGATCAAAATTCGCCACGCCAAGATCGCAGCCTTCGGCTCGACTCGGCGCTCCGGAGTTCGCGCCGCGGCCGATCGCAATCTGCAGCTGCTGCTGCGCACCGGGACTCAAGTCGCGACCGTGGTCGGCAAGACCTGGGACATGCACGTGCGCGAGGCGCTGCGAATCCCGCTGAACGAAAATCTCGAAATTCTCAACGACACGATCGCGTTTCTGAGAAAGAACTTCGACGAGGCGATTTTCGACGCCGAACATTTCTTCGACGGCTATTTTCACAATCCCGAGTACGCGCTTGCGTGCCTGAAAGCCGTTGACGACGCGGGCGTCACGCTGATCGCGCTGTGCGACACCAACGGCGGACGCCTGCCCGGTGAAATTGAAGCCGCGGTAACGGCGGCTCGCGCGGCGGTCAATTGCCCGATCGGAATTCACTGTCATAACGACTCGGACGTCGCGGTCGCCAACACCCTAGCCGGCGTGCAGGCGGGCGCGGTGCAGGTGCAGGGGACGATCAACGGCTTCGGCGAGCGATGCGGCAACGCGAACCTGGTTTCGATAATCGCCAACCTGCAGCTCAAGCTGGGCTACCATTGCGTGCCCCCGGCCAAGCTCAAGACGATGCGCGAGGTTTCGCGGCTGGTGTACGAACTCGCCAACATCACGCCGTTTGCGCGCCAGCCGTACGTCGGCCGCAGCGCGTTCGCGCACAAGGGCGGGCTGCACGTCTCGGGAATCCAGCGCAACACCGCGACCTACGAGCACGTCGATCCCGCCCTGCTCGGCAACGACCGCCGCGTGCTGCTCTCCGAGCTCTCGGGCCGCGCCAATATCGTGTACAAGGCCAAAGAATTCGGACTCGAGCTCGAAACGGCGAACGACAAGATCGGCGTATTGCTCGACGAACTCAAGCGGCTCGAGGGCGCGGGCTACACCTTCGACGGGGCGGACGCTTCGTTCGAGCTGCTGATGCTGCGCACGCTCGGCCTGACCAAAGAACATTTCAACTTCGTCAGTTTCCGCGTCTTCGACGACAAGTGGCATGAGGACCGTGCGCCTTTCAGCGAGGCGGTGGTCGTGATCGAAGGACCCGACGGCGTGCGCACGCGCAACTCCGCCATCGGCAACGGCCCCGTCAACGCGCTCGATTCGGCGCTGCGTCAAGCGTTGCTGCCGTACTATCCCAATCTCGAGGCGATGCAGTTGGTCGATTACAAAGTCCGCGTGCTCGACAACGGCGCCGGTACCGAGGCGCGCGTTCGCGTGCTGATCGAATCGACCGACGGCAAACGCCGATGGGGCACGGTCGGATTGTCGAGCAACGTCGTCGAGGCGAGCTGGCAGGCGCTGGTTGACTCGGTCGAATACAAGCTGCACAAGGATAACGTGAAGCCGCGCACGAAGGCGGCGAGCAAGCACAACGGCGCGCGTCCGCGCTCTGGCAGGGCCGCGGAGAATGCGCCGGCGCGTGCAAGATAGGACGCGAGCGAGCATCCGACCACGCCCGCGCCAACCACGATTATGTTCGCGCTTGATGCGTCTGCGTCACGCGGAGAACCCCCATCTTTTTCCGCCGATCGGCGTAAGATAAGCTAATCGCCCACTGGTGGCGAACGAAACCGTCCATGCCGATTTATCTCGATCATAATGCAGGCGCTCCTGTTCGTGTCGAGGCTGCCGCCGCGGTCTCACGCCTGCCGGCCGACATGGGTGGGAATCCCTCGTCGGTGCATCGCTCAGGCCAGCGTTCGCGCCGGATGCTCGAGGTTGCGCGCGCGCAAGTCGCGTCGATCGTCGGCGCCGAGCCGCGGCAGATCGTGTTTACCAGCGGCGGCACCGAGTCGAACAATCTTGCCATCTTCGGAGGGATCACCGCGGCCTCCCGACGCCGTAAAATTATTTCATCCCAGATCGAGCATTCATCGATCCTCGCTCCGATTGCAGAACTCGAGCGCCGCGGTTTTGAGGTAGTGCGAGTCGCGCCCGACTCCGACGGACGAGTCGATCCCGGGCGCGTGCTCGCCGCGCTCGATAGCGAGACCGCGCTCGTCACGCTCGGACTGGCGAACTCCGAAGTCGGAACGATTCAGGATCTCGCTCCGCTCGCATCCATGTGCGGCGGGGCCGGTGCGTTGTTTCATATAGACGCGGCGCAGGCAGTCGGCCGAATTCCGGTCGATATCGCGGCGCTGGGATGCGATCTGCTGACACTGAGCGGCCACAAGCTTGGCGCGCATTCGGGAGTTGGCGCTTTGTACGTCCGCGACTTTACGCGCGTGGCGCCGATCGTTTTTGGCGGGCCGCATGAAAGCGGCATGCGGGCGGGCACGCCGAATCTGCTTGGCGCAGTCTCCTTCGGCGCGGCGGCCGAGGCCGCGATGAATGCGATGGCGGCAGAGTCGGTCCGAATCGGTTCACTTGCCGCGTCGCTGTTCGCGCGTATCCGCGAGGCGATTCCCGGTCTTCGCTTGAACGGCCCGATTGTTGGCCGGCTTCCGAATACGCTCAACCTCACGTTTCCGGGCGTGCTTGGCGAGAGCATGCTGATTGCGCTCGATCTCGAGGGCGTCGAAGTGTCGATGGGCTCGGCGTGCGCGGCAGGAGCCGTCGAGCCGTCGCACGTGTTGCGCGCGATGGGCCGCAGCGTTGCCGACGCGCGCAGCTCGCTCAGGATCAGCCTCGGCTGGAACAACACCGCACAGGAGATCGAAGCCGTCGCGGCGCTCATCCCCCAGGTGTGGCGGCGTGTCGCCGCCAGCGAACCTCTGTCGGAGGCGAGCGCACGATGAGGCCGCGAGTGCTGGTTGCGATGTCGGGCGGGGTGGACAGCTCGGTGGCGGCGGCGATGGTGCGCGAGCAGGGTTACGACGTGGTCGGCGTGGCGATGCGGCTTGCGCCCGAGCCGTCTGCGCCAATGGCGAACCGCCGCGGCGCCTGCTGCTCGCATGACGACTTCGAAGATGCGCGCCGGGTGGCGGAGCGGATGGATTTTCCGTTCTACGTGATTGATTTGCGCGCCGACTTCGCCGCGCGCGTGGTCGATAACTTCGTTTCCGAATATCTGGCCGGGTGCACGCCGAATCCGTGCGTGATGTGCAATCGCGAGATCAAATTCGATCGCTTGTGGAGCCGCGCCCGCGCGCTCAAGGCCGACTATGTGGCGACCGGACATTACGCCCGAATAGAGCAGGGGGCAGACGGCAGATTTCATCTGCTGCGCGCCGCCGACGACTCGAAGGATCAGTCGTATTTTCTATTCACGCTCGGGCAGGACGAACTCTCGCGAACGATTTTTCCGGTTGGTGCGATGACCAAGACCGAAGTTCGCGCCCGCGCGCGCGCTTTGGGCCTTGCCACCGCGGACAAGCCTGAGAGCCAGGAAATCTGCTTCGTTCCCGACGGCGATTACGCGAGTTTTGTCGAGCGGCAGAGCGATCCCGCGCAACTCCGCCCCGGATCGATTATCGACAGCGACGGAAGACGCCTGGCCGCTCACTGCGGCGTGCATCGATTCACGGTAGGACAGCGGCGCGGCCTCGGTATCGCCAGCGGAGAACGCCTATACGTCCGCGAGATTCGGGCCGAGTCGGGCGAGGTCGTGGCCGGGCGGCGCGAGGAACTCAATTCTCCGGGCCTGATCGCGAATCGAGTCAGCCTGGTCGATGATTCCATTGCGTCGGGGCGCGAGCTGAACATCGAGGTGAAGATTCGCCATCGGCATCGCGCGATCCCGGCAACGATGCGCGTCGATTCAGGGCGCTGCGCGGAGATTCGCTTCGCGTCGGGCGGTCCTGCAGTGACACCGGGACAGGCGTGCGTTTTTTACCGCGGCGAGGAAGTGCTCGGCGGCGGATTTATCGAACGGGCGATCACGGAAGAGCAAGCGAACTGACTATGGCAACGCGCTTCGCGATCGCAACGCTCGGATGCAAGGTCAATCAGTACGATTCGGCGATTATCGAGTCGCGCCTGAGTGCGCGCGGGATGGAACGCCGCGAGTTCAGCGAGCAAGCCGACGTCTATATCGTCAACACCTGCACGATCACCGATCGCGCGGACGCGGAGAGCCTGCGTATCGCACGGCGCGCGCGGCGGCTCAATCCGAATGCCCGCGTGATCATGACCGGATGCCTGGCGCAAGCGAGCCCCGACGTGCTCGCGAAAGCGCCGGAGGTTGATGCCGTGATCGGACTCGGGATGCTCGACGACCTCGAACGCGCAGCGGCTTCGGGAGCGGGCGAGCGTGTGATGGTCACGAATCTGCGCAAGGCGAAAGGGCCGATTGAACTGGCCGCGGTCACGCTGGACGGTCATACGCGTGCGTTTCTGAAATTGCAGGAGGGATGCGATCAATTCTGCACGTTCTGCATCGTGCCGTTTTCGCGCGGCGCCTCTCGGAGCGTCGAGCCGCGCCGGGTGATGGCGGCGCTCGACGATCTTTATGCACGCGGCTTCAAGGAAGTCGTTCTTGCCGGGGTTCATCTCGGCGGCTACGGCAGGGACCTCGAGCCGCGGGTCGATCTCGCGGATTTGCTCGAGATGATCGCCGAGCGATGCCCGCTCGAGCGGGTGCGGATAAGCTCGCTCGATCCCGAAGAATTGAGCGACCGTATCGTGGAAATAATCTCGAGCAGCGGAAAATTCTGCCCGCATCTGCATCTGCCGCTGCAGTCGGGCGACGACGAAACTTTGTCGCGGATGCGGCGGCGTTATCAGCGCGGCTATTTTCACGATCGCGTCGAGCGCGTTTTACGCGCGTGGCCCGATGCGGCGATTGGCACCGACCTGATTGTGGGCTTTCCCGGTGAGACAGGGGACCGTTTCGAGTCGTACTTCAATTTCGTCGAGTCGATGCCGATCGCGTATTTTCACGTGTTTCCGTATTCGGTCCGGGCCGGGACCACGGCGGCGAAGTTTTCCGGGATGGTGAAGCCGGCGGAGATCAAGCGGCGGGCCGGGCTGATGCGCGCACTGGGCGAGCGCAAGCGGGCAGAATTTGCCCGGCGATTCGTCGGAACAAAACTTAAGGTATTACTTGAAGAACGCGGGCCCAGCGGCGAGCTCCAGGGCTACAGCCGCAACTACCTGCGGGTATCGACGCAGGGGCCCGATGAACTGACAAATCGAGAAGTCGAGGTGGAGGCGGCAACCGTTGAAGGCGCGCAACTGGTTGGGAAGATTGTTCGGCCGTGGGCGGACGAGACCGCCTGCCTCCGGGCCTCCTGAAAGTCCCCGCACCAAACTCGAGCGCGTGCTCGGCTATTCGTTCGTGCGGGCGGATTTGCTGGAGACCGCGCTGACGCATCCGAGCGCTGCGGTCGGCAGCGACGTCCATTACGAGCGGCTGGAGTTCCTTGGCGACGCGGTGCTTGATCTTGCGATCGCAGACCTGCTGATGCGCAAGTTTCCGACCGCGAAGGAAGGCCCGCTGTCCAAGCAGCGCGCGTCGATCGTAAACGCGCGAACGCTGGCGCTCAAAGCGCAGGCGATTGAATTGAACGAAATGATCCGGCTGGGGAAAGGCGAAGAAAAAAGCGGCGGGCGCGAGAAGACCTCGATTCTTGCGGCCGCGTTTGAGGCGGTGATCGGCGCGATCTATACCGACGGCGGACTCACGCCTGCGCAGCAGGTGGTCGAGCGCCTGTTCACCGGCGATATCGGCGGACCGGCCGCGGAGCGCGATTACAAAACCGAATTGCAGGAAATCGCGTACCGGCAATTTCGCGCGCAGCCGGTGTACGAACTGATCGCGACGGAAGGGCCCGATCATGCCAGGCGCTTTACGACCCGAATCAGAATCGCGGGCCGCGATCTCGGCGTGGCCGAGGGCGGCAGCAAGAAGCAAAGCGAGCAGGCGGCGGCGCGCCTCGCGCTGGATCGAATAGAAGAGGAGCGCGGTGAGCGCCATGGGTGAGCATCGCGCCGGATTCGTGGCGGTCGCCGGCCGCACCAACGTCGGCAAATCGACGCTGGTGAACCGGCTGGTGGGGCACAAGGTCGCGATCGTCACACCGCGTCCGCAGACCACGCGGCGGCGAATTCTCGGTATCCGCAGCGACGCCGACGCGCAGATTTTACTGATCGACACGCCCGGACTTCATGAGGCGAAGAAGCAACTGAATCAGCGAATGGTGCAGGTGGCGCGGCGCGCGATCGCGGAGGGCGAAGTCATTGTGGCCGTGGTAGAGGCAGGCGATCATCTGAACCCCGGCGATCGCGCCGTGCTGGTTGACATCCGCGCGCTGGGCCGTCCGACGATCGTTGCGATCAACAAGGTCGATCGCGTCCCGCGCGCTCAACTGCTGCCGCTAATCGAGGAAATCAACCGCGGATTTCCCGGCGCCGAGATCGTCCCGGTCAGCGCACTGAGCGGCGAGAATATTGACGAGCTGTTGCTGACTGTGAAGCGGATGCTCCCGGTGAGCCCGGCGCTGATGCCGCCCGATGAGTACACCGATCAGAGCGAACGAATGATCGCGGAGGAAATCATCCGCGAGAAAATTTTTCTCAAGATGCGCCAGGAGATTCCGTTCTCGACCGCCGTCAGGGTCGAGAAGTTCGAAGAGGACGCGGAGCGCAAGCTCAAGAGGATCAGCGCGACGGTGGTTGTCGATCGCGAGTCGCACAAGGGCATGCTGATCGGCGCGGGCGGGCGCACGCTCAAGGAGATCGGCACGGCGGCGCGCCTCGAGCTCGAAGAAATTCTCGGCGCGCGCGTGTTTTTGGAAATCATCGTCAAAGTCGAGCGCGATTGGACGAGCGATCCGCGCAAGCTCGCGGAGTTCGGACTGTGACGAGCGCACGCGGAGGGCCGGGCGCGGAGGTGCGGCGGATTGCGGCCGAAGGTCTGCCGGCGGTGGTGCTGGTTGGCCGCGCGAACGCGGGCAAGTCCACGCTGTTCAATCGAATCACCAGGGGCGGGCGCGCGATTACCAGCGCGATTCCCGGCACTACGCGCGACCTCAATTTTGCCCGCGCGATCCACGGCGACCGCGAATTCGTCGCGGTCGATAGCGGCGGCCTGGAGCTTGGCGGGCATGAGCGGATGACCGAACGCATCGTCGGCGAGGCGCTGGCCGCGGTGGGGGTGGCCGATGTCGTGGTGTTCATCCTCGATGGCAAGGGCGGGCTGAGCGAGGCCGACGCTGAGGCGCTCGCGCTGGTACGCGAAACGGGATGCCCGCTGATCATGGCCGTCAACAAGATCGATCGGCCGGGACAGGAGGCCGAGGCGGCTGAATTCTACGCGCTCGGCGGCGAGGAGTTGTTTTTCATCTCGGCGGCGCACGGACGCGGAATCGACGAGCTTCTCGATCAAGTCGTCGCGCGGCTGCCCGAGCGCGAAGGCGCCGTGGCCGCATCCCCTGACTTGAGGCTTGCGCTTATCGGCCGCCCCAACGTGGGGAAGTCGTCGATCCTCAACCGGCTCTCGGGTTTCGAGCGCGCGATCGTGGACGACACCCCCGGCACGACGCGCGATCCGGTGGACGTACGGCTTTGCGCACAGGGCCGCGATGTACTGTTGATCGACACGGCAGGAATGCGCAGGCCGCCGCGCGTCGAAGGCGAGCTGGAGCATCATTCGGTGGGCCGGGCGATCGAAACGATCAGGCGCGCGAACGTTGTGCTGCTGGTGATCGACGCGAGCGAGGGAATCACCGACCAGGACGCGCGGCTGGCGCGATTGGTGGACAGCAGCGACCGCGCGATGGTGATCGTGTGCAACAAATGGGATGTCGCCGCGAAGCAGGGGCGCAAGGTGGCGGCATTCGTCCGCGACGCGCACGAGCGCTACCCGTTCCTCGACTATGCGACGATGGTGTTCACGTCCGCGGTCACCGGCGACGGCGTGGACGGGATCATCCCGGCTGCGACCCAGGCCGGAGATTCGTGGCGTGCGGTCTTTCAGACTTCGCGGCTGAATCGGACGCTGGCCGAGGCGACGGCCGCGATGGATCCGCCGCAGGTGGATAGGCGGCGATTGAACCTGATGTACGTGACGCAGGTCGGCAGCGCACCGCCGCGGCTTCGATTCTTCACCAACGTCGAACGCGGCATCCCGGCGCATTACATACGCTTCATCGAAACGCGATTTCGAAAGTCCCTGGGACTTGTCGGCACGCCGCTGCGGCTCGATTTTCGGCGCACCGGCCGCTCGTGGGTGCAAGGCAGTCCGCCGGGACGGCCGCGCGGCAAGCCTCGCAACCGGCCCGCGCCGCGCACCAAGCCCGCGCGCGCGTAGGGTTGCGGCTGTGGAGCATTGGCGCGATGGCGTTTCGTACGCCGCGCCGGGTCCGGTATATTTCAGTGTCAAGGCAATTCCCGTGATCTTTCAAGCAATGGTCGAGCGGATTCAGTGATCCTGATTCTCGATTTCGGCAGCCAGTACACGCAGCTGATCGCGCGCCGCGTGCGCGAAGCCAACGTGTATTGCGAAATCCATCCGTTCAACTTCGCGCCCGAAAAAATCCGCGCGATGAATCCGCGCGGGATAATTCTTTCCGGCGGACCGGCCAGTCTCTACGAGCAGAATGCGCCGGATATCGCCGACGAGGTGCTCAATCTTGGCTGTCCGGTGCTTGGGATCTGCTACGGCCTGTACGTGATCGCGCAGCATATGGGGGCGCGCAGCGTGGGCTCGCGACAGCGCGAATACGGACCCGCAACGCTGGTGATCGACGGCGACGACGTGCTGTTCGAAGGGCTCAGCGGGCGGGAGCATCGCGTCTGGATGAGTCACGGCGACCGGGTCGAGACGATTCCGGGCACGCTATGCGCGATCGCACACAGCGACAACTCGCCCTATGCGGCGTTCAAGACGCGCGCCGGGCGCATCCGCGGCATCCAGTTTCATCCCGAGGTCGTGCACACACCGTGCGGCACGCAGGTGCTCCGCAACTTCGTGCTGAAGATCTGCGGCGAGCGCGGCGATTGGACGATGGCGAATTTTGTCGAGACGAAACTCGCGGAGATTCGCAAGCAGGTCGGGCCGAGCGACAAGGTCCTGATGGGACTGTCGGGCGGCGTCGATTCTTCCGTGGCGGCCGCGCTGATACATCGCGCGATCGGCTCGCGGCTGCATTGCGTGTTCGTCGATACCGGCCTGCTGCGCGCGGGCGAGCGCGAGCGGATGGAGAATACGTTCGCGCGCCAGCTCGGGATCGGTCTCAAGGTTACAGATGCGTCCGATCTTTTTCTGTCGCGACTGGCGGGCGTGCTCGACCCCGAGCAAAAGCGGCGCATCATCGGACATACTTTCATCGACGTGTTTGAATCCGAGGAAGTCGTTCAGGGCGCGAAATTTCTCGGCCAGGGAACGCTCTACCCGGACGTGATCGAATCGGTCTCGTTCAAGGGACCGTCGGCGATGATCAAGAGCCATCATAACGTCGGCGGATTGCCGGAGCGGATGCGCCTGGAACTGGTCGAACCGTTGCGCGAGTTGTTCAAGGATGAAGTGCGAGAAGTGGGCCGGCGGCTGGGGCTGGCGGCGGAGGTCGTCGAGCGGGAACCGTTTCCCGGCCCCGGGCTTGCAGTGCGAATCGTCGGCGAGGTCACGCGCGAGCGGCTCGATCTGTTACGGCGCGCGGACGCGATCGTGATGGAAGAAACGGCGACGGCGGGCTTCGGACTCAAATTATGGCAGGCATTCGCCGTGCTGCTGCCGCTCAAGACCGTGGGCGTGATGGGCGACGGGCGCAGCTACGAAAGCGTGATTGCGATTCGCGCGGTCGAGTCGATGGACGGCATGACGGCGGATTGGGCGCGCCTGGATCCCGCGTTTCTTGCGCGCGTGTCCAGCCGTATCACCAACGAGGTCAAGGGCGTCAACCGCGTCGTTTACGACATCACGTCAAAGCCGCCCGCGACGATCGAGTGGGAGTGACAGGTGACGGTTCGCACGCGCTTCGCGCCGAGCCCGACCGGCTCGCTGCATATCGGTAACGTCCGCTCGGGGCTGTTCGCCTACCTCTACGCGCGGCACAACGGCGGGCAGTTCATCGTGCGCATCGACGACACCGATCGCGAACGATCGACGAAGCAGTCGCTCGACGAAATCCTCGCGGACCTGAAGTGGCTCGGGATGGAGTGGGACGAAGGTCCGCCCGATGAGGCATACTTTCAGACCAATCGAGTCGAGCGGCATCGTGAAGCGGCGCTTAGATTGCTGCGCGAGCGAAAGGCGTATCCGTGCTACTGCTCGGCGGAGGAACTCGACGCCAGGCGCAAGCAGGCCGAGCGCGAGCGTCGCAGGCCCGTTTACGATCGCAAATGCCGCGGGCTCGGCTTTCCAGCGGATCTGGCGCTGCCCGACAAATCCGCCGGACGCAACTATACGATCCGGTTCGCGATGCCGCTGGCTGGCGAGACGGTCGTCGATGATCTCGTGAAGGGCCGGATGGTCTTTCAGAACACCGAGCTCGACGACTTTATCATTGTTCGTTCGGACGGCTCGCCGATTTACAACTTCGCGAGCATTCTCGACGACGTGGACATGCGCATCACGCACATCGTTCGCGGCGACGACCACGTCTCGAATACCCCGCGCCAGATGCAGATGGCGTACGCGCTCGGGTTTACGCCGCCAGCCTTCGCACATTTGCCGCAAGTGCTGGGGCCCGACGGGTCTCCACTGTCAAAGCGCCACGGCGCGACTTCGGTGATCGCCTATCGCGAGAACGGCTATTTCCCGGAGGCGATGCTGAACTATCTGGCGCGCCTTGGATGGTCCCACGGCGACCAGGAAATTTTCTCCAAGGACGAACTGATCAGTTATTTTGGCTTCGAGGCCTGCGGAAAATCAGCCGGCGTATTCAACGCCGAGAAATTGCTCTGGCTCAATTTCCATTACCTGAAGGAGCGGCCGATCCCACGGCTGGCGGCTGAGATCAAGCCATTCATCGCCAGGCGCGGATGGCCGATTCCGGGCGACGACGCGTGGCTCGAAAAGGCGGTCGCAACCCTGCACGAGCGCGCCAAGACGCTCGTCGAGCTGGTGGACTTTGCGTCGTTCTACCTGAAGGACGAGATCGAGATCGATTCGAAAGCGGCGGCGAAATTCCTGAAGCCGGAAATCGCGGAACCAATCCGGGCGCTGGCTGCGGAGCTCGAATCGATCGAGGGCGAGGTCTCCGAGGCGTCGGTGCAGGCGGTTTTCGAATCGGTCCTCGCGCGATTCAACCTCAAGCTCGGGCAACTCGCGCAACCGGTCCGCGTCGCGCTCACCGGCGGCGCCGTCAGCCCCGGGATTTACGAGGTGATCGCGGTGCTCGGTAAACGCCGCACCGTCGATCGCCTGAACGCCGCCGTCCGCCTAATTGAGCAGCCTGCCTGAACCAACAGCGCGCCTGGTCACTGCGATCCGCTGCCCGGCACTTTCCCGCTGCTCATCCACATAGTACCTTTGTAGCATGAGTGTACTTGTGCCCTACGTAGTCGAGCAGACCGGCCGCGGCGAGCGTTCTTACGATATCTTTTCGAGATTGCTCAAGGACCGGATCGTGTTCCTGGGCGGGACCGTCACCGACGACGTTGCCAACCTGGTCACCGCGCAGCTCCTGTTCCTCGAGTCCGAGGATCCGGAGCGCGAAATAAACATGTACATCAACTCGCCGGGCGGATCGGTCACCGCCGGCCTGGCTATCTACGACACGATGCAATTCGTGAAGCCTCCTGTCTCGACGCTATGCGTGGGGCAGGCCGCCAGCATGGGATCTCTGCTGCTGGCCGCAGGAGCCAAGGGCAAAAGATACGCGCTGCCGCACTCGCGGATACTGATTCATCAGGTCTCCGGCGGGTTCGAGGGACAGGCGAGCGATATCGAGATTCACGCGCGCGAGGCGTTGCGTCTTCGCGAAATCCTCAACAACATCCTTGCTCATCATACCGGCCAAAATGCCAAGAAGGTCGAGAAGGATACCGACCGCGACAACTTCATGTCCGCGGCGCAGGCAGTCGAATACGGACTTATCGACGAAGTGATTTCCGGCCGGCCGCTCAAGGCCTCGCTCTAGCCGAGGCCCGGCCTGCGCTTGGCCATGGACGCGCAACATAACCTCGAAGGCCGGGCTGACCAAAAGATCGAACGGTTCCGAATTCGCGGGATGCATTGCGCGAATTGCGCGAGCATCATCGAAAACGCCGTCGCGCCGGTTCCCGGCGTCATCGACGCCCATGTAAATTTCGCCGCCGAAACGCTCACCGCGCGCGTCAGCGACAAACTTGCTGCCGGTGAAATCGAGGCGAGGGTCGCGGCCGCCGGCTATAGCGCGATCGCCGAGTCGAACAGCATTGGCGCGGGCGAATCCGCTCTCGATCGCCAGGATGCGCGCCGCAACCTGCAGTGGGTAGTCTGCACTGCGATTGGCACGGCAGTCGTCATGTATTTGCAGCATCGCGAGAGCAGCGCCGCGCGCATCGCGACGCTCGTCGCCGCCACGACACTGATGTTCACCGCCGGCCTGACCTTCTACCGCGGCGCATGGAGCGCCGCACGCAATCGCACCGCAAACATGGATACGCTGGTCGCGCTTGGCATCAGCGCCGCCTACTTCTACTCAATACTTACCACGTTTCCCGCTATCTTCTTCGCGGGTCCGCGATTCTTCGATACTGCCGCCGAGCTGATCCTTTTTATTCGCTTTGGCAAATTCCTCGAGGCGCGCGCTCGCGGCCGCGCGATGGCTGCGTTGCGATCCTTGCTGACCCTCGTCCCCGACGTTGCCACTGTGGTGCGCGACGGCAAGGAGCGCGTCGTGCCCGTTTCCGAGTTGGCCGTCGGCGACATCGTGCTGGTCAGGCCCGCTTCCAGAATTCCGGTTGACGGTGTGATCGTCACCGGCGCCAGCGCCATCGACGAGTCGATGCTTACGGGCGAGTCGATGCCGGCGGACAAGTCGGCGGGCGATGAGGTCTCCGGCGGCACGCTGAACACCGCCGCTGCGATTACGCGTCGGCGCGCGATTTGTGCCGGCGGTGATCGTGACCGCGGCGCTCACCTTTTCTGTGTGGATGTGGTTCGGCCCGAGTCTCGTGATGGCGTTGACTGCGATGACCGCCGTGTTGGTGATCGCATGCCCGTGCGCGATGGGATTGGCGACGCCGACTGCGCTTATGGTCGGTAGCGGGCTCGGCCTGCGCGCGGGGATTTTGTTCAAGCGGGCATCCGCCCTCGAACTGATCACGAGAATCCGGGTCATGCTGTTCGACAAAACCGGCACGCTGACGGTCGGCCGGCCGGAACTCGAGTCGGTCGTCGCGCTCGACGGCGACGAGAATAGTGCGCTGTCCTTTGCGGCGATCGCCGCCGCCGGATCGATTCATCCGCTGTCGCGAGCCGTCACCTCCAGCGCGCAAACGCGAAACCTCGCGCCGCAATTCACTCCCGACAACTCACGCGAGATACCGGGCCTGGGCGTTACAGCCGAGCATCACGGAAAACAGATCGCGCTTGGCAACGACCGGCTGATGACGCAGGCCGGCGCCGCTGTCGATTCTCGCGCCCGCGACGAGGCGGCTCGCATAGCAGCATCTGCGGCGACGCCGCTGTTTCTCGCGATCGATCGCAAGGTGACGGCGGTGCTTGCTTTCCGCGATCCGGTCAAGGCCGAGGCACGCGGCGCGATCGCGGCGCTGCATCGGATGGGCATCCGCACGGTGATGATTTCCGGCGACAACGCTGAAGTCGTAAAGACCGTCGCTGCTCGATTGGGAGTCGACGAGTTCCATGCGCAACTGATGCCGGCGGACAAGATTGCGCTCGTCAAGCGGTACCAGGACTCCGGCCTGTTCACCGCGATGGTCGGCGACGGAATCAACGACGCGCCCGCAATTGCCGCCGCGGACATCGGAATCGCGATCGGCTCCGGCACCGACGCCGCCAAGGAAACCGGCGACGTCGTGCTCACCCGCGACGACTTGTACGACATCGTCCGCGCACTCGTGCTCGGCCGCGTGACGCTGAACAAGGTGAAGCAAAATCTTTTCTGGGCGTTTTTCTACAACGCGCTCGGAATTCCGATCGCGGCCGGCGTTCTGTATCCGCGGTTTGGAATCATGCTGAATCCCGCCCTTGCCGGACTTGCGATGGCGCTGTCGAGCGTCAGCGTCGTCAGCAACGCGCTACTGCTCAATTTAACCGGCCCGCGAAAATTGCGGGCAGTGCGCGCCGAAATCGAAGCAGTGCCGGGCGCTGCTCCACCGAGTTCCTCGACTCCGCCACAAGCGCGCAGCGAGGTCCCTGAAAAGAAGGAGATCGCAATGGCAACGAAATTAAAATGCGAAAAATGCGGCTTCGAGACCGCGATGCCGACGCATTGCAATCGCCCGATGCACTCTGAACGCGTCGGCCACGAAACCAGGCTGGTGTGCTGGATGGGTCCCGACTGCGGTGTCGCCGATGTACCCAAGCATTGCGATGCGCCCATGCGCGACGCCGCCTAGCACATACACACGACCGCTTTCATCGGGCCCATCGGGCTGCGACTATGGGCAATTGGGTGGGCATCGAGCCAGCTTCCAGCCGGGAGGATACGAATGCCGAGCCGGGTTCATCAATTCTACGCGGTAGCTTTCGAGGAAAACTTTTCGCTCCGCCAGATAGCGCCCGCTTTTCCCGAGGCCAGGATATCGCCGCTCGAAATGTTCGTGCCGATCGAACCCGACGGCGGCCTCTACGTCTTTCCCTTCGGCGCCATCGTCTCGCACGACGTTCCGGTCGAACAGCGCGAACGCATATTCGCACGCCTCACCCGCGCCATGCCAAAACTCACCACCCGGATCATTCGCGAGGATTACTCCGTGCTGGAGGATCCTGCCGCGCCGATCGGAATTTCCGGCGGGATGCTGCGGGTCGACAAGCTCACTTCCCAACGCGCAGAAATCGTCGCGCTGACGGTCGCTCAGAGCGCGGCGATGGAATACTACGAGCGAATCGTGGACAGCCTCTTTGCGCGGACCGCACAGTTGGTCGATCGGATGGCGTCGCACGGCACCGTGCCGTATCGGATTACGCCCTTGCATCGCTTCATCGGCGAAGCGATTTCGTCGCGCACCGAAGTTCTCGCCGTGCTCCATCTGCTCGACAAGCCCGACGCTGCATGGGAAGACCCCGCGATGGACCTCATCTACGACGACCTGCGCGATGAATTCGATCTCGTCGATCGTTACGCTGCGCTGACCAGCAAGCTGCAAAGCATCCAGGACTCGCTGGTTCTGGTCCTGGACGTCGCCCGCGACCGCCGCCTGGTATTGCTCGAAGTCGTTGTCGCGCTGCTGATTTTGCTGGAAATAATCTTGGGCGTCATTCACTTCACGTAGTAGGCGTTTTCGCGGCCTCCGAATTCATATTGCCGAAACACTGGTCTGGTAGGTTCCTGGCCGCGCGAACTTTAGCCTCGCGCTGGTGCGACCCCATGCATCATCGGGGACATGTCATGTCATACGAAAAGGGAATCGACGCCGGACTCCTCCTACCCGGACAGTACGTCGATCTGGTCAGGCGAAATGAGATCATCGAGGGTGAACTGAAACTTTTGCTGGCCGTTCTGGAAGACGCGATTCGATGCTACCTGCGAAACGTGAACGCGAAGGACGGCGAGCGCCGCGGCGACTTCATCGAGGTCAGAAACTGGTTCGAAGCCGGGGGCGGTGCGGCCGTCGCCAGACGCGCGGATATTTTCAGCTTCGACAATCTTTGCGCTGCGCTTGGCATCGAGCCGCGTTGCCTGCTTGCGCGCCTGCAGATTCTCACAATCTCCGATCTGCCGTCGCGGCGTTTCCAGATGCGCCGCCATCGCCCGCTGTCGAGTCTGCAACATGCAAACGGCGCGCGTCAGCGCGGCCCGGCCCGCTCCCACGGCTCGTGACGCCGCGAAAAAAGCGTCGGTCCCCGTCAAACCGCCAGGAGTTGCCGTGTCGGCTACGATCTCACCAGACTAACTCTCGTTAGTCACGCCATCGCACCCAGTCCGGATGATGTTTGTGGATCCATTCCGGATGGTGGTCGAACCACCAACCGCGGTCGCGCCATACGTGATGCTCGTCCCAGTCGCCGTCGACGGCGCGCCACTGGGGGTACACCTTGACCCATTCGGGATGATGGTGCCAGACCCATGCGGGGTGGTGTTCGTGCCACCAGCGCGCGTCGTGCCATACGTGATGGTTGTCCCAATCACCGTAGTTGCGCGCATGTGAAACCGCCGGCGCAGCGGCGAAGACGGCTGTCAGTGCTGCGGCGGCGAATATGGTTCGAAGTTTCATTCCTGGTGCCTCCTGGATAGCCTCACGAGAATAATACGACGGATCGATAGTGGCAGTTTCAAGGCGGCCAGAAAATCGCCAAGGATCAGCAAGCTTCGGCCCGATTAGCCCCAATTCGTGGCTGCCTCGCAAAATCTACAGAATGAAGAACGCGAATGCGGTCAAGCTGCCGACGGCATACGAGTCGGTTGGTGGGCAGGGAGTGAATCGAACACTCGACACAAGGATTTTCAGTCCTTTGCTCTACCGACTGAGCTACCTGCCCACCGTGTTTGGTCACGTCCGCCGTGAAGCGAACCATCATTCGTACCGATGATTGCCGCGCCTTGCAACGGCCCATTCATCGCTTGAGGCCCGCCACCCGCGACTCGACGAAATCAATCACCCGGCCTTCCAGATTCACGCCGTCGAGCCTGTCGATCTCCTGCACTCCGGTCGGACTCGTCACATTCACCTCGGTCAGGTAGTCGCCGATGATGTCGAGCCCGACAAAGTACAGCCCGTCGCGCTCGAGGCGCGGCTTCAGCATCCGGCAGATATCGCGATCGCGCGCCGTGATCGGCGCCTTGACGCAAGTGCCGCCGACGTGGATGTTGCCGCGATGCTCGTCCTCGCGCGGCACCCGCAGCGTGCATCCTAGAGGTTCTCCGTCCAGCACGATCAGCCGCTTGTCGCCGTTGCGAGCCTCAGGGATATAGCGCTGCGCCATGATTGGACGCGACTCGTATTGCGTCACCGTCTCGAGAATCGCGCCGAGGTTGCGATCCCTGGTCGTGACGAGGAACACGCCTTCGCCGCCGTGTCCGTCCAGCGGCTTCACGATCATCTCGCCGCCCTGTTCGTCAAGAAAAGCCTTCAGGCGGGGAATTTCATAGGTGACGAGCGTCGGCGGAATCGCGTCGGGAAAATTCAGCGAGTAGAGCTTTTCGTTGGCTTCGCGAAGGCCGGCCGGATGGTTGATTACAAACGTGCGCCGGCTGTCGGCCAGGCTAAGCAGCATCGTGGCGTAGAGATAAGCCGCATCGGCGGGCGGATCCTTGCGCATGAAGATCGCATCGAAAGTCTCCAGCGGATACTCGGCGCCCTCGTCGAGGAACCGGTGATGAGGACTCCCGCGCGTCACCTCGCATTGCCGCGCCCGCGCGATCACATTCGGGCCGCGCGCGTAAAGGTCGCGAATCCCGAGGACATAGATTTCATGGCCGCGGAATTGCGCCTCGAGAATGAACACAAACGTCGTGTCCTTGTCGACCAGAACCCGTTCCAGCGGGTCCATGACGAACGCGAACTTGCGCGCCACCCTTTTATTCCGTTTCGGCATCTTCGCTTGACCCTTGCGCATCGTGAAGTAACCCCGCCGCTATGCTGACCGCGGCCACCGCCGCTGTCTCGCTCCTGAGGCGATTTGGCCCAAGTCCGGCCGCGACGAATCCGGCGTTCGCGGCTTTCGCGCGCTCCTCATCGTCGAAATCGCCCTCCGGTCCAACCGCTATCAATATCGCACGCGGACGCAAGCGTCGAATCACGCCGGCGAGCGGCTCGCCGCCCTTCGCACAGATTACGGCGAGCGTCCGGGGCGCCACGGCGCGAACCATGCCGTCAACGCCGATCGGCGATCGCACTTCCATCGCGGCCGGGGACTGGCTCTGCTTTGCGGCGGCGATCGCGAGCCTGCCCCATCGCGCCAGCCGATCCGCTCCCGGCAAACGGACCAATCCGCGCGCACAGACGATCGGCCATAGCTCCGATGCGCCCAACTCGGCCGCCTTCTCGACCACGAAATCCATTCGCGGGCCTTTGACGATTGCGGCGGCCAGAATGATTCGAGCTCGGGCGGGCGAAGGCGACTGCGATGACGATGATTCGACGCGAATTACGGCGCGGTCGCGTTCGTAGCGCTCGATTGTGCCCCGATGCTCGACGCCCGCAGGATCGAGCAACGACACGCGCGCATCGACGGCCAGCCGCAGGACCGTGCGCATGTGATGCAACTCCGCGCCCTCGACGTGCGCGAGGCGGGCCGCGTCCGGCGCGCGCGCGATCGAAAAACGCGGCGGCAACGAAACGCCCATCAGCGTGGCGCCCGCGCCATCACGGCCGTCGTCCATCCGCGATGCGTCTTGCGGCTGAGACATCGCAGCGGCGACCGATAGTGACCCAACACTTCGTCGGCCTCGTCGGCGAGAAAACCGCCAAGGATCAATCGTCCCCCGGGCGCGACGAGTCGCTTCAGATGCGGCGCGAGTTCGATCAATGTGTGGCTCAGAATATTCGCCGTGATCAGATCGAAGTGGCGATGAATCGAAGCGAGCGGCACCGATGAGAATCGGATCGATTTTTCCACGCGGTTCAGGCGCGCATTGGCACGCGCGTTTTCCAACGCCGTCGGATCGATATCGATTGCGATTATTTCGCGCTCGAAACCGTGGCGCTTGCCGAGCAGTGCCGCCGCGATCGCCAATACTCCCGAGCCCGTGCCGGCATCGAGCATCGACTTCGGCGCGCGCGCGCCTATCAGCGATTCGATCGCGCGCAGAGCGCCTGCCGTCGTGGGATGATGCCCGGTGCCGAAAGCCCGCGCGGGTTGGACGATAATGGTCATTCGGCCGCGCTCGTTCTCGCGCTTCCACGGCGGTACGATCAGCATTCGCCGCCCGACGCGAAACGGCCCAAACCGTTTCATCCAAAGCGTGGACCATCCCGGATCGACGATTCTCCTCACGCTGCCATCGCGAGCGCCGTGGCCGGTGCTGTCGCGCGCGGCGTCAGCCAGCATTCCGGCCTGCTCCATCATGAGTTTGAGCCGCAACAGCTCGGTCGTGGAGATCCGGTCGAAGTACGCTTCGAGCGCGACGGTTTTATCCTCGCGCGCCCGCGGCAACTTCATCCCGGCGACGGCGCATCCGATGGCGCCGCCCGCCACGAGGATTCCCGCGGCTTCATCCGCGAGGTGCGCGTGGGTGCGGAAGATCGCCCTGGTGTAACTTTGCCTGGATGCGGCTGCGCGTTGCATATTCCCCGGCCTTTGACTTTGGCCCGGGAATACCACGGTTACAATGGGGATTGCTCATGGGACGGTTTTTGGATGCCGACCGTTCTGCCTCTCTGCGAGGCGGCACGATGAGGTCCGATTCGCGCGAAGATTGTTGACAAGATGAAGCGGACGCGTTTGCGCCTGCGCTCGACGAACGCGTAAACTCGCATCATTATCAGACTTCAATTGTTCCAACGTGGTGGAGGCGGGCTGTGCTGAACATTGCCCATCGCGGGGCGAGCGGTACTTTTCCCGAGAACACGGTGTGCGCGTTTCGCGCCGCGATCGACGCGGGCGCGGACATGTGCGAGCTGGACGTTCAGCTCAGCCGCGACGGCGCGATAGTGGTGATTCATGATGATACCGTCGAGCGCACGACCGATGGCAAGGGCGAAGTCGCGGAGCTGACGCTCGAGGAGCTCAAGCGATTGGACGCGGGCGCGAAGTTCAAGGGCGGCCCGTTCAAGGGCGCGCGAATTCCCACGCTTGACGAAGTGTTCGCCGCCACGAGCGGCAAGTGCGGGCTCAATATCGAGCTCAAAGCGGCCGGCCTCGAGCATCAGGTCGCGCAGATTATGCAGGCGCGCAATGCACTGGGCGATAGCATCGTGTCGAGCTTCGAGTGGGAATATCTGAAAAAAATCCAGCAGCTGCATTTCAACATTCGCGTTGGTCTGCTTGCCGACGAGAAGCCGGTTGACCTGATGATGAACGCGGTTGCGATGCGCGCGCATGCAATCAATCCGCGCTGGGACATGGTGACATCCGATCTGTGCAAGGCGGCGCACGAGCGCGGCCTCAAGGTGTACACTTGGACGGTGGATGCGGACGTGCTAATGCGGGCGCTCATCGAATGCGGGGTTGACGGCATCATGACGAACTATCCCGAGCGGTTGAGGACGGTGGTGGGCGGCTGATGGGACGTTTCGGCGACGACAAGATCGAGGAAGTCCGTTCGCGCGCCGATATCGTCGAGATTGTCGGCGCGCACGTGCGTATCCGGCGGGCGGGGCGCAACTTCGTCGGGCTGTGTCCGTTCCACAATGAGAAGACGCCGTCGTTCTCGGTGAATGCCGAGCGCGGATTCTTTCATTGCTTTGGATGCGGCGCGGGCGGCAGCGTTTTCAATTTCATAATGCGCGTCGAGGGGTTGACGTTTCCCGAAGCGGTGCGTTCGCTCGCGCGCAAGTACGGCGTGACTTTACCCGAGCACGATCAATCCGGACCGGCGGCAGGCGAGCGCGAAGCGATGCTCAAAGCCGGCGAGGTCGCCGCCGAATTCTTCGCCCACGTGCTGTGGAACTCGACCGACGGAGCGCTCGCGCGCGACTACCTGAAATCGCGCGGCATCAGCGTCGAGACGGCGCGCGCGTTCATGATCGGATTTGCGCCGAACCGGCCGGCGTCGCTTGCCAAGGCGCTGGAACGGCGTGGACTGCGCGACGCGGGCGTGAAAGTCGGGCTGGTCAGGAAAGACGGCGATGGTGCGTACGACATGTTTCGCGCGCGCGTTATGTTCCCGATTCGCGACGCGCAGGGGCGGGTGCTCGCATTCGGCGGCCGCGTGCTCGATGCGCGCTTGCCCAAGTACATCAACTCGCCCGAATCGCCGCTGTACTCGAAAGCGCGAACTCTGTACGGACTGTTCGAAGCGCGCCAGGCGATTTCGTTTTCGTTGAATGCGCCGGCGGGAAAAGACCGCGCGATTATCGTCGAGGGTTACTTCGACGTGATTGCGCTGTGGCAGGCCGGGTTTAAGGAAGCGGTGGCGGGATGCGGCACGGCGCTGACGGTCGAGCAGTTGCGCGCGCTTAGCCGATACACGAAAAATGTAATCGCGTGCTTCGACGGCGACGCGGCGGGGCGCAAAGCCTCGATGCGGGCGCTGGAGATTTTTTTGCAGGCGGGGCTGCTGGGCCGGGGGATTTTTATTCCGACGGGTTTCGATCCCGACACGTTCATTCGCGAGCGCGGCGCGGCCGCATTCGCGGAGTTGGCGGACAAATCCGAGTTGCTGGTCGATTATTTTCTCAGCGAACAGGCCGGCGAGGCGCGCGGATCGATCGCCGAGCGGGCGCGGGCGGCGCAGCGCGTCGCCGAGATGCTCAAGCTGGTCGGTGATCCGTTTCAGTTCGATTTGCTGGCGCGTAAGGCCGCCGACCTGCTCTCGATCGGCGAGGAAGTCCTGCGCAAAGAGGCGCGCGGTCCGCAATCACGACCGACGCCGTCGCGGTTTTCGCGCGCGGGGGTCGCGGCTGGCGCCGAGAACCGGCCCGCCACGCCGGGCGGCGGTGACGCCGGCTCGAAGGCCGAGATCGGACTTGTCGCGATTGCGCTGTTGCATCCGGAACTGCGCGCCGAGATTGCACAGTCGGGCGCGACGGCGAATTTCGAGGAGGTCCGCCTGGGCGGCGTGCTCGCCGACCTGTGCCGGACCGACGAAGCATATACCGCCCTCGAACAATGGACCGCGGAGCGGCTGTCGGCCGAGGAGCAAAGCCGAATCAGCGAGTTTGCGGTCGGTCCGCTGACCGATGACATCGGCGACGACACTCAGAAAAATCCCAATGACCTGGAAAAATGCCGGGCGCTTGTCAACGACTACGTCGTCGCGCTCGATCGGCGCCGCCGTGCGCGCGAACTGGGGCGACTGCGCCAGAGCGCAGCCGAAGTGTCGGCGCGCGAGTCCGAACCTGGCGAGGCGGCGGCGGCTGCGCAGGCCGTGATCGCACACAGACGCGAGGGCCGCGGCGCGTGACCGGACGCGTGTACATGAGTTGAACGAATGTTCCGACCGTCAGCCCTTAAGTCTTCTGCCCGAACTTGCTACCATCAGGGCAGCCTGATGCATTTCAGAGGGCCCATAGCTCAGCCAGGTTCAGAGCTGCCGGCTCATAACCGGCTGGTCCCAGGTTCAAATCCTGGTGGGCCCATACCATTCGTTTCCGTTTTCCGCGGCGCCGCCCGACGGCTTTTGTCACCGTATGACGATGTCGAACAAAAACTTTGCGCAACGCGCACAACCTGACGGAGGGAAGAATTGCGTGAAGAGATAAACCGGCTGATGGACCTCCAGGTCATCGACCGGCAATTGCAAGAGTTGGAGCAATCGCTGACGTCGATTGCCGGGCGAGTTGACCAACTTCGCGATGAGACCCAGAGCAACCGGGCCGAACTCGAACGCCTGACCGAACAAGACAAGGAACTGACCGCGGCCCGAAAAAAGGCTGAGCGTGAACTGGCCGAGGGCGAAGTCAGAATCCGCAACAAGCGGATGCGATTGACGCTGGTGCGCAACGACAAGGAATTGCAGGCGCTGACCCACGAGATCGAGTCGTTGAAGGAGACCAATCAGCGGCTCGAAAGCGAGATGCTCACGTCGATGGAAGGCGCGGACGCGCGGACCGCGCGAATCAAGGATCTCACCGAAGCGATCACAAAGGGACGCACCGATCTGGCGGCGGCGGAAAAGGAAATCGCGGCGGAAGTCGAAGAGCTCAAGAGCAACATCAGCAAGCATCGCAAGTCACGCGAGAAGGTCGCCGAGCATGTCGATGCGAATCTGCTCGCGCGCTACCAGATGATTTTCAGCCGGCGCGCGGGCGTCGCGGTTGCGCTGGCGAAGGGCGGAACCTGCCAGGGATGCAGGATGCGGCTGCCGCCACAGTTGTACAACGAGATCCAGAAGCATCTGCAGATACATTTCTGCCCGAACTGCCAGCGCGTTTTGTACTACGAGGACGCGGCAGAGAAACCGAGCTCGTAGCAGGCCCCCTCAGCCGCGGCGCCCTGCCTTGGGCGCGGCAGGTCTCGGACCAGCAGAAGGCATTACGCTAAGATTCTGCGCATCATGCGGCTCGTCGGTCGAATCGCTTTTTTCTCGATTGCCGCGGCAGTGTTAGCAACGGAGCGAGTCGAGTTGCGCGCGCAACCTGCTGTTCCGGATTCGCGGGCCGCATCGTCGAGTCCCGAAGCTGCTGCGGCATTGAAGCCCGGGACGATTATCGGCGCGGACAATATCGACCAGTACTTGCGCTATGTTCCTTCGGCAGCCAAGTTTGCCGTCGCGCATGGCTTTCGCATGCGAATTATCCCCGATCGCCGCGTCGAATGGTCCCAGGGCTTTCAGCACGCGACCGAAAAATACGCCGCGCAAGTCACGCTCGACAACGACGATTACATCAAGAACTATGTCGCTGGCATGCCGTTTCCTCTGATCGACGCAATCGACCCGAAGGCTGCGGTGAAGATCGCCTACAACTGGCATATGGGACCGTTCATGCCGGACGATTTTTCGATTGCGCCATGGCGCAGCAACGGCTACGCCGCCGATCCCGCCAACGCTCTGAAAATAGTTCCGAACAGCGATTCCGACTACGGCTGCGAGCAGTTCGAGTTCCTGCGCTTTGCCCATCGCACCGACGTCGATCCACGCCCGACGATCGGCGGCAATGCGATGGGCTTCGAGTGGAAGGCGAGATGCAATCGATGGATGAGCGATCTCACCGGCACCCCGAGCGAAGGCGCCGGCATCTGGGTGCGTTATCTCGACCCGAAGCATCCCGACGAGTTTTTCTCGTTCAGTGAAACGTCGCGCCGCGTGCGGCGTATCGCTGTGAATCTGGACTATCCCAATGAAGGCTGCCGCGGATGCCATCAGCCGTTTTGGGCCTATGCGCTGCCCAAGACCGAGAACTATCTGTATCGCTTGCTCGGCAGCACGGCACTGCTGGGTTGTTTGGCGGCCGATCAAGAGCCGGCGGGATTCAAGACCGGCGGCGAAGGATTGACGCTTGGCGAGGAACCGTTCGCAGTTCGCCACGCATACATTCTCGAGATGCGGCCGCGATTCCCCGATGAAGCGTCGGCGGGACTGCGCACTATCATCTATATCGACAGCGAGGTGTACGTTTGGCTGGCCGCGGAATTTTACGACTCGGGCGGTCTGACTGCGACGGCGATGCCGCTGTGGCGAATGCGGCCGTCGTCAGAGGGCGGAAGTCTGTTCGATCTCGCGGGCAGCTTTTATCATCCCCAGAACCGCGGATCGTTCTTCCGCTCGCTCGTTCCCGCGCACATTGAATTCAAGCAGGCAATCAACAACGGCAGTGTCGGGGAAGGCGCGTTCAATCCGCAAATGATGCGCTGAAGCCCTGATCTTTCGCGGGCGCGGCGGTTTTCCCCACTAGATTCGAATGCTGAGGCGCGGCTTGCCGGGGCTTCGGCTACCAGCGTAGTGTCCGCATTGACAGGATAGGGTTGCCGTCCCAGGCGTTTTTTTTCGTTTCGATTGCTTCAATACCGACTAACCAGCCCCACGGGAGGATTTTATGAGTGAAATTACCGGAGCAGAGCTTCTTCTACGATGTCTCGTCGGCGAGGGAGTCAGGTTCGTGTTTGGAATTCCCTGTCCGGAAGTCGACCCGCTGCTCGCCAAGTTGGAGCAGTACGAAGTGCGATTCGTCCCCGTTCGCCACGAGGCCGCTGCCGTCCACATGGCGGAAGGGCTATACAAGACGACCGGCCAGGTGGCGGCGGTGCTTGGCAACCCCGGTCCCGGGTCTGCGAATCTGATCCCCGGCGTGATCACGGCGCGGCACGAGGGCGTACCCGTTGTCGTTATCACCGCGCAGCACCGCCTGGGGATCGTTTATCCGTCGTCACCCTCAACGTTCCAGGGTCAGGATCAGCTCGAAGTCTTCAAGCCCGTGGTCAAATGGAGCGGTCCGATTCTGTCGTGGGAGCGCATCCCGGAAGTGATGAGGATTGCCTTTCGCGAAATGTGGATCGGGAGGCCGGGACCGATTCATATCGAGATACCGGCGCCCGTGATGTACGCGATGGGTGACGACGCAAAGGTCCGGCTGCTGAGGCCGGATGAGTACCGAGCGGCCGGTCCGCGGCCCTCGGAAGCTCAGCTCGAGGAGGCGGCGCGGATGCTCGCCGGCGCCAAGCGGCCGATTGTGATCTCGGGCGCCGGAGTCGATCGCGCCGGAGCGAACGAAGCGATCCTGGCGGTCGTCGAGCTGCTCAACTGTCCCGTCATCGGTACGATAGCCGGGCGGTCATCGGTGCCGCTCGATCATCCGAACTTCCTCAACGGCTACGGCCCTGGTGCGGACCTCGCGCGCCGCGAGTCAGACGTCATCCTGGTCGTGGGCTCGAGGATGGGCAACCTTGACATTCCTTACGACAAGTACTGGGGCGATCCCGCCAATAAGAAGCTCATCCAGGTGGATATCGATCAGCGCAACATGGGCGTCACGCGGCCGCTTGCGCTCGGGATCGTTTCCGACGCGAAAAGCGCGCTCGAGGGCTTGTTGCGCATGCTCAAGACGGAGCGAGCCCGGCCCAAGGGCGGGGAGGACACGCAGCGCTATCGAGAGGTTGCCCGCAAATGGTGGGAGGAGCGATTCGCACCGGTCGCCGCCTGGCGCGGACCCGGAATCCATCCGGCGCTCGCGATGCAAACAATCGGCAAGGTCTTCGGCTCGGACAGCATCTATGTCGCCGACGGCGGCAACACTTCGTTGTGGGCAGCCTGGTTTCTGCCATCGACCAAGCCGCGGTCGTACCTGAACATTCTTGAACTAGGCATGCTCGGCACGGGAATCCCTTCTGCCATTGGAGCGAAGCTTGGCAACCCGGCGCGCGAGGTGGTGTGCGTGAGCGGCGACGGAGCTGCGGGGTTCAACTTCATGGAGATGCAATCGGCTGCGCGCGAAGGCCTGAAGGTCAGGACCGTCGTGTTCGCCGAAGGTTCATGGACGATGGAGGAGCCGAATGAACGGATGCTCTACGGTCGGACGTTCGGCACCGAGATGGGGACAGTGCGATGGGACCGGGTCGCCGAGGGCCTGGGCTGCCAAGCGTTTTACGTCGATCGCATGGAAGACCTCGAAGCGGCGCTGAAGGGCGCGAAGGGATCGGACGGACCGGCAGTGGTTTGCCTGAAGACCAATCGCGACGCCAACCTCGCGATCCCTATGGAACTCGGCCTTCGCTTCGCCGAGGTGTACCAAGGTCCGATGGGATGATGCTTGAGGCCGACGTCCGAAGTTTTTTCGACTCGGTTGACCATCCGGAGTAATCACTCGTGGTTACTCCGGATGGTCGCGCATCGGATTGCCGACCGGAGGATTCTGCGGCTCATCCGCCCGGCGTCGCGGTCGCCGTAGGAGTCGCGCTCAGGGTTGCGGTTGCGGTTGCCGTTCGGGTTGCCGTCGCGGTTGCGGTTGCCGTTGGGGTTGCAGTCGTAGTTGCCGTCGCGGTCGCGGTAGCGGTTGGGGTTCCCGTTCGGGTTGCCGTCGCGGTAACGGTTACCGTCGCGGTTGCGGTTGTCGTTGGGGTTGGAGTCGTAGTTTGAGTCGCGGTCGCGGTAGTGGTTGGTGTTGCCGTTCGGGTTGCCGTCGCGGTAGCGGTCGCCGTCGCGGTAGCGGTCGCCGTCGCGGTAGCGGTTGCAGTCGCGGTAGCGGTTGCCGTTGGGGATGCCGTTGGGGTTGCCGTCACGGTCGGGGTCGGGGTCGCGGTCGGCGCTACGAAGATGCAGGCGCAGGAGCCTTGTCCGCTACCCAGCCGTGTGATGTCGGCGCACGTTTCCGGCAGTCCGTCATTGAGTTCGTCCGCAGCCGGAACATCGGCTTGGAACACGTCTTCGGTGATCTGGGTATTCTGAACGTGAGATGCCCAAGCCATTAGTTCGCTATTGGTGGCCAGTATGAAGCTGGTGCCCGCCGCGGTTGGATCGCAGCAGACGCCGGTGCTGGGGTCGCAAGCTGCATATGTGGGCTGCGAATCCCCGTATGGAGCTGGAGTGCCATTTGGCAAGGTCGATATGATACGGACCGAGCCGTCGTGGAGGAGGCCCCCTGTCACCGGGTTCCCCGCCAAACTGCCACTGATGCTGAGGGTCAACAGACCATCCGCGGTCAGCGGGCATCCGCAGCAGGCCTGCATCGATTGCTCGGTATTGAAGACGTAGATCATCGCGCAGATTTCGCCCTCTCGCGAGGCGGGGGTGGCGCCCGTTGCATCTCCCTCGAGGGGAGCCGTGATATTGACGGAGGCCTGTCCCCCCTTGGTGTTGGCGTTGCTGAAATAATTCTGCAACTCAGTCCCGTACTCTTCGGACTCTGCCGCCGCCCTGCCTGACAACGCGAACGTCGCGAGGGCCACGGCCAGCAGAATCATCGTGCTTGTGCTCAGGACTCTCTTACCTAAAGGCGCTAAGGCCCATACACCATTCATGGTGGAATTTTTTCTCCCTGTCTCGCTGAAAACGGCGTAACCGTTAGCATCCCTCAACTAGGCTTTCAAGCGGCGTTCGGGTTGAATATCATGAATACCCTTATTGCTGTCAAACGGATGCCAAGATGTAGGGGAAAGTGCCGGCTGGTTTAGCAGTCTGGCGCCGAGTTCTTGCCGGGTTCGGACGAGTTCGGATTTGTCCAAAAGTGTCCGACCGTCGCTGGCGGTGGCCAAATGGCATCTCGCTTGCAATCTCCTGATTTCGATGTTACGTTCGCGCCCGAACTGTCAGCGAACGCGGGGGAGACTGACAAGAGATTCCGCGTTCTCAAGCTTGGTGCCGCTGGTTCGGCGATGAGTTTTGCACCGACCAGAGTGGTAAAACGTAACCAAAGCTATGCCTGAGCTGCATGGCTGGGCGGACGCGTGTGCGCCAATCCCCACGGTTCTTGCGGTCCAGTTGGGCCCGAGATAGCGGCGGTCGCGGAGCGCGATCGAACTTTGCGATGGCTGGGGAGATGGGCCGAAAGGTCGCTATTTGCCGAGCCCCGTCTCCGAGACTCGGCGCGCCATTCTCGTCCGGTTCGGTATGCGGGAAATACGATCATGAAGATGGGCAATCATTCGATCCGGGTCACTAAGCGGACTGCGAGCCTGTTCGGCGCGTTAGCAACGGTTGCGGCGCTTGTCTGGTTCGCAAGCACACCTGTAGAGGCTCAGTTTTTGCCGACAGCACCAGCGCCGCCCCCGGGGTCATCCTCGACGAGCGACGAACCGGTAATCGCTCCGCCCGACACGGCCAGTTCGGGAACAGTCGACAGCGGGGCCGCTCCGGGCGCACCTATATCCCTTTCCCCGGCACAGATTGAGCAGGCACGCTCGATGATTGGAAATGGCGCCGCTTCGCCGGAGGCGATACAGCGTCTGTGCGCGGGAGTGGCGGCCAAGCACTTGACTGCCGACCAGATAGACTCCACCGCCGCGTCCCTGGGACTATCGGGCGAGCAAATTGCGGAACTCAAAAACTGTGCATCCTCTGCGAGCACGGCGCCGCCGGAGGCGAGTCCGCGCGCGAACTCTTCAAGCTCAAGTCAGACTCCGGGAGGTCCGGTCGGCACTGCGGCGAGTGCGAACGGCGAGAGTCTGTCATCGATCGAAGGCTCCTTTCGTTCGCTCGCCGCCCCATCGCAACAGGTGCACAATCCGACTCCCTCAAATCTGCGCCAGTTCGGCTACGCCTTGTTCAGCGGCCCGGTCTCAACCTTCGCACCGCTCGGTGACGTGCCGGTTGGTGCGGATTACGTATTGGGTCCTGGCGACGAGCTCAATTTGCTGATGTGGGGCCGCGTCAACCGCACCTCGCGTCTCAAGGTCGAGCGGGACGGCAGCGTGCTGATTCCGGAGATCGGGCCGGTGGAAGTGTCCGGCCTGACTTTCGAGCAAGCGAAGAAGCTTATCGAGAGCCGTGCCGGACAGATCACGGGTGTGCAAGTGGACGTGACGATGGGTTCGATCCGCACCATTCAGGTGTTCGTGATCGGCAAGGTTGAGCATCCGGGGCTTTTCACGGTCAGCGCGCTGTCGCACGTGTCTAACGCGTTGGTCGCGTCGGGCGGCATCAGCAAGATCGGCACGCTGCGAAGGGTCGAGCTACGACGGGGCAATCAGCTGATCCGCGAGATCGATCTCTATGACATGCTCCTGCATGGCAAAACGTCGGCTGACGTGCGCCTGGAGCAGGGCGACGTAATCTTCGTGCCGGTAATCGGCAACGTAGTAGGGGTGACCGGGGATGTGAAAGACCCCGCCATTTACGAGCTGCGCGGCCAGGAAGATTTGGCAGCGGTGCTCCGTATGGCGGGTGGAGTCGGCGCCTTCGGCTATTCGCAACGCCTGCAGGTTGAGCGCATCAACAACCACGAACATCGGGTTGACATCGACGTGGCATTGTCGAGCCGGCAGTTCAGCAGTTTCGCGGTGCGCGATGGCGATCTGGTCAAGGTCTACACCGTGCTGCCGGAGCGCAACAACGTCGTGACACTTAAGGGCAACGCACGACGCCCAGGGGTCTACGAGTGGCGGCCTTATATGCGGGTGTCGGATTTGATCGGCGAAGGCGAGGGCGTCGCCGATCATACCTATTTCGGCTATGCGCTCATCCGTCGGATCGAGGGTCCCGATCGCCGCGTTCACTATCTGCCGGTCGACCTCAGCGCCGCGCTGCGCAGCCCCGCTTCGGGACAGGTCAACCTCGTCCTTGAGCCGCGCGACGAACTGACGGTTTATGCAGAGACCGACATTGGCGATCTCCCCCATGTGAGCATCACCGGCTCCGTCCGCAAGCCCGGCAGCTACGTGCTGAGCTCGGGGATGCGCGTAAGTGATCTGGTTTATGAGGCTGGGGGTATCAAGGAGAGCGCCTACCTGAACAAGGCCGAACTCGCGCGCGTTAAAGTCGTCGATGGCACTGCGCGGTTCCTGTACCAGGACATTGCGCTCGGTAGCGCGCTCGATGGCGTAGGGGGCGAGGATCCGGCGCTGGAGACCGGCGATCACCTTTTCGTCGCCGAAGCGTCCAACTGGCACCAACCGTGGACCGCGGTGGTCGAGGGAGAAGTAATGCGGCCCGGGCCCTACGTGATTCGCGAAGGTGAGCGGCTGAACTCCTTGCTGGAACGTTGCGGCGGGCTGAGAGCTGACGCCTATCTTGAGGCCACGGTATTCGTCCGCGAATCGGTTCAGGACTTGGAGCAGAAGGAGCTGGACGACAGCCGCCGCCGGCTCCAGGCAGACGCCGCGCGGCTCGCGATGATGCCGAAGCAGCAGTCCGCAAATAACAATACGGCGCAGACCCTTGAGGTAGTGCAGCGGGTGCTCACAGAGACCCAGTCGCAGCAAGCAACCGGGCGCGTGATTCTGCACTTGCAGTCACTGGACCGACTGCCCTCCTCGCAGGACGACATCGTTCTCCAGCAGGGGGACAAAGTCATAGTTCCCAAGCGTCCCTCGACCGTGGCGATCCTGGGCCAGGTCTTCAATCCAAGTGCGATCGTCTACGAACGGGGCCGCTCGGTGAGCGACTACCTGCAGCGCTCGGGCGGACCGACGCAGTGGGCCGACACGGACCACATCATGCTGATCCGCGCCAGCGGCGACATCGTCACCGACCAGAGTATACGCCATAGCGGGAAAGCGGCGTTGTTTCCGTTGCTGCCGGCGATCTCGGGCGGCCTGATGGGCGTCGAGGTCGAACGCGGCGACACGATCTATGTGCCGGAGACCCTGCGGTACGTTGACGAGATGCAGGAAGCCAAGGACATCACGCAGATCATCGTCAACGCCGCGACCTCGCTCGCGGTGCTTGGAATTCTGGCGACCAATCTTTAAGGCGAGCATGAGTCGCACTGCGATTATTCTGGTTGCGGCGTTTGGCCTGATGGCGATGGCCGGTACGGCCTACTGCGGCGCCTTACAAACCACTGTCGCTGGAAGCGACGGCCCGATCGACGATCGTGCGCTGATGGTCGCCGTGGGCGCGATGTTCCGGATCGATCCCGACTTGCTCGCGGCCATCGCGGTGGCCGAATCGGCCGGACGCGCCGACGCGGTTTCGCCGCGCGGCGCAATTGGGATTATGCAGTTGATGCCCGCAACCGCACAGAAATTTCGTGTCGACGATCCTTACGATCCGATCGATAGCGCGTTGGGCGCGGCCCGCTTCATCGACTTCATCCGTCTGCGTCAGGCTGCAGCTCTGCCCGACGGCAGCCTCGCCGATCTGCTGGCGGCGTACAACGCCGGCGAAGGCGCCGTCGAGCGCTACGGCGGTGTGCCGCCCTATGACGAGACCCGCGAATACGTCCGGCGGGTCTTGTGGCTGTATCTGGCGGGCATGCCACCTCCGCGGGACGGGCCGAAAGTATCAGTATCAAAGATCACGCATAGGAAAGTCGCGCCGCATGTGCTGGTAAAGCGCGATGCCGATGCTGATGCACGCGCGCGCCTGGCCGAGCTCCGTCATGAGCGTGCCATGGCTCAATCGGCGCCACCCGCAACATCATTCGTCCAACGCTGACTCGTCGCCTCAAATTCGTCCCTGCCGCTTTGCTCGCGAGCCTGATACTCGCGATCGTCGCGGACGCGCGAGCGTCCACCTACGTGGTGTACATCCCGCTGGACAGCCCCATCTACGATCAGCTCGATACCCTTGACGGACTTGGTTACCTCGACGATTACCTGAGCGAAGTACGGCCGATCAGCCGCGTCGAGGCGGCCCGTCTCACGCGCGAGGCCGAGCGCAATGTGGATGACTCCGAGCGCAAAGATCCACTGGCGCGCGAGATGGTCTCGTCGCTCGATGCGCAACTCGCCGATGAAATCGGCTGGCTGCGCGCCAATCGCGAGGACGACCTGCCCACGATGGCTCAGCCGGTGTCGCGCGTCGAAGGCCAGGGCATTTTCTCCAGCGGCGGGTCGCGTCACTGGAATACCGGCCGCGGCACGGCCGACCTTCAGGCCGTCGAAGACACGCCGCTGCTGCCGAACAACGACGGCCTGCCGACGGGGCCCGGCACCAACGAGGTCGTCCGGTGGTCAGGATGGGCGGGCTTCGGCAGTTTTCTGACCGGCTATGGCGAAGGCGCGGGCGCCGGCCCGGTGACGCGCGATCTCTCCAACATGGATCGGCTTCGCCCGCTGGGCGCCGAGGTCGTGCTGAGTCTCGGCAACAAGGCGATTTCGTTTGGGCAGCAGGAGATGTGGTGGGGTCCGGGCCACTTCGCCGCGCTTTCACAGAGCGATAATGCCGCCCCGTTCCCGGCGCTGAGGCTGCAGAACGTCCATCCTTCGCTGCTGCCCTGGTTTCTGAAGTACCTCGGCCAGTTCCGGTACAACATCTTCTTCGGCCAGCTCGACGCCGACCGCTATTGGGCGCATCCATGGCTCAGCGGCCAGGTGTTCGCCTTCAAGCCGATGCCGAACTTCGAGTTCGGCCTCGACCACGTCATCATGTTCGGCGGCCGGTACAACGATTTCTACGGCCTGTCGGGCTTTTTCGGCCGCGCGACCGGCTTCGATACCGGCAGTCCCAGTGTGGGACAAACCCACTCGCGCGGCGGCATCTGGCTGAGGATCCGCTTTCCCAAATTGCGCGGCTTGCTCGTGTACCAGGAAATGCTGGGCGTGGACAATCTCACCAGCCAGGTTCCGGGCATCGGCCGCTTCCTTCCGTTCGTAGCGGTTTCTTACCAGGGTGGATTCTATCTGCCGTACCTCACGCGCGACGGCCGCACCGACCTGCGCTTCGAGTACACAATCCTCGAGCCCAACTACGCGAGTCACGGCGACTCGCTCTATTGGACCAACAATTCCTATATGATGGGCGATCCCTTGGGCCCCAACGCGAGCGAGATTGACCTCGCTGTAGGGCGATGGTTACGCAACGACTTAAAGCTGACCAGCGATCTGTTCGTGACCGATCGGGCGCCGACTATCGGCACCAACAGTCCCTACCCGGCTTCCCTCTACGGCCCGAACCTGGTCAAGGAGCGCAGCGCAGGTGTCGCCTTCGATGTGCTCAAAATCCCGGCGGAGATCAGCAAGACGATTCCAGCCCTGGCCACGGCGCCGATTCCGTTCGTCGGCAGAGTATCCGTTCCGGCGCTGGGCTCGGCCCACGCGCGAGTCTCCTTCGAGTACGTTGACCATCTGAATTACGGCAACGCGTCATCTTTCCGCACGATGCTCTCGTTATCGATCGGCCTCCAGCCCACGCATGACACCTACACCTGGCATTAGTCCGATGCCCACCAGAAGCCAGGCAGCGAGACAGCAAGTTCGCGCCCAATCTTTCCTTTGACTGCAATTTCGCGGGCGCCGAACCGATTCTCACCGGCGCCGCTTAGCGCAAGGTCGCGGCACCGACCGCTCGGTGGATGGAATTCCACTTTGGATTGCGGCTGGCGGTTGCGTCCGAATGATTAAGCGAGCCACCGATATACTATTTTCCGTAATCGGATTGCTGGTTACCTCGCCCCTGTTCCTGGCCATCGCCTTGCGAATTTGGCTGGAGGACGGGCGACCGATCTTTTATAGAGGCGAGCGGGTTGGGCGGTTCGGCAAGCCGTTCAGGATGCTGAAGTTCCGCACGATGGTGGCGCATGCCGAGCGACTAGGCGGTACCTCCACCGCTAAAGACGATCCACGCATCACGCGCGCGGGCCGTTTCTTGCGGCGGCACAAGCTCGACGAATTGCCGCAGCTCATCAACGTGCTCCGGGGCGAAATGAGTTTGGTTGGACCACGGCCGCAAGTGGAATGGGCGGTCGCGCTGTATGATGCGGGGGAACAAGCGCTTTTGTCGGTGCGGCCGGGAATGACCGACTATGCCTCAATACGGTTTAGAAATGAGGGCGAGTTGCTTCGCGGCAGCGCAGACCCGGATCGTGAGTATCTGGAAAAGATCGCCCCAGAGAAAATCCGCCTAGGGTTGAGCTACGTCCGGCATCACTCGCTTGGAGTCGACCTCAGGATTATCGCTGCCACTCTGTTAAGCTTGACCGGCGGCCACCTGGGCGAGAGGCTGGCGGGCGATCGCACCGAACGGCCAAAGAGACAACCGTGAAGCAGTTTCGAACGGAAACCGAGCGGCAAGTCGGTAAGAATATAGAGCGAATCTTCAACGCGTCTGCTGACGACGTCGAGACGAAGCTCGAGAATTTCCCGAAGTATGTGCGCCGTCAGCATCTCAAGCGCTTTCTCGCGCTCTACGAGATTTTCAAGCTCGTACTCCCGGTTAAAGGGTCGGTCATCGAGTGCGGCGTGTTCCGCGGCTTCGGGCTGATGTCATGGGCCAAGCTCAGCGCGATGCTGGAACCTGAGAACCTTACGCGGCGGATTTACGGCTTCGATACGTTCGAAGGGTTCCCCCATATCAGCGAGCATGACCAGAGCCGGTTCAATCGCAACCGGGAAGGTGAGCTGCGGGCGGATAGCTACGGCGAAATTAATCAGCTCATCAAGGAGTATGACGCTGACAGGTTCCTGGGGCATATACCCAAGGTTGAACTGATCAAGGGTGATATCGCTCACACCATTCCGGCGTTTTTGAAGGACCATTCGCATCTCATGGTGAGTCTGCTGTTTCTGGATTGCGATCTCTATGAACCGACGAAACTGGCGGTTGAACATTTGCTGCCGCGCATGCCCAAGGGCGCCGTCATCGCTTTCGACGAGCTAGACAATCCGATATGGCCGGGTGAGACGCGGGCGTTGCTAGATAGCGCCGGTATCCGAAACCTGAGGATTCGCCGTCTCGAGTGGGACCCCTATATCGGTTACGCCTTAATCGAGTAAATCACGACGCGTCGGCGGACAAGCGAGAAGCAATGAAAGACTCCAACGGATCGGCGGCGAAGCGCGAGGAACTGGCGGCGCTTGCGAAACGAATTCGCCTGCACGTTGTCGAAATGGTTCATGCCGCCGGAAGTTCCCACGTTGGAACGTGTCTGTCGATGGCCGAGTTGCTTGCGGTGCTCTATGGTCAGGTGTTGAACGTCGATCCCACCCGGCCAGACTGGTCCGAGCGCGATCGGCTGATCATGAGCAAAGGGCACGGATGCGCAGGTCTCTACGCGGTCCTAGCCGAGCGCGGTTTTTTCCCGATCGACTGGCTTCAGTCCTTCTATCATGACGGGGCGCGGCTCGCCGGCCACGCGACTCATCACGGTATTCCAGGCGTTGAGGTTTCGACCGGGTCGCTTGGGCATGGCCTCTCCCTGGCGTGCGGTATGGCGCTGGTCGGCAGGCGGGAAGAGCGTTCATGGCGGGTGTTCGCGCTGCTAAGTGACGGCGAGTGCGATGAGGGCTCAACGTGGGAAGCAGCGATGTTCGCGCCGCATCACAAGCTCGACAACCTAGTGGCAATCGTCGACTACAACAAGATTCAGAGTCTCGGAACGGTTAAAGAAGTGCTCGACTTGGAACCCTTTGCGGCCAAATGGCGCAGCTTTGGATGGTCGGCCGTCGAGGTCGATGGCCACGACATCATCCAGCTCCGATCGGTTCTTTCGGCACTTCCGACCGAGAGGGGAAAACCAACTTGCGTGATCGCCCATACCGTTAAGGGCAAGGGCGTAAGCTTTATGGAGGACAAATTGCTCTGGCATTATCGCTCGCCGGACGAGCAGGAATTCAGGCAAGCGCTTGCAGAGTTGGAAAAATCACAGTGAGAAGCGCGTTCTTCCGCACGTTGATGTCGCTAGCCGAAGAAGACTCGCGCATTTGCCTGGTTGTTGGCGATATCGGATTCGGTGTCGTCGAACCGTTCGCACAGCGCTTTCCCACCAGGTTCGTCAACGTCGGAGTCGCGGAGCAGAACATGACCGGGGTTGCGGCCGGCATGGCGATGTGCGGAAAGGTCGTATTTACGTACTCGATCGCGAACTTCCCGACGCTGCGGTGTCTCGAGCAGATCCGCAATGATGTTTGCTACCACCACGCAGACGTCAAGGTGGTGGCGGTCGGCGGCGGGTTCGCCTATGGCGCGCTGGGCATGACGCATCACGCCACCGAGGATCTGGCGATCCTACGAAGCATGCCCGGCATGGTGGTGGTTGCACCCGGCGATCCGATTGAGACGGAGTTGGTCACTGGCGCGATCGTGGCGCAAGCGGGCCCCTGCTACTTGCGGTTGGGCCGTGCCGGTGAGCCGACAGTACATACCAGCCGCCCGGAATTCGAACTCGGCAAGGCCATCGTCGTACGCGAGGGAAGCGATCTGGCCATGATATCTACGGGAGGGATGCTGGACACTGCGGTTCAGGTGGCTGAGCGAATCGCCAGACTAGGACTCCACGCGCGCGTGCTTAGTATGCACACCATCAAGCCACTGGATCGTGACTCGGTTCTGGCGGCGGCGCGCGAGACTGGTGCGATCTTTACATTGGAAGAGCACAGCGTGATCGGCGGTCTAGGTGGGGCGGTCGCCGAGGTTTTGGCCGAGTCCGGAGAGTTGCGCGTGCCGTTCCGCCGGATTGGCTTGCCTTCTGAATTTTCATCTCGCGTCGGCAGCCAGGAATATCTGAGGGCCTGCTATGGTCTTTCGGCTTCAGCGATCGTTGACACTGTGCGCGCGACGCTGATCTCCACGCGGACCGTAACCGCCTAACGAAACTTCAGCGGAGTGCGAAGAAGAAGCACCGTGTTTTTATCCGGTTCACGGACTGATAGCGCCGGATGCTATGGCGCTATGCGGTGAGCCGGGTAGAGAGCTTGATGAGCTTGAGGTTAGAGAAGAATGGGATACAAGGTGCCGTTCGTGGATCCGCGGACTCACTATCGTAACTACAAGGGCGAGATTGACGCCGCAATCTTCGACTGTCTGAGCAAGGGCGACCTGATTTATCGGCAGCAACTGCACAATTTCGAGGAGATGCTCGCCGCTTTCGTTGGCGTAAAATATGCTGTCGGCTTGGGCAGTGGTTATCACGCTCTGTTGTTTGCGCTGATGGGTGCGAGTATAGGACCCGGAGACGAGGTCATCACGGTTGCCCATACTTTTGTGGCCACGGTGTCCGCTATCGTTCATTGCGGAGCCAAGCCCGTGCTGGTCGATGTGGCCTCCGACTTCAATATAGATCCTGATCTGATCGAGAAGGCAGTCACGGAACGCACTCGAGCCCTTATGGTCGTTCACCTCAACGGCCGGATCTGTGACATGGCACGAGTCACGGAGATCGCCTCCAAACACAACCTGGTAGTCATCGAAGACGCCGCGCAATCGCTGGGCGCGACTTTCGACGGCCGCGGAGCGGGTAGTTTCGGCGCCGCGGGCTGTTTCAGCTTCTATCCATTCAAGTTGCTTGGGGGCTTTGGCGACGGCGGGGCGCTGACCACGAACGATGCCGGGATCGCGCGCATGGCGAGCCTGTTGCGCTTCAATGGCGAAGATCGCGACACAGGAGAATATCACCACCATGGCCAGACGGCGCTGCTGGACAACGTTCAGGCCGCGGTATTGAGCGCCAAGTTTCCTCATCTGCCAGCTTGGATCGAACATCGGCACAGAATCGCGGAACATTACGGTCGCGGTCTCGAAGGTGTCGGTGATCTGCGGCTGCCCTGTTTTCGGCAGGAACGCCAGAAGGACATTTCCCAGAATTACGTGGTTCGGACGACGCGGCGCGACGCGCTCCGAGCGCATCTGCACAATGAAGGAATCGAGACCTTGGTCCATTGGCCCAAGCCGATGTGGGAGCATCGTGGGCTCGGGTTGACAAATCCCGGACTGCCTGAGACCGAGGCCATTTGCCGCGAGGTTATCTCGCTGCCGATGAGCGCTGAAACCACCTTCGAACAGGTAGATTACACAACGCAGCAGATCCGAGAGTTCTTTTCCAGGCGCGGGCCGGATCGGAGGTAAGGTGGCGCTCGGGTTGAGTCAGCGCGCGGACCGGATTACGCAGGCGGAAATCCGGGTGATGACGCTTGAGTGCGAGAAGCTTGGCGGCATCAATCTCGCCCAGGGCGTATGCGACACTGGCGTGCCTGCTCCCGTGCGGCGCGGCGCGCAAATTGCCATTGATGAGGGAATTAACAGTTACACCCGGTTCGATGGACTGGCGGAGTTGCGGCAGGCCATCGCGGCGAAGCTGCGTGAGTTTAACGGTATCTGTGCAGATCCCGAAACTGAAATTACGGTAAGCTCGGGTTCAACAGGCGCCTTCTATTGCACCTGTCTCGCCCTGCTGGATCCAGGGGACGAGGTGATACTGTTCGAGCCCTACTATGGTTACCACCTCAACACGATCGAAGCGGTCGGGGCGACCGCCAGTTACGTCAGGATGCATCCCCCGGACTGGCGCTTTGAGTTGCGCGATTTGGAGCGCGCAATCACTCCGCGTACCAAGGGGATCATGATCAACACTCCGGCCAATCCCTCGGGCAAGGTATTCGACCGCGGCGAAATCGAATCGATCGGTGAGATAGCGTGCCGCCGCGATCTGTTCATATTCACCGACGAAATTTACGAATATTTCGTGTACGACGGCCGCCGACATCTGAGCCCGGCCTCGATCTTGGGGTTGGCCGATCGGACGATCACCATTTCGGGCGTATCGAAGACCTACAGCATTACCGGTTGGCGAGTCGGATACAGCGTCGCCCACCGGCGGTGGGCCGAGATAATCGGCCACATGAACGATCTGATCTACGTATGTGCGCCGGCGCCGCTTCAGTCCGGCGTGGCCCGCGGTTTGAACGAACTGCCCCGCTCCTACTACGACGACCTGGCGGTCCAGTACACGGGTAAGCGCGAGCGGATTTGCCGCGCCTTGACTTCAGCCGGGCTAACGCCCTGCGTTCCCCAGGGCGCCTACTACGTGCTGGCGGATGTCTCGCGATTACCGGGTGCGACGAGCAAGCAAAAGGCCATGCATCTGCTGCGCGACTGCGGAGTGGCAGCGGTTCCGGGAGAAGCTTTTTATCACGCTGGTGGCGGCGAAAACCTGGTGCGGCTATGTTACGCGAAGGATGACGCCGAGTTGGACATGGCCTGTCGGCGCCTTGAGGGGCTGCGCTGAGGTGCCGGTCAGGATAGAATGACGTGCTCGGCGAGGATCAGTACCCGCTCCAGCGCGCGTCGGGATTTGGACGCGGGCTGCTTAGTTGAGATTGCATGGTGGGAGGCGAAAATTCCGCGATGGCTCACGCGTCATCCGTAGCGCCTGAGGTACGGGCTCAACCGGGGGAGCGTCGAGCCGGTCACTTCCAACCGCCGCGCTTGCCGGCGCTGGTTGTGCTGGCTCGCAATTGGAAATTGCTGGCGTATGGAACATCGGTTGCTACGTTGGCTTGCGCTTTCCTGGCGATGTTCGTGATGACCAAGTGGTATCGGGCGGAAGCCGTGCTGCGCCCGGTATCCGAACTGATGCCAAACCGGTTGGCCGTCAGCGAGCGTCCGCTCAACGTCTCCTCTTTGCTCGACCAGGTTGTGCCTACCTCTCGGGCTGAAGAGCTCATTACGACCGTCGAGAGCTTCCAATTCAGCTTGGCGATGGTCAAAAACCACCATCTCGAACGGGCGTTGCTGAGTACGAGGCATTGGCGTCCGTGGAATCGACACCCCGATCCAGCCTGGGAGATATATCGAACGCTGCAGGCACGCTTCTCCTGCGACTATTCGATCAGCACCGGGAACCTGACGCTTTACTACCAGGATCGGGACCGCGCGATGGCGCAGACGATACTCGGCTTCTACGTTGATGACTTGAGAGCAAAGCTTCGAGAGGAACAGGTCGGCACCACCACCGCGACTGCAAAATCACTAAGAGACGAGGCGGGATCTACTCCCGACACTTTGCTCCAGCAGCAGCTTTTTCAGCTCATCGCCGAACAGTTGCAACAACAGAAGCTCGCCATGGTGGATGCTAATTTCGCCTTTAAGGTAATAGATGCTCCGAGGGCGTCGGATAGGCCGTATTCTCCAAGCGTGCTCCTGGTCAGCGGTCTTGCGTTTGTGGTGACGTTGTTCATTTCCTGCCTCATCATACTGACTCGGGAGCAATTGACCTATGGATAAGGCGAGCGCGAGCTGACTCCGGCCTCCGGCCGCGAAACGCGCGCAGACGCAGCCCGCTGGCCAATATGTATCTACCCTGGGTTCTGAAAAGTGCACCATCGCCTGATCCTCATCGTCGGAATCGGCGAACGGCCGGGTCCATTCCGCCTCTGACAACCGAGTCCTGAGTGTCGCGCAAGGAAAGCACTGATTCCGCACAGCCGCCCCAAGCGCCTGGCGCGGGGATGGAGCTCGCTCCCGAGCCTGAAGCAAGCGGCGTGATGACGCCCCTGCTAACGGGTTCTGCGGCGGTCGCTCTAGTCTGGGTTGCGGGCACGGGCCTGCAGTACGGCTCGCAGGTGCTTTTCGCGCGCTGGATGGGAGCGGCCGATTATGGCAACTACGTCTACGCGATCGCGCTTGGGCAAATCCTGGCAATCGTCAGTGGACTTGGGCTGCCTATGGCAGTGATGCGGTTTGTACCTGGCTACGTGACGAGACATGATTGGTCTGGATTACGGGGAATAGTACGGCGCAGCAGGCAGCTCACTGTCGCGGCCAGCATTGCATTGGCGGCGCTGCTGACTATTGTCTTGTCGATCATACGACCGGGCAGCCTCGATGTTATAGTGCTGTTACTCGGCACCTGGCTCGTGCCGGCCGCAGCCCTGTCGAATCTGGAAAGCGAGATCAGCCACTCTCTCAACCGCGTCGCTCTTGCCTATCTGTTTCCGGTTCTGGCCGATCCTTTGTTGTGCGTGGGATTCGCGCTGGCGCTGAAAGGTATGCGCGGGCATCTCAGCGCGACCCTGTTGATGATCGCGAGATATTTTTCTCTCTCCGTCACGCTAGTCCTGCAGTTTGCTGTTTCACAAATCGTGCTTCCGGCGGCAGCGCGGGGATCGAAGCCAAGGTTCGAGACCGTTCTGTGGCTGAGAGCGTCTCTGCCGCTCCTATTGGTGACCGGGTGTTACGTTGTCTTGTCTCGCGCCGATCTCCTGACGCTGGGCCTGTTCAGACCACCCGGGGAGGCTGGTCTGTATTCAGCCGCGGCCAGGACCGCAGGGCTGGGGAGCCTGGTCCTAGGTGTGGTCAACGCGAGGGGCGGGCCGATCTTGTCGGAAGCGTGGAGTCGCGGCGATCTGACTAGATTCGATTTGTTGGCCCGGACAATCGTGGCGGTGGCGGTCTGGCCATCGCTGTTGGTTGCGCTCGTATTGTGGGCGGGAGGGGGGCGCATCCTGGCGACGTTTGGACCAGGATTCTCGGCCGGGTACAGTGCCTTGGCGATTCTGGTCGTCGGGAATCTGGTTAATTCGGCGGCCGGGCCGGTCACTACTATCGCGATAATAACCGGGCGGGAGGATGCCGCCGCCAAGATTTTCGCATGGGCGACTCTCGTTGATCTGGCACTATGTATCCTGCTGGTGCCGCGGCTCGGGTCGGTAGGCGCCGCAATTGCAACGGTGGCGAGCATGTGTTTGTGGAACCTGTGGTTAAATCGGCTAATAAGCAGAGATTTGGGGATACGGCTATCTGAGGGGTTGACCGATCGGCGAATCCTCAAGGCCGCGAGTCTTTTGTTCCGACCGACCTCATCATGGAAGCCAGCCGAGTAATCTATATTGCGGGCGATGGCCGCAGCGGAGGTACTCTGCTCGGGCAGATACTGGATGGTTTGAGTGACTCGGTCTATGTTGGCGAGCTCAGGAACATCTGGCACGAGGGCTTCGAGCAGAACGAACCGTGCGGATGCGGCGAGCGCTTCCGGCATTGCGAGTTCTGGCGCGCTGTGGTCGAGAAAGCGTTCGGCTCGTTCGAGCGGTTGGACGCGAGAGCGATGCTGAATATGCACAGGTCGTTGGCTCGGGAGCGGTATATACCGATGCTGATGCTTCTGAACCGGGTCCCGGCGGAACTGCTCGGGAGTAAACTGCCGCGGGCTTATGAGGACGCCCTGAGCAGATTATACCGCGCTATCTGCCAGGTGGCGGGCAAGAGCGTCGTGGTGGACTCAAGCCGCGAAGTGTCGCAAGCGCTGGTGCTGGCTCGAATTCCGGGCATCGACTTGAGGGTGCTCCATCTGGTTAGGGACAGCCGGGCAGTCGCGTTCTCGAATTCACGCCGTAAACCTCAATTTCGCGGCGACAACGCCTCGCAACATCGCAAACCGGTGTTGACTTCGAGCGCAAGCAGCACACTCGCATTCGACGAGGATGGCACCACGCGGATTCTGCCCCGGCAAGGGGCTGTGACAAGCGCGCTGGTGTGGACCTGGCGCAATGCGTCGGCTTCGGGGATACCCCACTTGAGGCGCCGCCGGAAGATTCCCTATGCCCGGTTGCGGTATGAAGATCTGGTGCGAGATCCGAGAGAGGCAATAGGGCGTGCGCTGGATGAGCTCGAGCTTGGCAGACCCGATCTCTCAATGATTGACGGGACCTACGTCAAGCTCGGGGTCAATCACGCGATCAGTGGCAACCCGGTGAAATTCAATTCAGGCGGTGTGGACCTTCGGATCGATGATGAGTGGCGTAGGGCGATGAGGGAACGCGACCGTAGGACCGTTACCTTGATCACGAGCCAGCTGATGCGCCGGTATGGTTACACGATCTGAGCTGCACGGCCGAGCACCCTCGAACATTCGCGGCTCCAAAATGGCGAACGTTGAGCGGCTTCCTACGATTCCAAGACTCTTAACGGCTACTCAGAAGCGATTTCATCTCCAAAGGTGAGCGATCGGGAGTAGGCGCGCTTCGATGGACACCACTTGGCCACTTTCTGCAGCGGTCGTCGGCTTAATCATCCTGCAGAGTAACCTGGCACGCAATCAACTTGGTAGCTGGCTGGCGCCCGGGGCTTTCTTCGGCCTGATGTGGGCCGCGGTTGGCGTGCTGAGTCTTTCGATTGCGCCCGAATTTCGCATCTGGCCGGGGATCCTATGGGTACTTTTCATGAGTTGTACCGCGCATCTCGGGGGTCTTCTCGTTTCGAGCGGCGAGAGTTCCTCGTATCGGCCGTCCGCCTCTGAGGGAGTAGCGTCGCAAGGGCTGCCTCTGCCGCTGGCAGTCCCGCTTCTGCTCGCTTCAGCAATACTGGGCACGGCTGGGGTGGTGTATCTCGTCTCGAGTTCGGGCAGGTCGTTGTCGGCGCTTTTGTCGATCAGCGCGTTGAGCGCCATCGCATCGCAGTTCTCGGGGTTGAGATACGGCGATCCGAATTACCGGGAGCCGGCCGCGTTCCTGGTTATGAGCGTGTTTGTCTGTCTCGCTGGCTACATGGGAGGCATGATCTTCGCGTGTAGGGGCTCTCGCCTCGAGAAGCTGGCCGCGTTTACTGGGGTAGTGCCGGCTCTTCTCGAAATGTTTGTACTCGGCACGAGAAGCTCTTTGGTCGGGTTCGTTATCAACTGGATTGCGAGCTATTGCGCGACGCGCGCGTACATTGGCGAGCGGCGGCTATGGCAAAACTGGAAGCGGGCGTTGACTACGTTGGGTTCGGGTCTCGTAGCGTTGACGTTTTTTTATGTGATAGTGCTGCTGATACGCATGGGCACCTTTGCTCCGAGTTCGACTCCTGTGTCGACGCAACGTGAAGAGGTACTAGTAAAGTACAGCCTGAGCGCCGCCAGAGTGCAGTTCGTGGGTTACCCAGCCGCGTTCTCCACGTGGTTCGGTGAGAACTGGGACGTGTGGCAAACGCCAGGTCTAGGGCGTTACGGCTTCGACGGACCGGCAGGATGGATTGGATATAGGGTCGTGCGAAATTTTGAGCAGATCGACCTCTCACCGAACAGGAGCGGCGCTCTCACAAATGTGTTCAGCATGCTGTTCCCCATGGCCCTCGATTGGACGCTGCCCGGGTCGTCCATTTTTTTTCTGGTTTTGTCTGCCCTGGCGAGCCTGGCGTATGTTAAGGTGTGCAGGCATAACGCAGGGTATATTCCGCTGACCGTCTTGTACTACGAAATCGCCCTGTACGTGACTGGGTTTGCCTTGCGCAGCACCGTGACTGACGTGGCTTGGGTCTTGTTTGCCTGCTACTTGTGGTTGGTTTCCGGCGCAGAACTCAGGGGCTACTTGTCTGAGTCCTGAATCAGGTACAGGGTGCTGCGTAGCAGCATGTACCGTGATTTCTTCACGGCGCCTTCACTCTTTTGAGATGCAGATCTACGGCCTTACCGTGCGTCGCATCAGTCACTTCAGGCTTCGGCATGTGGAGTAACAAGCCAGCGATTCCGGCCAGCGTGGGCAGTTTTCACCCGATAGATAGCGCAGGGGGGAAAATCTCACACACTTTGATCGCGTACAAAAGAATCCCCCTCTTAGTCATCTACTTGCTGGCAGTCTTCAGTTGGTCCTGGCATCCGACTTCATTCACTGGAGACGATTCGTACTTCTATCTTGTGGTCGCACGAAACCTGGTGCTTTCCGGCCGTCAGACCTTTTCCGGAGTCGTTCCTACCAATGGCGTGCACCCTCTTTGGTTATATGTCCTAGGCGCTTATAGCTACGTCGTCTCTCGGTTCAGCCCGTCCTTACTGTGGAACGCGCGCTATCCAGTGCCGCTGGCCGCGTCGCTGCTAGGCCTGGGAGCGTGGAACTTTCGCAAAGTCGAAGATCTGCTGGGACTTGGTCCTCTATTCACGCTCTTGCCTATGGTCTTTCTGTCTGTTTTCGCAGTCCTCTTCTCGGAGGCGCACCTGTTTTACTGCGCGCTTTCGTGGCTGACCCTCCTCGCGGTCAGGACCGCGATTGCGCGGAAACCGCTTTCCGGCCTGATCGGCTTCGCCGCCGCGATGGTCTTGCTCTCACGGCTGGACTCGATCTTCCTGGTCGGAGCGCTGTACCTGTGGTACCTCGCCATTGACCGTCGATTGTTGCCCGCACTGCGATCGGCGGGAGTTTGCGCGTTGATTGTCGCTCCATATTTGATATCGAACGCGGTCTTCTTTGGCGGGTTCGTTCCCATACACGGCTGGATAAAGTCTTCCTTTCCTCACGTGGTACTAAAGGGCTTTTATTTCCCGACTATCTTTGCCTCCAGCATCGGCGGGTACAACCTGTTTTGGGGATACATTCCCCTAATCGCCGGACTGATCCTGCTGCCACGCCTGGTTCGCCTAAATACCGCGCTAGGTATTGCCTATGTTTACCTATTCGGATGTCTGGCAACTTGCGTGTACATCACGCTATTCGTGCGCTACGGCTCATACTGGTACTGGTACTACGTGGAGCCGGTTATCCTGCTTTCTTTCACGGCCAGTATTCTTCTCAACCATAATCGTCCCGCATTGTTCACAGCCACGCTGGCCGTCGGCGTAGCCGGAGTGGTGGCGCTGATGCTGCTCCCGCAGCATGCGGAGCGTACGGAACCTCTGGAAAGAATTGTCGCCTATGTGAAGACGCACCGAATCGACAACCAGCTGATACTTGTCTCCGACAATCCGGGCTATCTGGCGTTCAACACCGACGATCCAATACTCGCGGCGGACCTGCTTACCGCGAATCGTCGATTTGTGGAGCAGATGGAGACCAGCGATAACTCTCTCCGATTTCTCCAGGACTATTGCGACAAGTTGGGTATGCCGATTCGGTGGCTGTTTTATCTCGGCGGCTCATGGCTGGTCCCGTCAGCGGACTTGCGCAGTATCACATATTGCGATCCGCACACGCATCCAACTTGTCGCGCTGTCGGCACTATAACCCTCGGTCCTCCCGATTACGTTTCGAGCGACCGCTACTTCATCGTATGGCGACTGAGTCCCTAGCAGGATGCTGAGAAAGCACCGAGATTCGCACATTTACCCGATCCAGCGAAGAGTAGAGCGTTGCGTTTCCAGGTTCAGATGGTAGGTGGGAGTGACTTGCGCAGGATTGCCGACACGGCGGAGCAGGGAGCCCGGGCCGTCAGGGTGTCGATCCTCATTCCCTGCCGCAACGAGCGGGAGTTCATCGCAATGTGTCTCGACAGCGTCCTGGCTAATGGTTTTCCAAAGGAAGAGTTGGAAATTCTTGTCGTTGACGGAATGAGCGAGGACGGCACTCGGGAGATCGTCACCGAGTACACGCAGAGATACCCGTTCATCCGGCTTATCGACAACCCGCGTCGGCTGACGCCGTATGCGCTGAATATCGGAATCGCCGCCAGCCGGGGCGAAATAGTGATGCGGATCGATGCGCATGCCGTATATTCGGCCGAGTACGTTCGCCGGTGTGTCGAGTCGCTGAAACTTTATGATGCCGATGACGTGGGCGGGATGCGGCGCAGTATCCCCCGCGACGACAGCTTGAGGGGTAAGGTGATCGTAGAATGCATGTCGCATCGATTCGGGGTTGGAGGGTCGCGTTACAGATACGTCAATCTGACCGAGCCCGAGGCTACAGATGTGGTGCCGTACTTCTGCTGCCGGAAGGAAAAGCTGCTCGAACTGGGCGGTTTCAACGAGCGAATAACGCGCAACGAGGACATGGATTTCAACAACCGCTTGCGCCGCAGCGGCGGCAAGATGCTGCTGGTGCCCGGCGCCACATGCTTCTATTATCAACGTACCGACTGGACCTCGTTTCTTATGAGTGCCTTCAGCGATGGGTACTGGGGAGTTTTCGGCTTCGCGTACGCCGGCCACTTTCCAGTTTCGCCGCGGCATCTGGTACCGCTTGCTTTTGTCAGCGCCGTCGTGGGCGCCGCGCTGGCGGGTGTGTTTGTGCCGGCGGCGCGGTGGCTCCTGCTGGCCATCTTAGGAAGCTATGTCGTCGCAAATCTAGCCGCATCGATTGACATCGCGCGAAGAGCGGGGGATGGAAGATACGCCTTCATAGCACCGCGTGTGTTCGCGGCTTTTCATAGCATGTATGGGCTGGGTGCGCTCTGGGGCTGCCTCAAGCTGGCGGTTATGCCGGCTTTCTGGCGAAGGGCCGCCGGGTGGAAGAAAGCGTGAGATGACCGATTTCAGCTCCCCAAACGTTTTCCACTTCTATCGCGGCCGGGTGGCTCTGTATGCCTTGCTCCGAGCGGCGGGAGTGCAGCCCGGAGATGAAGTCGTTCTTCAGGCCTTCACCTGTCTGGCGGTGCCCGCTCCGATCGTTGGCCTTGGCGCCCGTCCGGTGTATGTGGATGTGGATCGCGATACCTACTCGTTTGATCTGGTCGACCTCGAAAGGAAAATGAGCAGGCGGACCAAGGCAGTCATCGTACAGCATACATTTGGGATTCCGGCACAACTGGAAGAGGTTCTGCGCCTGGCCCGGCGATATGAAGCAACGGTGATCGAAGACTGTGCCCACGCCTGCGGATCCACCTACCAGAAGAGGCAAATTGGACAGTTCGGCGACGCGGCGTTCTATTCCTTTGAATGGGGCAAGCCGCTGGTGATTGGACTTGGCGGTGTCGGCGTGGTGAATTCTGCGGCGCTATTGCAGAGAGTACGCACCGTATATGGCGGATTCAAATTGCCTCCATTCAAAGACGTAGCGCGGGTTCGAGTACAATACCGTCTGCATCAGTTGTTTCGGCATCCCACACTTTTCTGGTGGGCTCGAGACATTTATCGGCAGTTGTCCGCGCGCGGAATAATGGTTGGAAGCTTTGATGAAGACGAAATGCAGGGGCGGCTCAGCGACGACTACTGCCGCCGGATGCCGACGTCTCTTCAGGAGCGCCTGGCGAGGAAATCGGGCCGCGAATTGCCTAGAGCTGCGCGGCGCCGGGCGATCACCGAACAATACGCCACGGGTTGCAGTCGGCTGGGAATCGATGGTGTCCCGATCAGTCCCGAGACGGTACTGTTGCGCTATCCAGTTGTTACGAAAGACAAGCCGCGAGTGCTGCACCGCGCGAGAGCGAGGAAGATTGCGCTCGGGGACTGGTACTGTTCTCCGGTTCATCCGCTGAGAGGAGCCGAGCTTTCTCGAATAGCTCGTTATGAGGAAGGAAGTTGTCCCACCGCAGAGGAGTTGGTTCGCCGCGTGGTGACATTCCCCGTCGATCCTGATAGTACAGAGGCCGCGGTCGAGCGGAACTTGGCATTTTTGGGCGAAATGGTGGCGGCCGGGGCGGTGTGAGAACCGGTTTTGACTTCAACCCCTGCTATCACGATTCGGCTCGCTTGGCTGGAGCACTATCGCATGCCGGTCGCGAGAGAAGGGTTTGAAGCTTTTCAAGAGAAGCTGCTGGCATCGCCTGTAGAAGCCAAGAGTTAATCTGACAGATGGTGGTGAGGTCCTCCGGTCCTGAGAGGGAGACGAGGACGATAAATCAACGAGGCCGACTCGGCCTCAAGAAAGAATAAAATCACTCGAGGCCATGGTTTCGGAAGATCCTTCGCGCGTACTGATATTCCGCCCTGGAAGTGTCGGCGACACGATTGTCTGTCTGCCCTGCTTTCATCTGATTGCGCGCCGGTTTCCAAACGCCGAGCGGCGAGTGCTGACCAACTCGCCGGTGACGAAGGTTTCAGTCTCGGTCAAGGCAATTCTCGATGGTACCGGATTAGTCGATGATTATTTCGAGGTCGATCACGGCGAGGTTCGAAACCGACTGCGCACAAAGTGGGATCTGTGCCGGCGGATCCGCAGCTGGAGGCCGGATTTGCTGATCGTTTTGACGGGGCCCCGTGACTCCAAGCAGCACTTCTCGGAGCTGGCGTTCTTCAAACTTTGCGGTGTGCGAGCGATGCCGAACATGTCACTCGAAGAGCGAACCGCACCGTATCGCTGGGTTCCCGAGCGCAGGCGCTACGAGTACGAGGCTGAGCGGCTCGCCCGATCGGTACGCAGCTTGGGCGACGCTCGGCTCGACGATTCGACCAGTTGGGATTTGCGCCTGTCACCGACGGAGCGCGAGCGGGCGCTGGAAGCAGTAAAGCCGGCAAGGGGAACGGCAGGTTTAATCGTCTGTTCCATCGGCGCGGCGCTCGAAATCCAGGATTGGGGCGCCGAGAACTGGTTGGCGATGATCGAGAAACTCACTGTTGCGACCGACGGCTACGGGCTTGCCGTCGTCGGCGCTGCCAGCGAATACGAGCGCTCCGAAGCAATGCGGATACGATGGCGCGGGCCCAGCGTGAATCTCTGTGGGCGCCTTACCGTAAGGGAAACCGCTGCCGTGATGAAGCACGCAGACGTTTACCTGGGCCACGACAGCGGGCCGATGCATCTGGCCGCCGCCGCTGGCGTTCCCTGCGTCGGCATCTATACCGCAAAGAACCAGGCGGGCACTTGGTTTCCATACGGCAATCAGCACAGAGTTATCTTTCACGATGTCCCATGCGCGGGTTGCCAGTTGTCGGAATGTACGGTGTACGCCAAGCGCTGCATGACCTCAATTACCGTAGCCGAGGTGTTGGGCGCAGTTGAGGATCTTCTGCTCCAGGTTGGAAGCGCCGGCTTCGGGGCGATGGGGAAGGCCCTTGTTGCCGGCTAAAGCGGAGACTAATGATGGGTGCGAAAATCTATCGAGCACTACACGAAGCAAGTCCCTCGCCCAACGGCGGTGGCTGAAATCCACCGGGTGCTAAAACCCGGAGCGGTGGCGCGGATCTTGTTTCGGAGCGGTACCGAAAAATATGGCTGATTCGGCGACCATGCTCATCGAAGCCACCAAATGATTCTCGGCGCCTTCACTTGGGGTGCCATGATCGCTGGCGTTCCGAACCTGTTTCCCCTACAAGGAAGGCGCAGAGCTTTGCAGGGAACGCTGGAGGAGGCGTGCCGTCAAAAGAGAAAACTCGGTACTCCAGCCGAAGTGTGCAAGGGTTGATGAAGATGGGCGATGGCGCGAGTTGCGTTCGCAACGAGGGGAAGTTAAGTTGTTCGACGGTCAAACGGAACGGCCAATTGTGAGGGGGTTTGTTTTGCGCCGGCTGCTGAATTACCAGTGGATTTTGATCCATTTGATCGAAGGCGGCTTGGTTGCACTCTCGTACTATGCGGCTTTCGCTCTTCGTTTCGATGGCAAAATCCCGCCGCATCAACTAACTGCGTACCTCCAAACTGTACCGTGGTTGCTGGCGTCGAGGTTTTTGGTTGCATTCGCCTTCGGAATGCATCATCGAGTCTGGCGCTACACCGGTCTGTGGGATCTGATTAATCTGGCGGCCGCAGCAGTCGTCGGGACGCTGCTGTTCGCGACCTTCGTGACGCTTGCGATCGATTGTCCCTGGATACCGAGAACCGTCTACGCCATCGATACTATCGTGGTAATTGCGCTCCTTGGTGGGGCGCGCGCGCTTCGGCGGATCTTGTATGACCGGGGCAGTCGCGAGCCGGGCAGACGCGTGCTCATCTTTGGCGCCGGCGACGCCGGAGAGTTGATCGTCCGCGACATGATGCACAATCCGGATTACGGTTACAGCCCGGTCGGGTTCGTTGATGACGATCGCATGAAGGTCGGGCGGATGATTCGTGGCATTCGCGTGCTCGGTACGCGGGCCGAAATGACGGCGATCATCTCCAGGCACGCCCCCCAGGAGGTGCTGATTGCGATGCCGAGGATGGGAGCGGAGACGATCCGCGGCATCATGAGGGTGCTCGAGCCGTTTGGCCTGCCGATAAAAATTCTCCCGAGCTTGCCGAGCGTGCTGGACGGGCGGGTGGGGATGGGCGACGTGCGCAGCGTTGCGTTGGAGGACTTGCTTTGCCGCAGGCCCGTGGGACTGGACCCGGCGGGGCTGCGCGGCGTTATCGAAGGCCAGAGTGTCCTGGTCACGGGGGCCGGGGGTTCCATCGGCTCGGAATTGTGCCGCCAGATATCGGCGCTCAAACCGCGAGTGTTGGTCATGTATGAGCGCTATGAGAACGGCCTGTACAGCATTGAACAGGAGCTCCGGGATCGGAATCCGCAGTGCGAACTTGCGGCGGTCGTTGGCGATGTATGTGACAGAACTCGACTGGAGGAGACGTTTCGGAAATGGGACGTGAAGCTGGTGTTTCACGCTGCCGCGCACAAGCACGTGCCGCTGATGGAACTCAACCCATGCGAGGCAATCAAGAACAATGTGCGTGGAACCCGCATGCTGGCCGAGGTTGCCGCGCGCGCCGCGGTTGATCGGCTGGTCCTCGTCTCGACCGACAAAGCGGTCAATCCAACCAGCATCATGGGCGCCTCAAAGCGAACGGCGGAGCTTGTGGTCAAAGCCATCGCGGAGGAAACCGGCCTGAAGCTGGGAGCGGTGCGCTTCGGCAATGTGCTGGGCAGCAACGGCAGCGTCGTACCCAGATTTCTCGAACAGATACGCGCCGGAGGGCCGGTCACGGTGACGGATCCCGGGATGCGGCGTTTTCTTATGCTCATCCCGGAGGCGGTCCAGCTCGTCCTCCATGCAGCGACGCTGATGAAACCCGGCGCGATCTACCTGCTTGAAATGGGCGAACCGACACGGATCGCCGAGATGGCCAGGCACCTGATCCAACTTTCGGGACTGGTCCCCGACAGAGACATAGCGGTCGAGTACGTTGGCCTCCGCCCCGGCGAAAAACTCTGCGAAGAGATGTTTGCGGCCGATGAAAAGATCGAACCATCCGCCATTCCCGGCATCTTGCGGGTTCGTGAAGAAAAGCAGCCCCATCGGCGATCGCTGCTCCAGCGAGTTGAAATGCTCGAGATGGCCGCGGCTGCCGGAGATGCGGACGGCACGGTTCGGATGCTCCGCGAGATCGTTCCCTCCTTCGACGGACTTGGCCGCCAGCACCAGGACCGTGCTTCCTTGGGTGCGGCGCCATCTGCGCCCGGCGGAACTCAAGACCATCCTGCCAATGGGGCCAAGCCTGCCAATGGGGCCAAGCCTGCCAATGGGGCCAAGCCTGCCAATGGGGCCAAGCCTGCCAATGGGGCCAAGCCTGCCAATGGGGCCGAGCCTGCCAATGGGACCGAGCCGGGTATGGCTCTGTTGATGGAACCTCTGCCTTCCAAGTAGACGCGGCCGTGCGCTCAAGGCGCGCGTTTCACGCTGGCTGCCTGGGATTCACGGTCGAAGTTACAGTTGATTATGCGATCTGGAAGTTCCCGCTGCGCTAATGCGTGGCTGCGGCGCCGGCCACAGGTCAAGATGCGTGTCGTGCGCAGTTGCATCCGCTGGTTCGGCCCGGCTGAACGCTGGTCCGCGCGCATCGCGCGGACCAGCTTGCAGGGCGCGTCCGGCGCTGTCCGACAGCCGCTTCAGAAGATCGACGGCTGCGTGTGCAAGCGGAGCTGGTACGAAGGTCGTTTCACGTGGACAGCGTGAGATGTCCCATCAAATCGTTAAAATGGGTGAACGCTCATTTCCTCTTGCGTTGCGATTAGACTTTTTGCTATAGAGCACATGGCTCGAAACGGGCGCGGAAACAGCGGTTCGGAAGTACTGAAAATTTGCCGGGTTTCGCTCGAATAGAGACCACTGGTAAAGAGAATTTCCGCTTGCCATGCGCGCAGACTTTTTGCTATAGAACACGGGACTTGAAGCAAGTGCGGAAACTGAGGTCTGGAAGTGCAAAAAATCTGGCGGGGAACTGAGGCCTGTCTCTTAACCTCTGACGCTCGGATTCGCGCGACGAGGGGGGAGACAGGTGCCGGAGCCCGCCGCAGGTCGGTAGGGGCATCCCAAACGGAGATTCTGTGGAGGGAGGGCTTTAACTTATGACATAGTTGTCCCGCGTGACGATTTGGGATTTGTTTGGCGTTAGAACGATCAGGGAGGAATACAAAATGCTTTTAGGTAAGAGAGTTCTGAGCACAAGCACGGCGATTCTGCTGGCCGTGGTCATCGCGACGTTCGCGTGGTCAGGCATGGCGGCGGCAGAGTCCGAAGAGTATGGAACGGAGTTGCAGAATTATTTCAGCAACGCCAACGCCGGTGCCGGCACGGCCTACATCAATATCACCGCTCCCCTCGAGGGAGCTCCAACGGCCACGGCCCCCTACGCGCGAGAGGGCGAACTTTGCGCAATGATCTACGTCTTCAATACCGAGCAATCTCTGCAGGCCTGCTGCGGATGCCCGCTAACCGCTGATGGTCTGTTGACCCTCAACATCTCAACCCAAGTGGCGGTGAACGCGGTGACAGGGGGCCTCATCCACGACGGCTCGGTCCGTATCATATCGAGCTTGCCAAATAGCACTCCAGCTCCATACGGGGATACGCAGCCCGCATATGCAGGTTGCGACTCCAACACCAGCGTCTGCTGCGATCCAACCGCGGCGGCCGAAGGCTTCGCGCTGGCCCCCACTCCTGAACTGATAGCTTGGGGAGACCATATCCAGACTACGCAAATTACCGAGACGATTTTCCAAGCGGATGTTCCGGGTACGGGGGAAATCACGGACCCCGGGCTGGGCTTGGCGTGCGCCGATGTCGTTAGGTTGGGCAGCCTCCAGGGTACGTGCATTTGCCCGGCCGCACAAGTCGGTTATACTGCCACTGCTAAACACAAGAAGCGCTAGGGCTCATGTTGTGCGTCACCCAGAGCGGGATGTTGATCGGTTGTTCGAATGGCGATTATGTTACCCGCTAAATCGGCGGGAAAAGGAGAGTCAGCTATGTTGAGAAATGGGGCAATTAAAGCGGCGCTGGGAGTGTTGGCGTCCGCAGGTTTGGTTTTCGGTGCGGTTTCTTTAGCGGCTGCAAATTCAACGGCTACGGATCCGTTCGCAGTCAACTATTTCACCAACGCGCAAACAGGCGGTCCAGTCGATACTTTGAGGATCGTGGATCCCGACACGTACGGCTCACCCGTAGATGCCTGCGCGAACATTTACGTGTTCGACGCAGCGGAGGAAATGGAGGAATGCTGCGCGTGCCCGATCACGCCCGCGGGACGTCTTGACTTTAACGTAAACACGCTACTGACCTCGGCCCCCGTAACCGGAGTTCCGCTGAGTACGGGCACCATCAAGATCGTCAAGACCAACACCAACCCTCTTTACGGTGTGCTCGTTAACCCCCTGATAAAGCAGTGCGATCCGACCAACGGAACGAACGGCTTCCCTGGAAATGTGGCGTTCCACGCTCTCACCACTCCGGGTTCTTCGCTTTTCTCCTGGATCACTCACGATCTGAACAGGTTCGCTACGGGCGGAACGGCCGTTGCGGAACAAGTGTTCGAGTCGACGGGCGAGCCTGCGAGCGATTATACGACAGTGTTGGCGCCCGAGTGCTACGTCACCCAGAATAGCGGTGGTTCGTACGGGACCGGTGTCTGCGCTGCTGCTGGCTGTCCGGTTGAGGTTCCTTGATTGTGCGCTTGCGGAGGAACGCACGACCGCTCGTGCGTTCCTCTTTTTCTGTGCTGCAATAGCCGAGGGCGCCAACGGTGTGCCCTCGGCTCGTCCCGGTATCTGAATCAAAACAATAAAGAGGGTCAGCAGTCGTGATTCTTCGTGTATTCATATCGCTTGCACTCGTGTGTGCGCTTGGCAGTTTTGGGAGCGGTCAGGCCCTCGCGAACGACGCGTCGTCAGTCGTTGCTCGGGTGGCCGGACACCCGTTGACACGTGACGAGTTGGAGCAGAAGGAGTCCGCGGACCTGCTCCAGGCCCGGTACAAGTACTACCTGACCGAAAAAGCCGCGCTCGACAAACTTATCGATCAGGAAGTGCTCGAGAGCGAGGCGCGCCGCGAGAAGGTCACTGTGGATCAGCTGCTCGAGAATCATGCCGCCAAGCAGGTGAAGGATCCGACCGAGGACCAACTGGAGGTCTTCTATGAAGGACTGCAGAGCGATCAGCCATATTCTGCCATGCGCCCGCAGATTCTGGACCGCATTCGCCAGCTCCGCCGCACCAAGGCGGGGCTTGCATATGTGAAGGAGCTGCGAAAGAAGGCTGACGTTCATATCGCGCTCGAGCCGCCTGCGGTCTCAATCGGCTCAATCGACGCACCCACTACCGGCCCCTCCGATGCTCCGGTCAGGATCATTGAGTTTGCCGATTATCAGTGCCCCTACTGCAAGAAGGTGGCCGCTGAGCTTAAGCAACTGGTCGAAGGAACGTTCGCCGGCAAAGCATCCCTGACTTTTGCAGACTTCCCGCTGCCGATGCATCATAATGCGGAGAAAGCGGCTGAGGCCGCGCGATGTGCTGGTGACCAGGGTAAGTATTGGGAATATCATGATGGGCTGTTCGACCACCAGACCGCGCTGGAGGTAAGCGACCTCAAGGCGCTTGCCGGGACCCTTAAACTCAATCCGGAAAAATTCGGCCATTGTTTGGATTCCGGAGCCCAGGCGCCGGCTATCGCAAAGACGCTGGCCGAGGGTAAAAAACTGGGTCTGACGGGCACGCCAAGCTTTGTCATCAACGGCCGCTTCATAAGCGGGGCGACGGACTCTGAGACCTTGCGCGACCTCATTGAGCAGGAGCTGGCATCCCCCGAGCCTCGCCAGACGAAGACGGCCGCGAACAACTCGTAGCGGCTGGTTGCGCGGCTGGGGCCCGTGGGTAATGTCGCGGATCATCAAATGCTGCTTGCCGGTCTCGAGCAAAATTCAACCTGGTTCGGGCTATCTTTGGCCGCTCTGAGCCTGTTGACCCGCCGGATTGGTTGAAATTCTGTTCCTGTTTGATTTATGCGGGTGCCCGCGAGTCTTCTGTTGAGCGTTCCGCCAAAAGGAAAATCATGAAGCTGAGTGCAATTGCTTTTGCCTCTATCATAATAGCGGGTTGGGCTGGGGTGGCTGGCGCCGGTGTGGTTATTCAGGGGCATGAGGATGCCACGCGCAGCACCCTCCCCGGTGTGAAGTCCTCGTCCACGCCGTACACAAAGATGATTGAGGGGCAGCAAGCGAAGATCGTGATCGGAACTATGCAGCTCTTCATCGATCTCTCTGCCGACAAGGTTCTTGTGCTGACTAAAGGAAGAGGAGCGTATTACCAACTGCCGTTCCCGCCTCCTTCTACCATTGGCGAACTCATCATGAGACGGATTCTGCCGCCGATGGTCAAATATAAAAAAACCGGGAAACACCTGACCCTGGCTGGATATGGCTGTGATCAATACACAGGAATGGGCGAGATCGACAGCGCTCCTTACTCTGTAGAAGCGTGCTATTCGACCGATGCTCCGGGTGCCCAGGACTACGCCGCGTTTGTGAAAAGCGCCTTGGCGAAATCCGGGAAGGCGTCTGCTGCGGCCTCTGACGAAATTCCGCAGGGAATCCCACTTGAGCTGGACACTACGATAACTACGAAGGAGCCCGTGAGCCCTGCGGTATCGGATCAGAAGCAGGCCGCACCGGAGAAGCCGGCGGAGTTCAGGGAGTTCAGAGTGAAAATTGTGGTCACGAGCGTCGCGTCGCGGTCAATCGAGGCCGGGGAATTCCGGCCGCCTGCCGGACTCAAACGCGAGCCGATTCCCAGGGGGCTCGGAATTCGGGCTAAAGAGATATCCCAGGGAGCGCCCAACTCCAGCGTCCGGCGTGCCGTACTTGTCAAATTGTAGTGACGAATCAGACCTCGTCGTCAAACCTGTTGACCTTCGATATCGAGGGATTCATCGAGTCGTCCCACGAATCGATGCGCGTCCCGGAGGAATATATTTCGGAGCGGCTGGAAACGGAGGAAATTGAGGCCAATACCGGATCGATTCTGGACCTGCTGGAGGAGTTCAGGCAGAAGGCCACCTTCTTTATCCTGGGCCGAATAGCTCGCGATATGCCCCGTCTGGTCAGGCGAATTGCCGATGCCGGGCACGAGATCGGATGTCATAGCCTGTTCCACAAACGGCTGTATAACTTCCAGCGAAACGAAGTCGCCGCGTTTCTCGAGGAAGCAAAGAGCCGACTCGAAGACGCGTCCGGCGGTCGCGTGTACGGGTTTCGCGCGCCCGATTTCTCGATTACCAGGTCGAATCTTTGGGCGTTCGACTTGCTGCGCGAAAAGTCGTTTCTGTACGACTCGAGTGTATATCCAACCGGTCTGCACGACGTATATGGAATCAGCGATTTTCCGACCACTCCCTTTCGCTTTCCCAACGGACTGATCGAGGTGCCATTGTCCACGGTTAGGATATTCGGTCGTAATATTCCGTACGGCGGCGGAGGATATTTTCGGCTCTATCCGCTGGCTGTGACCAAAGCGCTGTTCAGGGGGTCGAACCGCAAAGGGGTAGCCACGGTCGTTTATCTCCATCCGTATGAGGTCGGGAGCATGGTACGCAAGGTCCGCGGAATCGGAATATTAAAGAGCTTCAGAACTTACGTCGGGCAAAAGACCGCCGCCGCCAAATTGCGTGCTCTTCTCAGCGCGTTCTCGTTTGCGCGAGTTATCGATTACCTCGACCAGAAGCCGGTGAGCGAGTTACCGGTGTGACTCCTGACCATGCCCAGGAAGCAAAGGCTGGGGAATTCTTCTCGGGTTTTGCCGCCAAGTGGGACTCGCTCTATGGGGGAAAGCGAAATCTCTTTTGGCGACTGCTCGATAATTGGCTCCGGCGCGACATTCAGGAACGCTACCAACTGACATTCGAGCGCCTCGGGCCCGACCTGCGAGGTCAGACCGTTCTCGATATCGGGTGCGGTTCCGGCATCTATTGTTTCGAAGCCGCTCGGCGAGGTGCGGACCGGGTAGTCGGAATCGATTTGGCCGAGGGAATGATCTCTCTGGCGAGGCAGGACTGCAGCCGGCTGGGACTGGCAGCGTGCGAGTTCATCTGCGCCCCGTTTCCTCCCCGTGACTCCTCTACCAAGCGCCTGGATTCGTTCGACTACGCCATTGTGATGGGTGTGATGGACTACGTAGCCGATCCCGCAGCGTTCCTGTCGGCGCTGCGGCCGCTGGTCCGGAAATTCGCGGTGATCGCGTTCAATGCGCATCATTGGTTCCGGGCGCCGCTCCGCTATTACCGCTATAAGCTGCTGGGTAGATGCGAAGTGTACACTTACGACGAAGAGCAGGTGCGAGGTCTGCTCGCCAAAGCGGGGTTTGGCAAACTTGACATTCTGAGACTGTACCATTCGGGTGGCTCCTACATTGTCACAGCCTATTCCAGGCAACAATCCTGAGCATCCTCAAGCGACCATCACAAACTGAGACACTACCCAGCTACGCGGGCGCGCCTGAGCCAAAAGGGCAGATGAACGTCACCGAAATTCAAGAATTCTACTCGCGCAGAACTGTCGAGAAAGGCGATGACCGCGACGACCTGCTGCTCAACCGGGGTCTTCTCTTTCAATATTTGGCCAACCAGCGCTCTGTTTGCGAAGCCTTGAGGCCCGTCGCCGGCCTGCGCTCAGATAGTAACGCTGCTGTCCTTGATGTCGCCTGCGGCCAGGGCGCGAGGCTGCTCCATCTGATGGAACTGGGCTTCCCGGCTCAAATGATGCACGGAATCGATATTCGTCCTTCCGTCGTCGAGCAGGGGCGGCGAAGGCTCCCGGCTTGCACTTTAATTGTGGCGGATGCCTGCAATATTCCTTACGCTGATGCCGCTTTCGATCTGGTCATCGGATCAACCATATTTGTCCGTGTGACTAAAACGAGCATCTGGGCGAGCATCGCTCGCGAGATGGCGCGAGTCACCAAGCCAGGCGGATTCCTCCTGATCGTCGATTGGCGCTATGGCGGGCGCGGATATCAGGCCATGACGCGGCGATCCCTACGTTCGCTATTTCCAAATTGTGATATCGTTCGGAGTGTGGGCGGCGCTCTCATTCCACCTGTCGGACGCCCCATCTCCAGGTGGTGCCCCTCGTTGTACTTCTTGATTCATCGATGGTGTCCGCCGTTGGTTGGTCTCAAGGCTAACCTGCTCTGCAAATCTTTTAGCTGAGTCGGACTCAAGCCTTGCGCCATCAAGCCAGTGTCTATGGAGAGATCGAACTGAGCCGCGACAAAGGCGTCAGCACCAGGGCCAGGAGGCGGCTGAAACTGACCCTAGCGGTTGGATTGAGCGTGGTCTGCATCATCGCGCCGATGTCCAAGTCACGCGGTGCGAGCTTGTCGAGTTATACAGGCGCGGTTAGCGTCACCCCTGATTCTGGCAACGGCGCCGATAAGATCGTCGTGGCTGCCGCCAACGATGTCATCTATGCGGAGAATTTTTCGGGCTCTACCCCCAACGCCAAGATCAACAATGCGCTGGCCGCGGTCACCTATTCTGGTCAGACCGTAGATGCGACCGGCGTGTCATGCGCGACCCGGATGGCAGCGCCGATCGTGCTGACCGGACCGGTGAAGATACTGATGCCTCTTTGCCATCTCCAGTGTCCGGCGGCGGGTAGTCCTTCGGGGTGCATTCAGCTCCCGGCAAACGGCGCGGGCGACGGTACACACGTAACCTGCGCTTCGCAGCCGCACTGGAACGGGAACGACATGGGAACGGGGTGTTGGATCGATAACGAGCCGTCCTCCGGCTCCGTACAGCCCGCCATCGTGTTCCCGGGCAATCGCGCGTACAACTACGAGATCGACAATCTAGGTTTCAAACGCAACGCGTTGAGTGGCGCGGATATCCTGGTCACCGTCGCCAGCGGCGGCAACAGCTGGTCGATGAATCACATTCACGACATCATCGACCTTCCCGTTTCGGCAGTGACTAGCCCGAATCCTTGTGCGAATGCGACCGGAGTCTGCAACGGGTTTCATGGCGGGCTGACCTATGGGATCGACATTCTGAAAGGCGGTGGTGAAGTGACGAATAACGTCATCGAGCGATTCTACTTGACCGGGGGCGACGGCGGCATTCACTGGGGCGCTCAGGCGGGGAACTCGAATGTCATCCGTGATGGCTACATCGCGGGATACTTTGGTGGATTGGGTCTCCTGCCGGCCATCAACATAGACATGTGTTCCAGTGGCGCTGTGCGATGCGCACTCAACACGACCATTGAGAACATTCAGGTTACAGGGGCAAATCCGGTCGCCGGCGCGGCTGTAGTCGTGCTGAATGGCGGCGGCGAATTTAGAGAGAGCCACGTCGAGGGAACTAACTCACTGCGATTGCTGGCAACGCCTAATACCATTGCCGATGTATCGGCGTGCAACTCTGGCATGGGACCCGGCGGTGATATGACCCCGTGGCTGATCGAGGAAGACACCCTGACGGGCGGCAACGGCATCAGCTCCTCAACGGACTGGCCCGACTACGGCCTTGCCCAATGTGCGTCAGGCACCAGCTTGGCGGCCGGCACCGGTGCATACATCGACGACAGAAACAACAAACTCCTCGATTATAGCGTCGATGGCACGCTGGCTATGGGCACGCTCGAGGCTCCGCCGGGAATTGACTACGTAAACAACATCTATATTTCGTCCGCCGGAGCAGACGTAGGCGGCGTCGATTACAAGAGCTACGAGCCTGGGCAATATGGTCCGAACAATACGAATATCAGCAAGTGCGGAACTTCACCGGCCTTGGCCAGCGGCTCCTCGCCCCGGCGCGGGATAATCCAGCCTGGAAGCGGTACGGTGACCAGTTGCACTATGAACTTCGGCGTACAATGGCCGCGGTCGCCGTATTGCCTCTGCGCCGCGATGACCGGCGCCAGCGCACCGGAGACCTGTGTCGTGACGAATGGACCGCTCAACATGCTCTTCACGCTCGGCGGAAACGTAGCCGGAGGCCGGATCACCTATGACTGCGGATATTGAGCCGCGCCGCTCGCGGGCCTTTTGACGGGCTTTCATCGCGGTTTACCTGCCTCATTATCGAAGAACTTCCCTTGAAAGGAGTAGCCTCGAGCGACTGTTAGGTAAGGAGCGGCAGCTCACTTGACCTTTGCGGACATTTTGGCGGTAGTAGAACTATAAGCAGGTTACTGATGCTGAGAAGACCTTTTGACATAACGAGTCCGAGCCGCGGATTTGACTCCACACCAGCATCGGAAAGACGCCGGATCGTCGATACCAGAGTAAACGCCGCGATGCTTGCCGTGATTGTCTGCCTGGTTGCGCTAGTCTCGCTCCAGAGCCTCTTCAACGGGTTTGTTTTCGATGACTTGACCGTGATCCAGCGAAACCCTTTGATTGGCCAGTGGTCTTTCGTCTGGAAGTCGTTTTTTCGTGACACCTATTGGTTTAAGAATCCTGCCAGCCTTCCGCAGGCATCCTATTATCGGCCACTGCAAAACCTTTGGTTTGCTCTCGGGTTTCATCTCTTTGGCTACAATCCTATTGCCTGGCACGCAGCCAAGATTCTGCTGCACTTGGTAGTGGTATTGCTCGCGTTCCGTGCCGCCGCTGTCTTAAGCGGGGACGTGACGGTGGGGCTGCTGGCCGCGTTGTTGTTCGGTGTACTTCCCGCTCATGCCGAAGTGGTCACATGGATCTCGGCCCTGCCGGAACCCTTGGCGGCCGGATTTGAATTAGCGGCGTTTTCTCTGGCGGTAGAGGGTCCAAAGGACCGCCGCATGCGGCTGGGCTCGGTGGCCTGCTTCGTCGCGGCGCTTTTGTCTTTCGAAGGGGCTATTGTATTTCCGGTTCTGCTGGGCGCGTATTTGTTCATGTTTGGAGAACGGGGCGAGCTGGAGAGTGAGCGCCGTTCCTTGACGATATGGCAAATACTGATGAAATGCGCCCGATACCTGGTAGCGTGCGTTGGGTATCTGATAGCACGCTACTTGGTAATGGGTCTTTACGGGGTGGTCGACTCGAGCCCTGGCGTGGGGCTGGGATATGCGCAAAGAGTCGGTGAATTGCTCGCCACGATGCCCGGGGTCATGTTGTACTACATCGCAATGCTGGGCGTTCCGTGGCTGGCGGGGCCGGCCCATCCGCTGGACTGGGTTAAGAGCTTTTCTTCGCCGCGCTTCTACGTTCCGGTGGCACTCCTTCTGTTGCTGGCGATCGGTAGCTGGCTGGCAGCTCGCCGCAGTCCGCGCCGAAAGCTCTACCTCTTTTGTGCAATTTGGTTTTTTGTCTCGATCGCACCAATGATGAACCTGGGAGGTGTCTGGGATCTGGTACAGGATCGCTATCTCTACCTGCCTGCCTTTGGATGGTGCGTGATCGCGGCCGACTGTCTTGTCCGCTGGAGCCGCTCCGGCAATCGGGTACTTTGGTCGAGTGTGGCGGCGCTGATGCTGATTGCGTGGTCCTTAAGCTTTTGGAAAGTAGAGTGCTATTGGAAAGACACGCTGACTATGTACAAAGCGAGGACCATAATGGCTCCGCAAGCGACACGGTGGCATCAGGATCTGTATGTGGAATACCGGCGGCTGAACGATCTCAAAGGCTCGGAGCATGAACTGGAGGAGATGTTGCGGCTTAAACCGTCGAGTCGTAGGTATCACTTCCTTCTGCATGTACTGGAAGAGCGTTTGGGCAACGGCGCTCGGTCGCGAGCCGAGTTCATGAAGTCCATGCCGGAGGAAATAAAGCGCCAGGTTTCGGCTAATCCAGATGAAGTGCGGTCAGCCAAAACCGGGCGCCCGGAGCGTACCGGCGAAGTTGCTCTGCCCACACCGATACCCCCGGCGCCATCTGCTCCAGCGACCGATCAGTGAGCGGATCACGCGCGCTCCACTCCTGCCAGATGGGGGGAGGGGAGAAGCGTCTGCGGGACCGGTCGGGAAAACGGCATTTCTGGGCGTTGCGTGGCTGCGAGACGTAAACCCGCTCCTCCCGGCGCTGTGGAAAGCCCTTTGCACCCAAAACCGGGCTTGAATTTTCCGTTTGCAGATCGCCTGGTGTTGGTGCTAGTCCGAATCACGATTAAAAATGGAAATTCCGGATAAAATTCCACCGATGGCTGCCGGAAATCTGCAGGTTACGCGACCAGATAGGCTGAGAGCTTCAGTACTGAGCCGTGCCGCTTTGTGGCTGCGCCACGCCCCCGAAAAGATGGGCTTGATTAGCAGCGCTCCGAAGCCGGGATTCTTCGACCAATATCCGCGCTTCTATTCCTCCAGCGTGGTCGGTGCTACGCCGGAGCGGTTGAACGAGCGATACCGCGCCCTGATCAGTTCCAATGAACAGCTGATTCGGGAGAAGACAATTCTCGACCTCGCCGCACATGACGGACGCTGGAGTTTCGCGGCCCTGAAAGCCGGCGCTCGGCACGTCACTGGTATCGAAGTCCGCTCGCACCTGGTGGAATCCGCAATAGCCGCGGCGCGGGAATACGGAATCGGCGCGGAGCGGTACCAGTTCATAGCCGGAGATGTCTTTGATCAAATCGCACTGCTACAAACTAACAGTATAGATACTGTTTTCTGCTTCGGCTTTTTCTATCACACGCCTCACCATATGCTGTTGTTGTCGAAGATTGCCCGGCTGAATCCGAAGCACCTCATCCTGGATACCGCCATCGATCCGTCGACTACTGATTGCATAGTCCGCCTCACGAAGGAGGGAGTTGATCGGGATGCGAATTCTCTGGTGGGCCAACCGGGCGATCCTTTGTACGCGCTGGTCGGTACCCCGAGTCGGAATGCGCTCGAAACGATGCTGACCAGCTTTGGATGGAGCCTTTCCTACTATGACTGGCATCGCGCCGGCATCGGCAACTGGCGCGACCTGCGCGATTACCGAGATGGTTCGCGCGTTTCAATCGTGGCAACCCGCCGCTAGAGTGCTCATGCGCCAACGCTGGCGCCTCGCTCTTCGTCGTGATGCTTGACTGCCGTCCCGGCTAATTGCTCTGTCCTTATCCCCATTGCGATAAGGTCATCCCGGTTCGGTGCTTTCAGAAGTCACAACAACTGCCGTGTGTTCCATCAAGGCGATCCAGGAAGCCAGGTAGAGAAGTACTGCAAGAATCAGCAGGGATCGGATTCCGGTCCACATCGAAAGCGACTCCAGCAAACCTCCAACGAGGGCCCCCAGTAAGTTCGAGCCGAGCGCCTCGCTGCTGAACCGCTCCTGCGCGAAGCTTCTAATGAACACGATGCCGGCGAAAAACACCGGCAAGCACAACACCGCCGTAGCCGATAGTGCTTTGATCCATATGGAACTGAAGAAAAACTCCTCGAGTGGGATAAAATACGCTGCTGAAATTGATATGATTATGCCGACGTAGCCCACAACAATAGGTATGTGTTTTCTCCAAGCGACAAGAACGTTGGAGGCGACAATCAGCACCATTAGACCCGCGATTACGATCGAGTTGACGACCCAGGTTGTCCCAAACAACAACGCTATCCTGCTGATGATCTGTGCTTCCAGCAGAAGGAATCCCGCTCCCAGAAAGAAGAAGTGCCAGCGCATGGAGCGAAGGCCGCCGCCTGTCCGCCGCAGAAAACGCCAAGCGATCAGGATGAGCGCAAAGGAAATGACGATCACGGACGCCGGCAGTCCCGGTTCATGCTGGTAAAAGTATGGCCAGTCGTCAGTTGTTAGTGTGGGCACTGTGCCCAGAGAAAAGGCGTGCTGGGACAGGTACGCCGCGAGTTGCGGGTCAGACAAGGCTCGGTCGAGGCGCTGGTGCGATCCAGCGATGAAGAAGGTGCCGCCGGCAACCAAGTACGAAGATCCAGCTGCCCCGAAATGGATAAAACTGTCTCCGAAGACATCTCGAATTAGTCCGGATAGCCTGGCCGCGATCCACGGAGTCTTAACGCCAAATTTGATGATAAGCAGGCCGTCTGGCTGCAGCAGCTTCTTGGCTGCCCGCAGCGCCTCGACCGTGTAGACATAGTTGTCGATTCGAATGCTTGAGTAATACGAACTCGTCGTATGAGAGTCCAGCAATGAATAGACTATCAAATCGAAACGCTCGGTAGTGTTCTCGATGTAGCTGCGCGCGTCGTCGACGACGGCGTGCACCCGTTGTGAGCTGTAAGGATGCTCAAAGTGAAGGTCGCGGCCAAGTTTCAAAATCAATGGGTCGATTTCCACCGCCGTCACCCGAGCTGCCCCATTCCGCAATGCGGCCGCTACATCGTTCCCTGCTCCGGAACCAAGCACCAGCACTGACGCGGGGCTAGGATAAAAGCGATAGGGCAGATTGTAGGGATTTTCGTTCAACGGCGTGTTTCCAAACAACCTAGGATGCGAAGCTGCGAAATCAGGAGAGAGGTTTACAATGCGCTGGAGCCAACCACCGTTGACGATAAATTCGTAGGCGACGACCTCCCCGCGATCACTTATCGGGCGAACAATCAGCTTCTGGTAGGGTGTCCAATAGGTTGCGCCGCCGCTTGGATCGCCCACACTCACAAGTCCAATACATACGAGGAATGCTAGAACCGAAAGCCAACGCCATAGAGGCAGAGTCCAAAACAGGCAAGCTATCATGAGGGCAGCGACCAGAAACCAGACCGCCGGCGGTTGCCAGAGGAAGCAAAGCAGCGTATACAGAGCGATTCCGAAAAGGCTGCCGAGGATATTCACGGTGTAAGCCGTAATACCGTGCGTGGCATGTTCAAGTAACCAGCCGACAAGTTGCCCAATCGGAACAAAGACAAAAGCGATCAAGCCGAAGATGGGTATCACAAAAAACAGTGCACCTAGGAGGAGCAACAGAGTGTGTGCATTCAGAGGTAGCGATGGCACACCAGCAATGTTGACCTCTGAGACGGCGCCCACCAGAATTGGTAGTCCATTTACGAGGTGGTGCAGGCTTGGCAATGGGAGGCTGCACACGCAGGCCAGGGTGACCAATGAAAGAAGCATCACCGAAAGATGAATTGGACGGCGCGAGAGATAGCACCCAAGGCCGAAGCCAAGAAAGCAGGCAACCAAAACAAAGTTTTTGAAGAACGCAAAGAGCCTGATCTCAGACGAGATCCATCTAATCATCAGAAGTTCGAGAAACAAGCCGGCCACGCTTACCAAGGCGAGCTGCCAGTAAGAAAACCCGCCGAGCATTTCGGGAGAACACTGCCATCGTCCTCGCGGACTGCTATCGTCCGCTGATGGGCGATAAATGCGAAGAGCGTGGTAGTTTACCAAAATGGCGATCAGGACCGTGATTGAGCCGGTCAAAACAACTGGCAATGTGACTGCAAATTCTTCCATACGCACCCCTCGAGGGTATCCTCTAGCCTGCCTTTCGCAGCGAAACGATTAAGCTGTTTCCAAATGCTTCGATGAGATTGGGCGTCACTTCATGCGCTCCACGTCGGTCTTTGTGAAAGGTAACCCCTATTCCAACGGAGGCGCAAAGTGCAATCCAACGAACACGGGACCCTAATTGTATTCGAAATGAGAGCCTCCAAAAGCACGACGCAATCCAATTGCCGCCAGGACAACCATCGCCGGCTCTGCGTGAGTGCGCATGCGAGATTTTGCGGAGCCACCGGCGTTTGGCGCGAGTAATACCATAGCCATCAGGGCGCATAGCAGTACCAATTCCCTCTTCGCTGTGCTCATCGCGCGCACGTTGATGAGCGCAAAAATAATACCCCCAGCTACGAGTATACATTGTGCTATTTGAAACACGACAACGGCCAACATGCTCGGGTCCGAAGAGAGAGAGCTCAAGACTGGCTGGATATCATCTTTCGGGAAACCAGGATTGGGCGCGCGCCATTGCAGCCCGAGCATTCGGCTTAAGCTTGATCCGGCAGGAGCGAAAAGCAGGACCCCCACGCCCTCGGCCGTCACGGCCGCAAGCGCAATCGGCCGCTCGCGAAAAATCTGAATAGCGCGACGCTCGACTTCAGCGGGATCGTTGTCGGGACTGACATGAGGTGGCAACGCGTGCTCCAATTGATGCTGTGCGACAATAAAGCTCTCATGCTCGGCAAATGCAACGACGGCAGCGGCCTTGAATCTATAGAGATCATTAGCTCCGCTGGTCGCGATCGTACGAACGTGGCAACACGAGACGTTGCGAGCGGTCCAGCCGATAACCGCCGCGGCGGGCAAGAATGAGACAATTAGAATTAAACTCAATCTGGTCCGCCACGAAATCGGCAGTACGAGGATTGTCGCGCCGACCGCGAAAGGAACAAATATGCCAGTCGGCCGAATCATGATTGCAAGCGCCAAAAGGACGCTTGTGGCGATCGCAAGAGGTATGATTCGAGACTTGCCTGCGACTAGGATCATTCTCGCTACTAGCAGAATGACGGCTGCCAGAACCAGCTGAAATAGCTGCTCCGCTATAATCGATGCCCCGGTCGCAACAGAGGCCAGGTCAAATGCCATCAAGACTGCAGCCAACAGCGCACTCCAGTAATCAAAGAACCGCGCAAGTATGACAGCTGTAATTACGCATACTGTTGCACCCATCAACGCCTGGAAAGCAACCGCGGTCCTTAGAGTAGGCATCAAGGTGAGAAAGACGGAGTATCCAGGAGGCATTCGCGTTTCGGGCGCCTGACATTTGCCGTTTTCCACCGCAGCGTAGCCGCATCCCGCTTTCAGACCCTCCGCCGGGGCCGCATAGTGCCACGAATCCGCCTGAACTATTGCCCAATCGATCCCTGGGTTTCGCAGAGGGACTAACCTTAGCAGCAGAGCCAAAATAAAGACTCCACCTAAGGCAAGACGATAACGTGCTGCATTCATCTTCGATAGGACCGTATTAGACTAACATTTGCCCCAACGCTCCCTAATGGTCTCCCTGCTCCGGCTGGTTTCTACACCTGTTGGTCTCCTTCGTCAAGTTGACCTTATCCCACTGTCCCGAGTCTCAAGTACATTCACAAAATCGAGCCACTGACTCGAGGATTTGGCCTTGTAAGTTACCTTTGTCATTGCCAGATGGATGCGATCTAGGAGTTGTGCTGTTGAGTGCAGAAATGGTAAACACTCAGGGCGCCAAATCGCTTCGGTAAACAATCATGCCAACTGTTGAGCAGAACTTATTTTTGTGGGGCAAATCGGACGGGTGGAAGGATGACGGCGACATATGGTCGGTAAAGTGGGGCGGAACTGACTTGGAGTGGTGGGTTTCGATCTTCCCCCGCATTCGGAAGTTTCTGCCCGCGCCTACGATTCTTGAGATAGCCCCCGGCTTCGGCCGCTGGACCCAGTTTCTGAAGGGATTTTGCGACCAGCTTATCGCCGTTGACGCCTCGCCGGCCTGCATTGAGAGGTGCAAGGAACGCTTCGCATCGGACCGGCATGTGCGCTGCTATGTGAATGACGGAAAGTCGCTGGCGATGGTGGAGGATAGGAGCGTTGACTTCGCTTTTAGCTTTGATTCGTTGGTGCATGTCGAAGCCGACGTAATCGCGGCCTATCTGCAGCAACTTGGCAAGAAGCTAAAGCCCGGCGGGTTCGCCTTCCTCCACCACTCGAATCTCGAGTCGTACCGGAAATCCATTTGGCTGCCCAAGATGATTGGCGGCCGCAAATCGCCTTGGCTGCCCAAGGCGGTTGGCGGGCTCGAACCGATGGGGGCCAATCCTGGCAAGCCGGCGCCCCTGTCGCGGAGCTTGTGGTGGCGCCGGCGGCTGCAATTGAAGCTGATCGATTGGGGTCTTCTGGTGAACAACTTAGGCCTTCGCGCCGAATCGATGAGCGCCAGAATTCTCATAGAATTATGCGACGCTGCCGGTCTCGATTGCAGGTCGCAGGAACTCGTCAACTGGAACCTTGGTCCATCACTGCCTGACTGCTTTTCCGTGGTGACGCCGCGCCATAATGAGTCGCGCAAGCCACCGCGGCTGCTCAAAAATCCTCATTTCATGGACGAAGCGGAACGGGTGCGTCGCACCGCGGAGTTTTATTCCGCTCTGTTGTAAGGCTCGGTCGGCGAGCGGCGCAAGTTCCCGCCCGCTGAGACTGACGGTGCCGCGTCGAGGACATTAGGAAATCGCACACACCATTGCACACGTTTGTATCGAAAGCGCCCATCGTGTGTCTTTTCGCTCCATCCCGTCTGGACTCGCCGATTGCATTGCCCGATGATGCATCTAACGCGTTTGCGCAAAGTCTGGCGCGCGCACGCGTGGCACGTTAGATGCTCAGTTATCGAAGTCAAAACGCCGATTAACTATGCGATGGCGACTCTCTCGAGCCGCAGAGCGAGGAGAAAATAGGCCGATGGATACTTACCGTGAACTCTGTCTCGGGGTCCCGAAAGAGTACGAGTCGATCCGCGCGAACGCTCATCGCTTCGCCAAAGAGGTGATGCGTCCGGCCGCGATCGAACTCGATCGCATGGCCGATCCCAAGGATGTCATCGCGCCGGATTCCCCGCTAAGACAGGTTCTGAAGAAGGCCTACGGCCTTGGCTATCATGTGGCGGGACTCCCGGTCGCGATTGGTGGGCTGGGACTCGATCCGCTCGGCAGTCACATCCTGCATGAGGAACTGGCGTGGGGATCGGTTGACCTGTCGATAGCTATCGGAGTCGCGGGTTTCCCGGCCATGATTGCCGCCACCAGCGGCAATCCCGATCTGTACGAAACCTTCGTCAAGCCCTACGTAGAGGACCGCGAAGCCGCGATCATAGGATGCTGGGCTATCACCGAGCCCAACCATGGCTCCGATCATCTAATGGTAGGCACGCCCGAGTTTCACGATCCGAAGGTGAAGGGCGAAGTCGTCGCGCGCGCCGACGGCGACTCCTACGTCATCAAGGGCCAGAAGGCGGCATGGGTTTCCAACGGCACCATCGCGACTCACGCGGCGCTCTATCTGAGGATCGATTCCGAATCGCCTCATGCAGCAGCAGGAATGTCCGGCGGCGGCATCGCAGTGGTTCCACTGAACCTGCCGGGAGTGTCGAAGGGCAAGCCGCTCAACAAAATGGGGCAGCGCGCGCTCAACCAGGGCGAGATCTTTTTCGAGAATGTGCGCATCCCGCGCCATTACATGGTGGTGAACTCCGATTCCTATGAGCAGCACACGATGGCGACGTTGACCATGGCCAACGGCGGCATGTCCACCGCATTTACCGGCCTCGCCCGCGCCGCATATGAGGCCGCACTGGACTATTCGAAGGAACGCATCCAGGGCGGCCGCCCCATCTGTGAGCATCAGCTGGTGCAGAAGCGCCTGTTTGAAATGTTCACCAAGGTCGAGGCTTGCCGCGCCCTCTCGCGTGCGGTTACCGTTTACAACAGCTCGTCGGGAATGCCTTCGCTCCAACATGCCATCGCCGCGAAGACCTTCTGCACGCAGGCCTCATTCGAGGTGGCCAGCGACGCCTTGCAGATTTTCGGCGGCAACGGGCTGAGCAAGGAATATCCGGTCGAGAAGTTGTTCCGCGATGCGCGCGCCTCGCTCATCGAGGACGGCACCAACGAGGTCCTGAGCCTGGCCGGCGCGCGACACATCCTCGCCGAGGCCGATGGCCACGGGCACGCATAGCAGCTACGGTCGCATTCAGCTGATCGCGATGGAGGTCGCCGATGGCGCGTGCACAGGGAGCGATTGAGCAGCTGATAAGACTGCGCGTGAAGCAGCATCCACGCGAAACCTGGCTCAAGTTCAAAGACCAGGAATTTTCGTGGGAGCAAGTGTTGAGTAACATTCATCGCGCCGCCAACGGCTTGCTCGCTCTCGGCATCGCGCCTGGCGACCGCGTCGCGATCATGATGGGGAATCGCCCCGAATTTTTGTGGATACACTTCGCGATCGGTTTCATCGGCGCGGTGAGCGTTCCCGTCAACACCTCGCAACGCGGCGTGACATTGCATCACGTGCTCGCGGACTCCGACTCCGCGGCGGTGATCTTCGAAGAGCTGCTGCGCGATTCGGTGATGGCGGTAAAGGACTCGCTCCCGAGCCTGAAAGCTACTGTGGTGGCCGACGGCAAGCCGGGCAAGGGCGTCGATACGACTCTGGATGCCCTGATGGCGCATCCCGATCGGGAACCCATCGTCGATGTCGGCTCAAGCGCCGGTGGCGCAAACATGATGTACACCTCGGGCACCACCGGGCCTCCCAAAGGCGTCATCGCCAGCGGCGGGGATAGTACTGCGCTCGCTGCGGTGCTGGGCGCCATCAAGCTGCGTCCCGGCGAGACCATCTACACCGTGCTCCCGCTGTTTCACGGCAACGCGCTGATGATCTCGGGATTCGGCTCGATGCTTCTCGATGCCAAATTCGCGATCGCCGAGCGCTTCAGCGCGTCGCGATTCTGGGACGAATGCCGCAAGTACCACGCCGTCGAGTTCAACACCCTGGGCGGCATGATTCCGATTCTGCTCAAGCAGCCGCCCCGTCCCGACGATCGCAAGCACGAAGTGCGTGTGGTGCTCTCGGCAGCATGTCCGCCATCGGTGTGGAAGGAATTCGAGGATCGTTTCGGCGTCAAAATTATCGAAGTTTACGGAATGGTCGATTCGCCCGGGTTCCTTATGAACGACGTTGACCGCGTCGGGTCGATGGGTAAGCCGGTCGGCGAGGTAGAGTTCCGCGTGGTCGACGACAACGACAATCCGCTCCCGGCGGGCAAGATCGGCGAACTCGTCTTCCGTCATCCCAAGGGCCGGCTCAGTCATTATCACAAGCTTCCCGATGCGACCGCGGAGGCATACCGCAACGGATGGTTTCATTCGGGCGATCTCGCCAGGACCGACGAGGACGGTTTCTATTATTTCTGCGGACGCAAGAAGGCGTCGATCCGGCGCCGTGGCGAGAACATTTCCGCCTGGGAGATCGAGACCGTCGTCAATCAGCATCCCGCAGTGTTGGAGTCGGCGGCCTACGCGGTGCCGTCGGAACTCGGCGAGGATGAAGTCAAGATCGCGGTCGTGCTGGCGCCCGACGCGAAACTTCGCCCCGAAGATCTCATCGAGTTTTGCCGCGACCGGATGGCCTACTACGCGGTGCCGCGCTTCATCGAGTTTATCGACGAGCTTCCTAAGACCGGCACTCATCGCATCCAGTATGCTGCCCTGAAGGCGAAGGGCGTCGCTGGCGCCTGGGATCGCGAGCAGGCGGGCATCAAGGTCGAACGAACACGCACGCCGGCATGAACCAGCCGCCGTCGAGGCGGCGCAATGGCGGTACAACTTCCGCGACCCGAGGAGGGACAATGGAATTTCAGGAATTAATTGGCACGCGACGTTCGATTCGCTTCTTCGATCCCAAGCGACCCGTCGAACAGGACAAGATTCAGAAAATTCTCGAGGCTTGCCTGATCGCTTCATGCGCCGTCAATGCGCATTGGCTTCGCGCAATCGTCGTCAAGCGCGACGACATACCCAAGGCCGAACTCGAGAAGCTCAAGAACCCGGTGCAGGCCATCGTCATTGAACTCGCCCCCGTCCATATCTACTTCTATGCTGACCTCGGCGTCGTGAATCGGGTCAAGGGCGCCCGTCTCAAGCAGTTGGTCGAGGCAAATATCGTCGGTTCGACCCACGGCTGGAGTATCAAGTTCGTCGATGAGATCGTATATCCGATGATCCTGAAGCCGATGACCGAATCGCCGTACTATCCGGCCATGGCCGCTTTCGATTGCGGCGTCGCGGCATGCCAGGGCCTGCTGATGGCGTTCGAACAAGGACTCGGCGCGTGTCTTACCTCGTTCACCGCGCCCCTCATCGGCGCGATCACCAAGCCGCCCGCCGATTGGTTCCCGCTCTACCAGCTCAACATCGGCTACTCGCTGGAGTCTCGCGAAGCCGGCGGCCAGCGGCCGCGGCCTCCGTTCGAGGAGCAGTACTTCCTCGGCAAGTACGGAAATCCGTTCCCGCGCGATCCTAAAGTCGTCGAGGAACTGAAGAAATCCAAGATGCTGCAAGCGCCGGCGCCGCTTCCGGGCCGCAAGGAGGAACTCCGTCGCCTCGCAAAGCAGCTGAATCTGCCCGAGTGATCGCGGGTTCCAAACGCTTGCGATGCCTAAGCGCATCCTGACGATTCGGCTTGTGCCGCTCGCGTCGGAATCAAGCGCCCGGTTTCAGAAATGAAACTCGGTCTGCCTGCGCTTGGGGAGCTGTTCGATCATCCCGAGCTTGCGCGCGAGTTCGTCCACTGTGGCGCGCGGAGCGAACGGGAGTCCCGGCTCGAGCCTTTCCGCCTCGCCCAGTTCGCGCTTGGCCTCGCCGTCGCGGCCTAGCTGCGCGAGAAGTTGCGCGTACGCCAGATGCGCCCGCGGACACTGCGGATGTATGCGTATCCGCTCGCACACGGCGCGCTCCGGCCCCGACAATCCGCCGCTCTGAGCAGCGCGATCGGCCGTGCGATCCCGAAATGCGCGCGTGGCCGCGAATGCCAGGCACAGCATCAACCCCGCTGCCACCGCGATTATCGCGCGCGTCAGCCATTTATCTAGATCGCGAATGAGTAGCCTCCGTTTACGGGAATCGTCTGCCCCGTCATCCAGCTCGACGCATCGGAGGCGAGGAACAGGACCATGTTGGCCGCGTCTTCCGGCTCGCCCAGGCGCCGAATCGGGTAATGGCGCAGCACCTTTTTCGTGTACTCTTCCACCTCCAGCATACGCGCGGTCGTGGGGGTGCGCGTAGTGCCAAGAGCCACGCAGTTCGCGGTCACTGAATAGCGGCCCACGTCCTTGGCGATCGCGCGGATGAATCCTGCCGCCCCGGCCTTGGCGCCGGAATATATTTCGAGATTCGGCTCGCCGACCCGGCCCGCGTCGGAAATCACGGTGACGATCCGTCCATAACCGCGCTCGATCATCCCCGGCAGCGCCGCGCGGGTGCAGTTGAGCACGCCGAAGAAATTGGTCTGCAGCGCCGCCTGCCATTCGTTGGGCGACTGCTCCCAGAACGGCTTGCCGGAAATGTTGCGCGGATCGGGCCCGTAATTCCCGGCGTTGTTGACCAGGATATCGACCCGTCCCAACGCCCGCACCGCCTGCTCGAACGCGCCCATCACGCCCGCGAAATCGGTCACGTCGCAACTGGCGGCGAGCCCCTTGCATCCGAGCTTTTCCACTTCCGCTGCGACCGCCTTCGCGCGTTCCTCGTAGTAGTCATTCACCACCACGCCGCCCGCGCCGTTGGAGGCCAGGTGCAGCGCGATTTGCCTTCCGACGCCCTGTCCCGCGCCCGTCACGAAACCGATACGCCCCTTCAGATCGAGTATTCCGCCCGCCATGGTATGCTCCTTCATCGAATCGCCGATCTCCCGGTCAACGCGCGGCCGATGATCAGCTTTTGAATCTGAGTTGTTCCGTCCGGCATCGTCAGCATCCGTGCGTCGCGCATGCATCGCTCGACGCGGTTTTCGGTGGCGAGTCCGTTCGCGCCCATGCACTGGATCGCGGTCGATGCGACTTTGACCGCCGCTTCCGTCGCATACCATTTCGCCATCGAGGCTTCCACATCCGCGCGTCCGCGTCCGAGCGCGAGATAGGCGCGATGGCATAGCAGGCGCGCCGCGTCGATCTCGGTCGCCATCTCGGCAACCATCGCGGCGACCAGCTGATGGCGGATGATTTCCTTGCCGAACTGTTTTCGTATCTGCACGTATTTAAGCGCGATCTCGTAGGCGCGCCGCGCGATCCCGACCGCCATCATCCCGGTGCCCGCGCGTGCATGCGAAAACAGCGCAAGCGTGCGCTGGAACGCGCGTTCCGGCGACACGGTTTCGCTCTTCCATCCGCCGAGCACGTTCGTTTCCGGCACTTCGACATCGTTGAAGAACATTTCCGAGGTGGGAAAGGAGCGCAGCCCGATCGTCTGGATCTCGCGGCTGTCGAACGGAGACTCCCGCCGGTCGATCACGAAATGGCGGAATCCCGCCGGCCCTTTGGCGGGATCGGTCTGCGCCAGCACCACCGCGATGTCGGCGACGCTCCCGTTGCTGATCCAGGTCTTCGCGCCGTTGATTACCCAATGGTCGCCGATGCGCTCGGCGCGGCTTCGGATCCCCGACGGATCGGAACCCGCTTCGGGCTCAGTGGTCGCGATACATCCGATCAGGTCGCCTTGTGAGAGCGGCCCAACCAGGCGCCGCGCCAGCTCAGGATGCGCACTGGCGGCGATCAGCGAGGCCGCGCCGGCTGTAATCCCCGACATCCCGGCCAGGCCCGGGAAAGTGGCCGACAGTTCCTCGCTCTGGACGCATCTGATGATCGGTTCGGAGCCGCCGGCCATGATTCCTTCGCTGTCCACGTAGCCCCACGGGATCAGCATCTTGAGCAGCGGCTTGGCGCGCTCCGCGGTCATCTCCAGGTCGCCCCACCGATCGTCGAGCGGGCGGACCTCCGCGTCGAGGAATTTCCGCAAGCTGTCCCGGAACATCCGCTGCTCTTCGCTCAATTCAAAGTCCATAATCGCCTCGCCCGCCCGGGGCTTCATTTCCTCTCCCTGTTAGACCTCCCGTGCCAACGGGTCTTAATACCGGGTGCAGGGGTCACCCCTGCACCCGCGCGACAACGGAGCGCGGCCTTAACATTGGGTGCAGGGGTCACCCCTGCCCCCCCGTGCCAACGGGCCGATTGATCCAGCCTGCAACTACGCGCCCTTGCCTGCGCGCTTCAGGGTTCTGCCTCTCACCTTGAGCACGTCCTCAATCCACGACATACCCGCCATCATCCGCGGAAACCCGACCGTGGTCATGCCGAGCAGCGCGACCTGCCGGATCTCTGCGGGCTTGGCTCCTGCCTCCAGCGCGCGCCGGGCATGGGAATGGACCGCGCCCTCCTGTCCGGAGGCGACCGCCATCCCGAGCTTGATAAGCTGGCTATGCTTTTCGTCCAGCGGGCCGGTCTCGGCGATCATGCGTCCGAGCTCGTCGTAGGCTCCGCTGATTGCCGGAAATTGTCGCCTGAAATCCCGATATCGCCCCGGTAACTCTTTCATCTCGAAATACCTCCCACGTGCCGTGTGGCATCGCCGATGCGAGACCCTCAACGCGCATATGAGCAGGAAATAAAATAGTTCTCAAGGTTCGGCTCGCGCCCGCGGCCAGGAGAGGCCTGACCGCCGCTCCGATTCCGTCATCCCGACCGAAGCGGAGGGACCCCGGATCTTTTTCTCTGAATCTTTTGTCGAGCTTTACGTTTTATTTTCCTCTCCCTGCTAGGGGAGCTCTGCGTAACCGGTCCGTCTCTCCATTTCCTCTCCTCCCGTGCCCACGGGTTAATACTGGCCTCCCGTGCCAACGGGTGCTACGTAAGGGATGCGTAAGGATAACGTTCGCAGGTAAAAGCAAGGGAGCACTATGAAAAGAACAAATCTGACGGTGATCGCGTGCGCGATGCTGCTGTGCGCGGGTACTGCGCAGGCGTCGGGAATCCCGTCGATCGGGTGTGAGGCGGCCAAGCTGACCGAGCAAGGAGAACTGGAATATTACCTGGCGCTGAACAGCGCTCTTATGCTGGCAGGCGGGCCCGACGAGTCGGCGGTGTACCAGGAAGTCTTCACCGCGGAGCTGGCGGAGGCAGGCTCGTGCCGCTACCTCAACAACGGCGACGGCACGGTGAGTGATCTGAACACCGGCCTGATGTGGGAGATGAAGACACAAACAGCAGGCGTGCACGACGTGAACACCGAGTACCAGTGGTCGAGCACCGGCATAGCCCCGGACGGGAATGCATTCACCGTCGTTTCTGGCGATGCTGAACAACGGCGCGTCGACCGACGGTGGGCCCAGCACCCCCATCGTGGGCTGCTTTGCTAATCACTGTGATTGGCGCTTGCCGTCGATCGTGGAACTGGAGGGGATTGTCGATCTCAGCGCGCCCGGCTGTGGTCACGGAGCCCCGTGCATCGACCCCACATTTGACCCCACGCAGGCCAACTACTACTGGTCGGCCACTACCTACGCCGACTATTCGCCCAGCGCGTGGTACGTGTCCTTCAGCACTGGCAGCGTGAGCTACCTCCTTAAGCTCAACGGCGACTACGTGCGTGCAGTGCGTAGCGGCTTGTGATCGATCATTTGGTCATTGGTTTATTGATTATTTGATTTAGGGGTTTGGGGGCATAGCCCCCAAACTCGCCGATTTTTTTGAAATGGCGCAGACGGAACATCTGCCAATTTACAAAGCGGCATACGATTGCTGTCTCTACTTCGAGCAGCTCGCGGCGTGATACGGCAGTAGCAGCAGCTGGTCGAGAAACTCACTCAAAGGGGCGCTCAGATCGCGCCGCCGCTATCTTCCAAGGCTTCGGTGCTCGTGCTCCCTTACTTTTCCGGAAACTCCCACATGCGCGCCTCCCCTTGCGGGTTTTCCCGGGTGGATCTCGCGTAAGGGCCATCGTTATCCTCGGACAGCGACGTCCATTGTTCGCCCCAGTCGGCCTCATCGGAATTCTCGACGATCCCATTCCCGTAGTAGCCGTTCCCGTAGTAGGGGTAATAAGGGAAGTACCGGTAGGAGCCAGGGAATCGGCCCTGTCTCAAGCCCGCCCGATTCCCCATGCCAGCGTGACGGGCGGCGTGGCTCGCGGCGTGCCCAGAGCCCGCGTGGCCGCCGCCATGTCCCCCGCCTCCGCCATGTCCCCCGCCTCCGCCATGTCCCCCGCCGGCACCGGCGGAGCCGGCAATCGTAAGCGCCAAAGCTGCAAACATCGCCGCGGCAATTAATTTGGTAGCTTTCATTGCGATTCACCCGTTACTCACACTATATCATAAATGCGAGTCTGAATCAGGATTCAAAATGGAAATCCCGGCTGACATCTACGTTTGCCCTTCCTGTAAAGGTCCGCTCGCGGGCGGCGCCGAAGCATTCGATTGCGGCGTCTGTCAGACCACCTATCCGATCGTCGATCGTATCCCGGATCTCACCGCGCGAGACCTGGATTCCAGAATCAACCCGGTCCTGCGCGTGATGAATGTGCCCCTGATTTCGCGATTGTATGAGACCAAGCTCTGGTATCCGGTGATCCTGAAAGTCATCGGCGGGAGCAAAGCCCCGTCCTTCGGGCAGCTCATGGACAAGGTCGGGGCTATCGTGGGGGCCGAGAGCGGGATGGTGCTGGACGTTGCCTGCGGACCGGGGACGCTGGGACGCCGGATCGCGTCCCCGACCAGGACCGTGTACGGAGTCGACATTTCGTGGAGCATGTTGCGGCAAGCCGCGGCCTACGTAACTCAAGCGGGTCTCGCCAACGTCCAATTCGCGCGCGCAAGTGTGGACGCATTGCCTTTCCCCGCCGCGTTCTTCAACGTCGCACTGTGCGGCGGCGCACTCCATCTGTTTCCAGACACGGTCGCCGCCCTGCGCGAGATTGCCCGCGTGATGAAACCGGGTGCGCTCCTGGCGGTGACGACCTTTACGCCTGCGCACGTGGGTATCTTGCGCTTCCAGCGCGTCCGCGAGCGTATCGAGGAGCATGGCGGGCGGCTCTTCGAACTGCCGCAGCTCGAAGGATACCTGACTCAGGCAGGTTTCGAGGGCTTCAGACCGCAGCTCGACGGCTCCGTCCTGACCTTCGCCGCGCGCAAGCGGGTGTAGGGTTTTGCGATTGCGGCGGGGCGGGCTATAAACCCCGATGAGTGAATCGAGAATCGCCCGCACAAGGAGCAATCACATGGCCAGCGGACACATTTTGACAAACGTCAAAGACGGCGTCGCGACTGTCACGCTCAATCGCCCGGAGAAACTGAACGCATTCTCGGGCACGATGGCCGCGGAGCTTTACGGCGCGTTTGCCGAATACGACAAGAACGACGAGGTCCGGGTGATCGTCGTCACCGGCGCGGGCCGTGCGTTCAGCGCGGGCGCGGATCTGTCGGGCGGCGGCAACACGTTCGACGCCGACGCGCGTGCGGAGCGCCGCGAACGGCCGGCGCCGGCGATTCGGCCGTGGAACGTGCGCAAACCGATCATCGCGGCGATAAACGGGCCGGCGGTTGGAATGGGAATCACGCTGCCGATGCAATGGGACATCCGCGTCGCGGCCGAGAGCGCGCGAATCGGATTCGTGTTCGTGCGGCGCGGAATAATTCCGGAGGCGCTCAGCCTGTGGACCGTCCCGCGAATGATCGGACTGGCCAAGGCCAACGAACTGCTGATGAGCGGGCGGATTATCAGCGCGCGCGAGGCGCTCGAATTCGGAATCGTGAGCCACGTATGGCCCGACGCGGAGTTCATGACCAAGGTGCGCGAGATGGCGCTCGATATCGCGCATAACACGGCGCCGGTGTCGGTCGCGATAACCAAGCGGCTGATCTACGCACTGCTCGCGGAGCCCGAGGCGGAGAAGGCACAGGCTGTCGATACGAGGGCGTTCGTGTGGTCCGGCAAGCAGCCGGACGCGTACGAAGGCGTCAGCGCGTTTGTCGAGAAGCGCAAGCCCAAGTGGAAGATGAAGCCGTCGAAGGACATCCCCGAATTTATCCCGACGATCAAGTGATCGAGCCGGCCGCAGATGGCTCCGGCGGCGCGCGGGCGCCTCGCGCGGCGTGGCGGCGCGAGTCGGCGCTGCTGATCGCGCTGGCGATAGCCGGCGCGGTGGTCGAGTATCCGCTCGCGCTGGCGATTAAGTCGGTCGACCGATCGGAAATCGGGCGCGCGCTCCCGTTCCTCGGCGTCACTTTCGTGCTCGCATCGCTGGTACCGGTAGCGCTTCGAATCAACGGCGAGCTCGGGTTGCCCGGTGCGCCGCTGATCGCGGCAAAGATCGCGGGCGACAAAATCCATTTCTCAATTCGCAGCCTGGCGAGGATCTCGATCGGCTACGCGATACTGGCCGCGGCGGCAGGCGCGGGCGTGCTGGCGATTGTGATCGTGCCGCTGGTTCTTATTGTGCGCGGCGGCGCCGGCATCAGTATCCCGAAACCGCCGATGTTGACGGTGGCGCCGGGCCGTCTCGCGATCGTAGGAGCTTTGGTCGCAATCGCGGCTGCGGTTAGCGAGGAGATCCAGTTTCGACTGGTGCTGTATGCGATCTTCGGATGGATCGCGCGGCTGATATCGCGCGACTCGAGCGGCTATCCCGGACGCCGCGCGCTTTGGATGGTGACGATAGCCCAAGGCTACCTGTTCGGAATAATTCACCTGTTGCCGCTGGGCGGGACGCTGTTCCATAGTACGTCGAATCTTCTGATCGGCGGATTGGTGATGCCGCAGACGTGGGAGGGTGTCGTGTTTGGGCGCCTATACTTGCGTCGCGGACTGGAAGCCTCGATGATCGCGCACGCGTCGATGGACGTCGCGCTGTTCGGGTTGGCGGCGATCGGAGTGTTGCGGTCTCATCCCGGCGCGGGATGAACGCGCGCGCTCACGAAGGAAGGAATACCGTTGGCGGAGATGCCCTGTCCGGGAATTCGGAAAGCGCCGGACAATAAGTTATATTTGGCCCCGGCGCCGGATTATCCAAGCGCGCAATTTCCAAGGAGTCGTTCCATGCCCAAGGCAGCGAAGAAGCAGCAAGAGCCCTCCGGACCTTTCGGAGATATGTTTCCCTATCGCGAAACCTTCGAGACCTACCACGAGCTGCCCAGGAAGAGCCGCCAGCCCGAGGAGGTCATGCGCGAGTTGCGCAGCATCGCGCGCCAGGAAAACACGCGCTGGCAGACCGGCCAGATCTCGGGCACCTACTTCCATGGCGGGATGGAGCACTTTGCCTACCTCAACCGCGTGTTCGCGCTGTTCTCGCACGTCAACCTGCTGCACCGCGACATGTGCCCGAGCGGCACCAAATTCGAGGGCGAGATAATCTCGATGACCGCGCGGATGCTGGGCGCGGCGCTCGCGCGCGAGAGCGATCCGCAGGCCGACGTTTGCGGAGCGATCACTTCGGGCGGCACCGAGAGCGTCATGCTGCCGATGCTGGCGTATCGGGAGAAAGGGCGTGCCGAGCGCGCAATCACGGCGCCCGAGATGGTGGCGCCGGATACGATTCATCCGGCGTTTTCCAAGGGCGCGCACTTTTTCGGCATCAAGCTGATTCGCGTGCCGGTCGGAGCCGATTACCTGGCCGACGTGGACGCGATGCGGCGCGCCATCGGGCCCAACACCATCGCGATCGCGGGCTCGGCGGCGAATTTCCCGCACGGGCTGATCGATCCGATCGAGAAGTTGTCCGAGCTCGCGCTTGAAGCCGGCGTCGGTCTGCACGTCGATAGCTGCTTCGGCGGCTTCATTCTGCCGTGGATCGCAAAGCTCGGCTATGACGTTCCGGCGTTCGACTTCCGCCTGCCGGGCGTCACCTCGATGTCCTGCGACACGCACAAATGGGGCTATGGGCTGAAGGGCGCGTCGGTGGTGCTCTATCGCAATCGCGCGTTGCGACGGCACATGTACTTCGCGATGACCGACTGGCCGGGCGGCTTGTATGCGTCGCCCACGGTGGCGGGCACCCGCTCGGAGGGAATCAGCGCATCGACATGGGCGGCGATGGTCACGCTCGGCGAGGAGGGCTACCTGAAGGCGACCCGCCGCATCATGAAGGCGGCGGACACGATCAAGTCGGGAATCGCAAAAATCCCGGAGCTCAAGATTATCGGCAAGCCGACCTACTGCATCGGGATTACGTCGGACAAGGTGGACATCTACCACGTCAACGATTTTCTCGTGGGGCGTGGATGGCGGCTTAACGGGCTGCAGCGGCCGGCGGGCTTTCATATGTGCGTCACCTTGCTCCAGACACTTCCCGGAGTGGCGGCGCGTTTCGTCAAAGACATCGCGGCCGGCGTCGAATACGCGAAGAATCCGCCCGCGACGCCCGCGCGCAGCGGCGCGATGTACGGCGGCGGCGCGGCCTCGTTCGATCCATCGATGGTAAATGAACTGATACTGGCGTATCTCGACGCGAGCACCGACGTCCCGTAACCGGGCCGGCGCCGCTCTGGAAAGGCCGTGGAGCAAAACCTGGCTGAAGCCTTGCCGAGGGAGACCGTTTGGTCTACAAGGCGATTAGAAGCGAAGAGGAAAACGGAAATCCCGGATGAACTACCAATTCGATTAATCCCACAAACGTTGGGCTCTGTCGAAAGGAGCGTTTGATGAAAACGCTGAAGCGTCAAGGCTGGTCGTCGCTGCTCAGTTGCTGTCTCGTGGCGGTCTTATGCGCAAGCGGCCCTTCGCTCCCGGTGGCCTGGGCGCAAGCAGGTCCGGGAGAGGCGCCGGCTCCGCTTTCAAGTGACGAACTCGACCAGTTGGTAGCGCCGATTGCACTGTATCCGGACGCACTGGTCGCACAAATCCTGGCGGGCTCGACTTATCCAATCGAGGTCGTCCAAGCGGCCCGCTGGCAGAGCGCAAACGCCGGATTGAGCGGGGCCAGCCTGGCCGCGGCCGTTGACAGCCAGGATTGGGATCCCAGCATCAAGGCGCTGACCCAGTTTCCATCGGTATTGGCGAATATGAACACCAACCTGTCGTGGACCTCCGCGCTCGGCCAGGCCTACTACTCTCAGCCCCAGGATGTGCTCAACGCCGTTCAGGTGATGCGCCAAAGAGCGCTCGCCGCGGGGACCCTGGCGAACACACCTCAACAAACAGTCGTCAACCAAAATGGCATGGTCATGATCGAACCGGCCAATCCCGATTTGGTTTATGTTCCGACGTATAATCCTTTTGCGGTATATGGCGCGCCAGTCCCAGTATATCCCGGATACTCGATGGGAGAGCTGATTGGCGTCGGAGCATTGGGGTTCCTGGCCGGAGTGGCGGTCGGTCTGTTCGCAGACCAGCCTTGGGGATGGAATTACTGGAACACCGACTGGCACCACCATTATGTGATTTATCAAAATAATGTGTACGTCTCGAATACCAGCAGCTTTGGCTCTGTCGGCGGCTATGGGGGCGGGTATCGCGGAGGTAGAGGTAACTTCAATCGCGGGGCTGGAGGCTACACCGGCGCTCAGCGGGGAGGCGCCAAGGCAGGCTACGGAGGAGCCGGCACGTCGGCGAGTCGTCCGGCCAATGCGAATCGCGAGACGGTAAGCCGCGAGCCAGGCCAGATGGGCGCCGCCGCCGAAGCCCGTCCGGGGGCCGGCGCCAAACCATCATACAGGTCCAACGCGCCAGCTACGCGAAATATCTCCAGGCCGCAGGCCAATCCCTTGCGAGGCTTCGCCAAGGCTCCGGAAACCGGTCTCAACAGAAGCGCATTCGCCCGGATCGCACCAGGTCGCGAGGCTGTGGCCGCCAGCGCCCGCGGTCGGACCAGCTTCGGCCGGGCACCGGCCCGCGCGGCGCCATCGGCTCATTCCGCCGCGGGACGTGCAGCGCCTGCCGGTCATAAGCGTTGAGCGGAGAAGGCTTGGAGGATAGGCCACGCAAAGCGCCCTGTGGACACGAGGGCTTACCACCTAAGGAAAGAGCAATGCTTCAAGCAAGAGACGATAATCGAGGAAGCGGCATCAGCCGGCTAATCCTAAAGGTCTTACTCATCGGCTTGCTAGCTACCGGACTAGGTACCTCGCAACCGAGCTCCGCCCAGGAGCCAGGCCAGAAGGCCTTCAGTTCGCCCGCCGCCGCGGCCGATGCGCTGGCCGCGGCTACAGAGAAACACGATAAGCAGGGAATGTTGGCGATTTTCGGTCCCTCCGCCGAGGACCTGGTCTCCTCCGGCGACCGGGTTGCTGACAAGGAAAACAATGATCGCTTCGTCGAGAAATATCATGAGATGCATCGGTTCGTTGCCACCGGCTCGGGACGAGTATTGCTATACATAGGCGCGGAGAACTACCCGCTCGCGATCCCGCTGCAAAAAAAGGGCGGCCAATGGTATTTCGACACGGCTTACGGCGAGCAGGAGGTTCTATATCGCCGGATTGGCTTCAACGAACTGAATGTAATCAAGGTCTGTGGGGAAATAGTCAAAGCCGAGCAGGAATACCGCGCCGCTCTTCATGACGGCGACCCGGCGCATCAATACGCTCAGAAGTTCAGAAGCACCCCCGAGAAGCAGGACGGTCTGTACTGGGAGGTCAAGTCAGGCGAGCAGCCGGAAAGTCCCCTAGGTCCACTGGTAGCCGAAGCCGCCAGTGAAGGCTACGGACCTCGCCTTCATCGTGTCGCGGGCCAACCTCGTCCTTTCCACGGCTACATTTACCGGCTGTTGACCCGTCAAGGGGCCGCTGCGCAGGGCGGCGCCAAAGATTATATCGTCGATGGCAAGATGACGGGTGGGTTCGCGCTGGTCGCTTATCCGGTTCGCTATCGGGACTCGGGAGTGATGACCTTCGTGGTCAATCAAGACGGCCAGATCTATCAAAAGGACCTGGGTCCGCAGACCGCCCAGATCGCTTCCGAGATGGTAGAGTACAATCCGGACAAGACTTGGCAAGCGGTCGACGAAACCGGGAACACGAACATCTCTGAGCTCAAAGCTCCGACCACCATCAGAAAGCTATCGCTGAAGCGGTCTGCCAAAGCTTGACCTCGGGGCGCAACGTTACTCCAGCAAGTTATGGATTTGGTCCAAAGGTTAGTTGATAAGCGAAATATCCCTGAAGTTGGTTCGGTCCTCCGAAAGCGGGACCGGCCGAGAACATGATGTGCTGAGTGCCGCTAAGGTCCCACACCATCCCGAGATTAAACCCGGTCTCCTCCGGCTGACCTGTCTGTTGCGAGGTGCCGTGAAAGATCTCTATGCCCGGCGTGAGGTTTGGCAAAACCTCACGCTGTATGACCAACCCGGTGAACCACCAATTGCGGTTGTTCGCGCCGGGATTGATCCAATAACCGCCTCCTCCATAAGCGGTCCACTTGCCCATGCTCTTCTGGAGCCATATCGGCAAGAACGTCTGCAGGCGCCCGCTTCCAAGATTCCGAGCGTGAGAGCCGGTCGGCACTTCTAACAGCGGAAACGTTCCGACCTGCGGGACCCAGTCGCCTTCCTGAATGAAGCGAAACTTGACACCAAGCTCAGTATCGCCATAGCCATATCTGTTGCTCCCCTCACTGGGCGCATAGAAGACCAGCGGCGCGATCACGTGCAGCTGAATGTTTGGAAGCGGCCCGCAATTCACTTCCAGGTGGGGAGATGTGCTGGTCCAGGCACCCGGCTGTTTGGTGAATAGCGATGCCAAGTAAACCTCCCAGTGCTGATATTCGACGGGTTCGGGATCATCCGTGATATATGGAGGTCCTGCGAATGCAATCACTGGAAAGCTCAGGATAAAAACGACAACCGCTAACAGGCTGATCGTCGCTGCCCCACGGAGACCGGCCTTCATCCTCCGAACCATCGCGTTGCGGCAAAGCCAACGAGCCCGGCTGCGAAGATCAGCCAGGCGGAGTTCATCCGAGAGTAAATCAACAGCAGGGCGCTGATTGCGGCCACAACTGCGGTCGTAACGTCGACGAGCGCGGCTCGGCTGACCTGCAACGTGACAGCGGCCATCAAAGCGAGGGCGCCAACATTCACTCCGTCAAGCAACGGGCCTGCGATGGGCGAGCGCCGGATGCGCGGAATCAACGGACGGCTGGCAGCGACGAAAATAAACGACGGGACGAAAATCCCAATCGTTGCAACGATCGCTCCGGTCGTACCGCCCAGCAGGTAGCCGATGAACGTAGCGGTGGTGAATACCGGTCCCGGAGTGACTTGGCCGACTGCGACTGCGTCGAGTAATTGCGACTGGGTCATCCAGTGCAAGCGATCTACAAGGTCCGCCTGAAGGAAGGCGAGCAACACATAGCCGCTCCCATAAAGCACTGCGCCGACCTTGAGAAAGAAGAGAAAAAGTCCTACGAGGCTGAAGGGTGCGATCGCTGCCGTTGCACTTACGCTCTTGAGCACTGGCAGAATACCCGGCCATCTGATCGTTGGGATCGCGGCAAAGGGCTCCGTGAAGCGGCGTTGATTGATCCACGCCGCGCCCGCTGTGACAACACCGGCGCCGAAGAGAACGAGCAGCGTGTTGACGCCAAGCAGCGCACTCGCGGTAGCGATGAGGCCAATTATAGCGAGAAATCTGCTCTTAACTGCGCTGGGAGCGAGCCTCCACAACGCCTGCAGCACAATGGCAATGATGACGGGTTTGATCCCATACATGATTCCCTGAACCTGAGGCAGCGATCCGAACCGAACGTACGCCCACGCGATGGCCATCACGATGAGCACGGCGGGGACAATGAAACAGACCCCGCCTACGACCAGCCCTTTCCAGCCCGCTTTCTGATGGCCGATGTGAATCGCCATCTCCGTGGAGTTCGGCCCCGGAATCAGATTGGTCGCGCCGAGCATGTCGAGGAATTCTTCGTGCGAAAGCCATTCTCGCCGCCGGACGAATTCTTCTTCCATCATCGCGATGTGAGCCGCTGGTCCGCCGAAGGCGGTCGTGCCAAGCCGCAAGAACGAAACGGCGATTTCTTTCAGCATCCGTGGGTCGGTAACGATGTGCCGCGAAAGTGGTGGGCCGTCCTGCTTGGCAGTCTCACGGTGATCCCCGCTTCTTGGCGATGCTTGCTCATCCATCTTCGAAGAGTTCTGCGAAGAGCTCGTGGACTTTGGTCTTCGCCTTTTGCAATGCCTTGCGGCCCACGGGAGTCGCTCGGTAGAGACGCCGGCTATGTCGACCGTTTCTTTTCTCGAACGAGCGCAGATATCCTTCGCGTTCGAGGCCGTGAAGGAGCGGGTAGAGGGTTCCAGCGCTCAACCTGTAGCCGTGCCGCCCGAGTTCCTCGATGATTCCCAACCCGAAAATCGCCTCCTTCGACGCGTGGTGGAGAATGTGGAGGCGGATAAGTCCGGAATAGATTGCATTGGATGCGGCCATCAATTATCGTATCTCGATATCGAAGTTAGATAGCATCCGGGATAAGCGAGCGCAATCATTCAGCGGCGTGGCTTTCTAAATCTGATCAACCTGTTCACCTCCAAATGCGGGCACGGCCATTAGAGGAATTGAGATCAACAGACTTCTCGCTCCCGCCTGGAACGCGAGAAGCATTGTCTTCATTCGACTGGCCGTCGGCTTGATCTTCTTCACGCAGGGAATTCTCAAATACATCGACCCGTCCATGGGAATTCTCCGATTCGCGAAGATCGGATTCCCATACCCCGCTTTTACGGCGCATTTTGTAGGAACCTTCGAGATCGCCTGTGGCTTTCTGGTCTTGATCGGCCTTTTCGCCAGGTTCGCGAGCATACCGCTCTTGATCGTAATCCTGACCGCGATCTCGACCACCAAGATCCCCGAGTTGTTGCACCCGAATCAGGGCTTTTGGTTCATGATGAGCGACGCGAGGACTGATTTTGCGATGACGATGGCTTTGCTGTTCCTAATCAACGTCGGAGCCGGGGCATGGTCTTTCGACGCTTGGTTTTGGGATGGAAATCTGCGCGCGCAAGTTTGACCAACGACTTCGAACAAGCGCAGACCCCGTACGATTGATTGAATCACGACCCGGGAGTCATTGATGCTTTTGTCTCCGATGCCGAGTTCAGTCGATGCCATCATCACTCAAATGAGGATGTGCCTTCTAATGGTTACAGCAGGATTCCCTTCTTCAGCGCACGCTCCTTCATGATCGCGAAGAACACGTGCACTTCCCCTCGTCGGACAATTCCACTGGCCTGAGCGCCGTGAGGTTCGTTTCACCCAATCCGGAACTAGCTAAATCCTGCCGAAGTCGACCTGCAGACGTGGCGCTCGCATCCGGGACCAGCACGCGCGCAAGACCATCTTCCTGCTTCAGAGGGCAACCGTTCGCAATCTGAGTGCGTTGGCGATTATTGACACGGAGCTCAGGCTCATCGCGGCGCTCGCGATTATTGGACTCAGCAGCAGGCCGAATACGGGGTAGAGAACGCCGGCGGCGATCGGTATTCCGAGCACGTTGTAGAAAAACGCAAAGAATAGATTCTGCCGGATGTTGCTCATGGTCGCGCGGCTTAAGCGCCGCGCCTTCGCGATGCCGCGCAGATCGCCCTTGACCAGAGTGACGCCCGCGCTCTCCATCGCGACGTCGGTGCCGGTGCCCATCGCGATGCCGACCTGCGCCTGCGCCAGCGCGGGCGCGTCGTTGATACCGTCGCCCGCCATCGCGACGATGCGCCCTTCCGACTGCAATCGCTTCACCACCGTAGCTTTCTGATCGGGCAGCACCTCTGCCTCGACCTGATCGATGCCAAGCTTTTTCGCGACCGCCGCCGCGGTGATTCGATTGTCGCCGGTCAAAACGACGATCTTGACGCCGTCATCCTGCAGCATCTTGAGTGCTTCCGCGGTCGATGCCTTGATTGGATCGGCAACACCGATGAGTCCGGCAGGGCGGCCGTCGATCGCGAGGTACATCACGGTGTGGCCATCTTTCCGCTGAGCGTCGGCATCGGCGGAAACAGTTTCGATGGCAACGCCGAGCTCGCGGATCATGTGCTGATTTCCAAGCGCTACAGCGCGCCCTTCGATGCGGCCGGTCACGCCTTGGCCGGTCACCGACTTGAAGTCCTCGGAGGGCACGAGACTCAGCCCGCGCGCTTGAGCGCCTGCCACAATGGCCGCCGCCAGCGGATGTTCACTGCCACGCTCGAGGCTGGCGGCGAGCCGCAAAACGTCGGCGTCGGTGAAACCGTCGAGCGCAGTGACTGAGACCAGTCGCGGTTTTCCTTCGGTCAGAGTCCCGGTCTTGTCGACGACGAGTGTATTCACCTTCTCGAGAATCTCGAGCGCTTCGGCGTTCTTGATCAGCACGCCCGCGGTCGCGCCACGCCCGGTGCCAACCATGATCGACATGGGAGTTGCGAGGCCGAGCGCGCATGGACACGCGATGATCAGAACCGCGACCGCGTTCACGAGCGCATAGGCCATGCGCGGCTGCGGGCCGACAATCGCCCAGACGATGAAGGTGATCACGGCCGAAAGTATGACGGCCGGGACGAAATACGAAGCAACCACATCGACGAGCCGCTGAATCGGAGCGCGGCTGCGTTGGGCGTCACTCACCATGCGGACGATCTGCGCGAGCAGAGTATCGCTGCCAACTCGCTCGGCACGCATGATAAATCCACCGGTTCCATTGATGGTCGCGCCAATCAGGCGGTCACCCGGTTTCTTTTCAACGGGAATTGGCTCGCCGGTAACCATCGATTCGTCAACCGAGCTGGTCCCCTCCACTACGACGCCATCGACGGGGACTTTCTCGCCCGGCCGCACGCGCAACCGATCTCCCGGGACGACGCGGTCAAGCGCGATATCTTCCTCGCGGGCGTCGGGCCTGATCACGCGTGCCGTCTTCGGCGCCAATCCCAGCAGCGCTCTGATCGCGCTGCTGGTATTGCTTCGAGCCCGAAGCTCAAGGACCTGGCCGAGCAGCACCAGCGCCGTGATCGCGGCTGCGGCCTCGAAGTAAACCGGTACGGAACCATCGGCGCCCCGGAATGAGTCGGGAAATAAATTCGGGAACACGGCTGCGAACAGGCTGTAACCGTATGCGACGCCGACACCCATCCCGATCAAGGTGAACATGTTGAGGCTGCGGTTGACGATCGATTGCCAGCCGCGAACGAAAAGCGGCCAGCCCGCCCACAGCACGGCTGGAGTTGCGAGCGCCAATTCAATCCAGGTTCGGACCGACGCGGGCATCACGCGCTGAAAGGGCTGGCCCGGAAGCATGTCCGACATTTCGATCAAGATCAGGGGCAGTGCGAGCGCGACGCTTATCCAGAAGCGCCGCGTCATATCGGCCAGTTCCGGTGACGCCTCATCGCCGGCGCTTACGACGCGCGGCTCCAAGGTCATTCCGCAGATTGGACAATTGCCCGGCTCAGAACGGACGATCTGTGGATGCATCGGGCAGACGTATTCGGTTTTCGAAACCGGCTGGATTGGCGCGACAGATTCAAGCGCCATGCCGCATTTCGGACACGACCCCGGATGGTTCTGCCGAATCTCGGGATGCATCGGGCACGTGTACAAAGGAGCACCCGCCGCAACTGGCAAGGGGGCGCTGCCTTTCGCCGGTGCCATCTTCGGTGCCGCGCGAGTTACATAGGTGTCAGGAGCGCTTTTGAATTTCTCAAGGCAGCGGATGCCACAGAAATGGTACATCGCGCCCTTGTATTCAAACGATCCGGCGCTCTTGGCCGAATCAACCTGCATCCCGCACACCGGGTCGATGACTTGACTGCTCAACGTCTCTCCAGGTGGCTGGCGGCCGGGCTGGCCATCAAGCCGCTCGTTGTCTTGCCGATATCACGTTGTAGAGTGGCACCCAGATCAGCGTGAAGTACCACCCCCACGCGTAGCTTTCGACTATACCCAGGAAAAAGCTTCCCCAGCTAATCCATTCGAAGGCCGGCAACAAGCGCTGCCACGCCGTATGCATCTCGTGCGCCGGCATAACGAAGTCCCCCGCGACACAAAGGACGAAAGAGATCGCCAGGAACAGGCTGGTTGCATGACCGACGCCACTGAATGAGACACTCCGGTTCATACGATCCTCCTACGCGCGCGCGAATTGCTGAGGGTTGGTGTCGAACTGGTCCAGGCATTTGCGAGAACAGAACCGGTACTCGCGACTTTGGTATTTCTCCGAGTAGCCGGCATCCGGGGCAACCTCCATGCCGCATACCGGATCTTTAGACGATTTTCCGGCGCCGGGTCCTGTCCCTTGCGGCCCTTCGTGATGATGGCCATGAACCATGTGCGCGCCGCAGCCAAACCGCATTATGAAGTAGAAGAATGCCGCGAACAGGAGAAGTGAGATTATTCTATCCATCGTTGCTGCCTCCCATACCTTTGCTATTCGGTTAACCGGCACCCAACACTCGGAGTTCGATTGCGCTACTTTCGGGGCAGGGCGGCGGTTGCCGCCCCGCCCGTCGTGGACTTACTGTCGAGTCGGTGCGGCGGCCTTTTTGGCCATTTCGTGATGCTCCTTTGCGAGCTTTTCTGTGTCTGCCGCGATCTGGTCCCACATCGCTGCCACGTTGTCGCACATCTTGCCCATGCCAGGCATGCCGACTGGCCTCGAAAAAAGACCCGACTTTCGATAAGTCTCCGCCGAGCGCCGATGGAGGTCCGCTTTTTTCTTCGTGTCGGCAGCCTCTTGCTCGTAGAACGCAGCGATGGCCTCATGGTTGGCAGGGGTTTTCGCGTTAGCGATCGCCTGGTCGAGATTGTCGTCCGTCACAGCCGCTTGTTGAGCAATCGCTCGAGTGGCTGGCAGCGTGGCTGCAGACAACATCAAAAGCACCGTCGCGAGAAATATGCTTAGTCGCTTCATCGTCGTTTTCTCCTTCCTTTCGGATTTTTCGTAGTTTTCTACTTCTCTTGAATATTTCCCAAATATTGCACCAACGACTGGATACGCTTGTGAACGCTCCTCTCTGGCACGTAGAAGCGCAACCCCGATCGGCATTTCACGAGGCCCGTGAGCAGCAACTGCGTCGCGACTGTCGATAAGGTTGGCCACCTGCTCCTCAGTGCGGGCTCTTTTTCTTGATTTCCCGCTCCTTCATGATCGCGAAGAACACCGGCACCAGTATCAGGACGTGAATGGTCGACGTGATCATTCCGCCGACGATTGGCGCGGCGATGGGCTTCATCACGTCGGAGCCGATCCCGCTCTCCCATAGAATCGGCGCGAGACTGAGCATCACGACTGCAACGGTCATCAGCTTGGGTCGAAGCCGCTGGACTGCGCCCTCGATCACCGCCAACTCGATGTCCCCATACGCGAGATCGCCGGCGGCGACGCGACGATTGAGAGCTTCGTGAAGATAAATCACCATGACGACGCCGGTCTCGACAGCGATGCCGAACAACGCGATGTACCCGACCCACACGGCAACGCTGAAGTTGAAGCCCATCATGTACTGAAGCAGCAGCCCGCCCGTCATCGCGTACACGGTCGGAAGGATCAGCACGATCGCTTCAGTCGCTGACTGGAAGAGCATGTAAAGCAGGACGAAGATCAGACCGAAAACGATGGGCAGGATCACTGTGAGGCGCTTTCGCGCGCGCAACTGGAACTCATACTCTCCCGACCATTTCACAGTGTATCCGGCAGGCAGATGCAGCTGCCGATCGAGCACGCGCTGCGCGCTGTCAATGTAGCTGCCATAGTCGGACGTCGCGAGGTCAACATAGACGTAGCCGGTCAGCAGCCCGTCTTCATCCCGTATCATCGACGGTCCCGGGCCCAAGCTGATACGCGCGACTTCGCCGAGCGGGATCTGCGCTCCCGTCGGCGTCATGATCAATATTCGACGAAGCGCGTTCAGATCGCTGCGGTAATCCGCGAGATAGCGAACGTTGATCGAGTAGCGCTCGCGTCCCTGGACGGTGGTCGCGATATTCTCGCCGCCCATCCCGGAGCTGACCGCCCGCTGAACGTCTCCGACCGTCAGGCCATACCTCGCGGCGACGGCGCGATCGACATCAACGTTAATGTAGAATCCTTGAGAAACTCGTTCGGCGAAAATTCCCCGCGTGCCAGCGACGGGACCGAGTATTTCTTCGATCTGAGAACCTATCTGCTGAATCCGGTCGACGTCGGGACCCTGAATTTTGAGTCCGACCGGAGTTTTGATCCCGGTCAGTTCCATGTCGAGCCGGTTCTCGACCGGCATTGTCCAGGAGTTCGACAGGCCGGGAAAATGCAGCCGGTCGTCCATCTCGGCAACGAGCTGATCGTAGGTCATGCCCTTTCGCCATTGGTCGCGCGGCTTGAGCATGATCGTCGTGTCGTACATGTCCAGCGGTGCGTTGTCGGTCGCGCTATCGGATCGACCGACGGTGCCGAATACACTCTCGACCTCGGGAAACGCGCGGATGATCTGATCCTGCTTCTGCATCAGATTTACCGCCGACGTGATCGAAATCCCGGGCAGCGCGGTAGGCATGTAGAGACTTGACCCTTCATACAGCGGCGGCATGAACTGACTGCCGATCTTGAAAAGCAGCGGAATCGTGAGCAGCAGGAAAATAACGTTGGCGGCAATCGTCAGCGCGCGATGATGCAGGCACCATCGGATCACTGGCAGATAAATGGCCTGGAAGCAGCACGAGATGGGATTGTTCTCCTCGGGGCGCAGCCGTTTGCCGCGTATGAAGAAGACCATCAGCACCGGGACCACCGTGATCGCGAGAACTGAGGAGAACGCAATCGCGAAAGACTTGGTGTAGGCCAGCGGCCGGAACATCCGTCCCTCCTGCGATTCGAGCAGGAACACCGGCAGGAACGAGACGACGATGATGATCAGCGAGAAGAAAATCGGGCGGCCGACTTGCTTCGCAGCCGATAGCAGAATCCGCTGCCGTTCGGGTTCGGATACTGACTCGCCTTTCTGCGACGCCTCGTGCTGTGCCTCCGACAAGTGCCGGTACCCGTTTTCGACCATTACGATCGAAGCGTCGACGAGCACGCCTATAGCCAGCGCCAACCCGCCCAAGGACATGATGTTGGAGCTGATCTGCAGATAGTACATGGGGATAAACGTCGCGATGACCGCGATCGGCAGCGCGAGAATCGGGATCAGCGCCGAACGCAGATGAAAGAGAAAAACGATGATCACGAGGCTGACGATGATGGCTTCTTCGAGCAGATCGCGTTTCAGTGTGTTGATGGATTCCTGAATTAGTCCCGATCGGTCGTAGCCGGCGACGATTTCGACTCCCGCCGGCAGAGTCTTTCGAATCTGAGCAAGCTTTTGCTTGACCCCGCCGATGACGGTGAGGGCATTCTGCCCGTAGCGCATCACTACAATGCCGCCGACCGTCTCTCCGTCGCCGTTCCATTCAGCGGCGCCCTCGCGAAGATTGGGGCCCAGACTGACAACGCCCAGGTCCCTTATCAGCACCGGTGTGCCGTTGTTGGTCGCAACGGAAATTTCTTCCAGGTCTGCCACCGAATGAACGTAACCGAGGCCGCGGATCATGTAATCCGCTCCTGACATCTCGAGAACCCGTCCGCCGACTTCGCCGTTGCTGTCGCGGATTTTGTCGATCACCGTCTCCAGCGGGACCTTGAGCGCCAGCAACCGATTCGGATCGAGCTTGACCTGGTACTGCTTAACGAAGCCGCCGATAGTGGCGACTTCTGAAACCCCCGGCACGGTTTCGAGCGCGTAGCGCACGTTCCAATCCTGCAAACTGCGCAGCTCGGCGAGACTGTGAAGATGACTCTTATCGACCAGAGCGTATTCGTACACCCAGCCCGCGCCGGTTGCGTCGGGGCCGATCGCGGGATTCACGCCAGCCGGCAACTTGCCGGCTATCTGTTGGAGGTATTCCAGGACGCGACTGCGCGCCCAATAGATGTCGGTGCCGTCTTCGAACACGACGAACACGTACGAATCGCTGGGCATCGTCTGCGCCCGGACTGCTTTCACATGCGGCGCAGCAAGCATCGCGGTGACGATCGGATAGGTCACCTGATCCTCGATCAGATTGGGTGGCTGGCCCATCCATTCGGTGTGGATGATCACCTGAACATCGGAGATGTCCGGCAGCGCATCGAGCGGGATCCGATCGAGCGACCAAACGCCCGCGATTACCAGCGCCAGCACACCGGCGAACAGGATGAAGCGGTTCGCATTACACCAGTCGATAGTTCTCTCGATCATCGTTCTTCCCTCACATCGCCATGGAGCCGCTTGCTGATACGTCCATTTGCCTGGTCGCGATCGGATGGCCACCCTTCGACGCGACGATCGTCAGGCTCCAGGTGCCACCGCTAAGCAGTTCGATATTTGCGGCGTAGATGCCGTTGCCCTGATCATCTGCGATGGCTTGCGCGCGCATCGCGGCCATTCCCATCGCCGGCATTGCAGCCATGTAGAAAGACACCTCTACTTTCGCGCCCGACATTGGCGCGCCGCTGGAATCGTGGAGCGTCACGATCACCTTGTTGTGGCCGCGCACGAGAGGATTGGGGTCGCTCGTGAACGCAATGCTTGCCTGGGGAACAGGCTGTGCCGCTGGTGCAGCCGCATTCGCGCCTACGACCGGCGCAGCCGGCGCGAACGCGCCGGCGGCGGCCTGGAGCTGGCTTTCCGAGTCGATCAAAAAATTGGCGGAACTGACGATCTGCTGACCGGGCGAGAGTCCCTTGAGCACGATGAACTCATCGCCGACGTGCGCTCCCAGCTCGAGCTGGGCGGGAGTGAGATAACCGTCGCCGCGATCGATAAACGCGACATTGTGCGTGCCCGTGCGTAGAACCGCAGTGTCCGGAATGACAGTCTGCTCGCCCATCGGCAGATCCAGCGCAACCTGCGCGAACATCCCCGGAAGCAGCCGGCCGTTGGGGTTATTGAACTCGCATCGCACTTTGGCGGTGCGGGTGATCGGATCGATCTGCGGCCAGATGAAATCGACGCGCCCATCGAAGTTCGTACCCGGATAAGCGTCGACCGTAACGGTTGCGGGGTCGCCGGGACGGACCTTGCCGATCTCGTCCTGAAACACCGCCGCATAGATCCACACTTTCGACAGATCGGTGATCGTGAACAGGCGCGTGTCCGGTTGCACGTACATGTTGGGCAGCGCGTTGCGCTCGACGATGTACCCACTCATGGGCGAATCGATCTCGACGGCGCGGCGTACAGTGCGCTCGCGTTCCAACCGTGCGATCTCGCGCGGCGACACTCCCCACAGGCTTAGACGTTGCGCGGCGGAATCGACCAGCGATGCGGCGTCGGTGGTCACATCGGCGACCGAGCTGTCTTCGACGCGCTTGCGGGCATCGACGGCGAGCAGATATTCGTTCTCGGTACTGACCAGGTCCGGGCTGTAGATCGTGAACAAGGGCTGGCCTCGGCGGACGTACTGATAAGTCGAATTCGCGAACACCTGTTCGATCCATCCGGCGAAACGCGTTTGCACGTAGCCTTGCAGCCGTTCGTCAGTCTCTATGTTGCCGGTGGTCTCGAGGCGATCGCTTACGTCCTTTCGCACCACGGTCGCGAACTTGAGACCGATCAATTGCCGGCGCTCCGGCGCGATCCGGATTGGCGCCAGCGAAGAATCGGCTGCGTATGCGATTGGCGCCGCGAGGAAGAGAAGGGATCCCAGGATCAAAATGACTGTCCTGAGCCGTAATTGTAATGAGTTGTAATTCATCTCTGGTCACCGATTACCTGCTGGATTTTGGCGATCGCGATTTCGTGGTCGGCCAGGCTGCGGTAGTACTCCTGCCGGAGGTTCTGTAAATCGAGAACCGACGAGAGCAGCGTCTGGAAATCGACTTTGCCGACTCGATACGCAGCCATCGCCGAGGCCTCCGACGTTTGAGCCTGCGGAATCAGGCCGTCGCGATAGATCGACATCGTTCGCTCCGCGGTGCGCATCGCGACCAGGCTGCTTTCTGCAAAGGACGAAACCTGCAGTTGAGTTGCACGGGTCTGCGCGCGCGCCGACTCGGCTTCAAGCGCGGCTTGCTCGATCGCGGGCGTTTGCTTGCGCCAGAAATAGAGCGGAACCTTCGCGCCCAGATTCAGCATGTAGTAATCGCGAAATCCGGGGCCGGTTTTTTGGTACGAGTAGCCCACGGTGAAGTCCGGCCAGTACCCCTGATGCGCCAGCTTCAATGCTTCCGCGCTGCGCGTTTCCATCGCACGATCCGCTGCGAGGTCCGGGGAACCGCTATCGGCTAGCTGCGCAAGCTGCGATGGGTCGAGCTGCAGGTGCGTCGCTGCGACCCCGCCGATGTCGATATTCGGCGAGTCGGGATCGCGCCCGAGGATCTGCTTGAGCTCGAGCTGTGCCTGGTCCTCCTCCTGATGGTGCATCGCGTGCTCCTTAAGGAACTCGGTGGATTGGAGCTGCGCCTTGATCAGGTCCTGCTGCAGTCGCTGTCCCAGCCGATACCTGGTTTCTATGATCTGCTGAATCTGTCTCAGCTCCGCCTGATTGCGATTGAGAATCTCGAGCGTCTTCGCGTGATAGAAAAGCTCGAAGTAGGTCTCCTTGACCTTTTCCTCGACCTCACGCTCCGCAGCTTCATAGCGACGCCTGGCGTACTCGGCGTCTTTTTCGGCCTCGGATTTTTGCAAGCGAAGCTTGCCCGGACCCGGGATGTCCTGCGAGACACCGAAGCCGGTGTAGTAAAAGTCGCTGCTCTCGTAACCCGAGAATGGTTGGGGACTGCCGACCGTGAAATGCTGGAGCGACACCTGTGGATCGGGGATCGTCGCCGCCTGGATCGGAACCTTCGTTTGAGCCTGCCAGTGGCTCCGCGCCGCGAGCACGATCGGGCTACGGGAAAGGGCCTCGTCGATCAGCGACCGCAGTCGATCTGAACTGGTGGACGTCTCAGTGCCACCGCCAGGTTTAGCGACATCCTGCTGTGCCGCCGGAGCGGCGCTGTCCTGTGCGTGTCCTGAGGACGGAATGCCGATCAGAATTGTGATCGCGATCAGGGTTGCTAATAAATTTCGCGCCGCTATGCGGCGAATGCTTGCGTATAGCATTTCACAAAAATCCAACCTTCCAACCGCGATCAATCGCGGCGCTGCTGCGTATCCGCAGGTTTTTTTGAAAACCCGCGTCTTTATCTGCCGATCGTATCGGCAAATGTCTTTCCCAATTGTCGCGAGCGAGCAGCACGCGAGCGTCGGCGGCGGATGCGAAGCATCCGCGCTTCCAACTCACGCGCTTACGGAAGGCTCAGATCTGACGTGAACAGAGAAGTGCTAACGAAAGGAGACGACCGGGCGGCGAGCAGCCACGGGTGATGACGCTATTTTGAACGTATGAAATCGCGGTTATCACCGCGGTGGCAGGCAGACTCCCGACCGAGTCGAAATGATCCGCGGCTCGCGCCTGGCTGGTCGCTCTATCTGGTGCCGCCGGCGCCTTGCAGCAGTTCGGCTGATTCATAGGAGCGCTCTTCGAGCGATTCGCGCAACCCGTCATAGTGGGACACGCCATCGCAGACGGCACGCTCGGGCTGAGCGGAAGCAGCAGGACGATCAGGATTACAGCGAAGAAGCGCACGCGGTCACGTTACTCCTGCCCTCGAAAACAGGCAACGACTCTCGTGATCCATGATGGCACCCGGACGGCCAGGCGTGAATCGCGAGATTCGTGAGTTGATCCGGGCGATGCCTTTCCGTGGGACGAAGCCCGGACGCTGAACCGCGGGCGCCGGGTCCCAGTGCGGCGCAGCACCGCGATTTGGTGGCGCAAGGCCAGGATTTCGAAGCCCGGCTCGTTGCGCTCGCTGAGTCTGGCGCGTGCCCTGGAAGCCGCGAACTCGATTGCTGAATCGTGGCCAGATGTAGGGATCATTTGCGGGGGAAGGATTTGAACCTTCGACCTCCGGGTTATGAGCCCGGCGAGCTACCAGACTGCTCCACCCCGCCCCGGCAGTGTATCTGCCGGCTGGTCAGCCGGTCAACATCGAACGCTTTAAAATGCGCGCGGGCGTGCGGAAGCGACGATCCCGGCATCGAGCCGGCGATCGCGTCGGTGGACTCGAATCCGATCTAAAACTAGCCGCCGAGAATCCGGATGTTGCAGTTGCGATGCTTAATTCCGAACTCGATGATCTCTTTTTCGATCGGGGTCGCGCCCGGTTTTGCGTCGGTCAGCATCAACTGCTTCGCGACTGCGTTGTCGATTCCGTCGGCCTCGACGTCAAGGTTATGGTCGTCACAGATGATAAATGCCATTTCGTTAAAAGCACCTCGAACAAACAAAGCTATAAGATTTTTTCACCGATTTGAACCGCGCGGCGGCGGGCTCGCAAGACGCAATTTGTGGTAATCGTGATCGAGATGCGCGCACGCGCGAACTGGGAAACGCAAACGCGGGAGGTCGATGCGAATTGAGCCTTAAGGGAAAAGCAGCGGCGATTGGAATTGGCGAACTCAAACCGGTCAAGGAACCCGGCGACCTGACCGCGCTCGGCCTGATGGCGCGGGTGGCGGCCGAGGCGATCGCGGACGCGGGGCTGGAGAAGAAAGACATCGACGGCTTTCTGGTCGGCGTGCCGTTTTCGGACCCGGGGATGATTTACCCGGCGAGCGCGGCCGAGGTGCTGGGGCTGAACGTGCGGATGCTGAACCAGGTCGATATCGGAGGCGCGAGTCCGGCCGGGATGATCTGGCGCGCGGCGGCGGCGATCGACGCGGGAATGTGCAGCGCAGTGCTGTGCATCGTCGCGGATTTGAACAAGGTCGGCGACCAGCGCCCGCCGGTGATATCGGTGCAGCGCGAGTTCGAGGCGCCGTACGGAAATATCGGCGCCAATTGCGGCTACGCGATGATCGCGCATCGCCATATGCATGAATACGGCACCACGGCGCGGCAGATGGCGAAGGTCGCGGTCGATCAGCGGACCAGCGCGCTCAAGAATCCGCTGGCGACGTTCAATGACAAGGCGCTTACGATCGACGACGTGCTGAACTCGCGGATGATCGTAGATCCGCTTCATCTATATGAAATCGTAAGCCCGGTGAGCGGCGGCGCAGCGATAATTGTCGCGTCGCCCGAGGTGGCGAAACGCGCAAAGAATCCGCCGATATGGCTGCTGGGAGCGGGCGAGTACGCCAATCATTCGACGATCACTTATGCGCCGTCGATCACCGAATCGCCGATCAAGCCGGCCGCCGAGGCCGCGTTCAAGATGGCGGGTCTGCAACCCAAGGACATGGACTTGGCGTGTCCGTACGACTGCTACACGATCACCGTGATCGTCACGCTCGAGGACGCGGGCTTTTGCAAGAAGGGGGATGGCGGACCGTTCGTGATGGAGCACGACCTGACGTACGCGGGCGACTTTCCGTGCAACACGCACGGCGGGCAATTATCGTTCGGTCAGCCGGGGCTGGCGGGCGGCATGAGTCACGTGACGGAAGCGATAAGACAGTTGATGGGGCGCGGCGGCGAGCGCCAGGTCAAGGGCGCGGCGCTCGGCTACGTCAACGGCAACGGCGGAATCATGAGCGAGCAATCAAGTCTCGTGCTGGAGCGCAGATCATGAGCGAGTACTACAAACCGCTTCCGAAGCCATCGCCAACCAGCCGGCCGTTCTGGGAGGCGGCCCGGCGCCACGAGCTGACGCTTCAGCGCTGCGGCGCGTGCCGCGCGTTCATCTACTATCCGCGCGATCGATGCCCCAAATGCTTCTCGGACAATCTCGCCTGGGAACGCGTGAGCGGGCGCGGCAAGGTGTACAGCTTTACCGTCGTGCGGCGAGCGTCGAGCCGGGCGTTTTCCGACGCGCCGTATGTGTTGGCGATCGTCGAACTGGCCGAGGGACCGCGCATGACGAGCAATATCATCGCGGCGCCGGAGGATGTGCGCGTCGAGATGCCGGTCGAGGTCTGCTTCGACGACGTGACGCCGGATCACACGCTGGTGAAATTCAAACCGGCGTAACTTTCCGCGCTCATGCCAGCAGGACGGCGACGATTCCGGTCAGGAAGATCCCGTCGAAGGTGCCGGCGCCGCCGATCGTCGAGTCGGTGGCGTAGCGAACCGGCACTCTGTAGCGAATACCGAAACTGCGGACCACCGCAGCCGGACGCGGCCGGCCGGTGGCAACGCGCGTGATGGGAATATTGATGTAGCTGCCGACGAGACTCACGAGCAAAGCGGCGAACGCCAGCTCGGGTGGCAGGCCGATCGTCACGAGTGCGTAGTTGATAACGTGGATTTCGACCAGGATAAAAAAGAACGCGAGGACGAGGAAAAAGACGATCGCGTAGAAAGCGAGGAACGGTGCGAAAAACACGGCGCGATGATAGCAGGCATCGCGCGCAGAGCGAATGTCAGGAAATCACGGGTCGGGCCGCGATATTGCGGGGCTATTCTGGCCGGCGCCGCAAGCCAGGGAAAAAACGGCGGCGCGAGCCAAGCGCGTCGGCGTATCGCCCGCCCATCGCGCGTTCCTCGGCCGGAATTCGCACGGCGAGAATCAGAGCGTTGCCTATCGAGAACGCAATCGCCGTGAAGATCGCACCGCCGATCATCGGCACCGCTGCGATCTCGATGACCACCGCAAGATAGTTGGGATGGCGCATGAAGCGATAGGGTCCGTCGGTCGCAGGGGCGCGGTCGGGACTCACGATGATTCGCGTGTTCCATCGATCGCCGAGAGTCGAGACCGCCCAGTAGCGAAGCGCTTGCGCGGCGATTTCAGCGGACAGCGCGAGCCACGCGACCGCGGGCGCGAATGCGTGCGGAAAAAACGCCGCTTCGCCTGCGCATGACACGATGAACAGCGCGTGAAATGCGACCATCACGCGATAGTGCGCCTGGCCGACTTCGACAGCCCCGTGTTGGAGCGCACGGCGCGCATTGCGGCGCGCGCGATCGAGCTCGAAAACCCGCTCGACGACCAACAGCGCGAGGATGAGCAGATAGGTGCGAAGCGAGATCACCACTTCAGCAGGACCAGCTCGACCGAGAAACCGGGACCCATCCCGATGATCAGGCCGTAGTCGCCGGGAGCGGCGGCGTGGTCTTCGAGCAATTCGTCGAGGATGAACATCACGGACGCGGACGAGAGATTTCCGACCGATTGCAGCGAGCGCCACGAACGTGCCAGCGCGGCCTCGGGGAGAGCCAGCGCGCCCTCGAGAGTTTCGAGCACCTTGGGGCCGCCGGTGTGCGCGATCCAATGGCGGATATGCAAGCGGTCGATTTGCTGCGTCGCAAGGAATGAATCAACTTCGTCGAGGATATTGGCGCGGACGAGGTCGGTGAGCTTCGACGACAGAACGATTTTGAAGCCGCTGTCCACGATCTCCCAGCCGAGAATTTCTTCGGTGTTTGGAAAGACGAGCGAACGCGTCGCGATTACCTGCGGGCCGGTCGCCGCCCGGGCATTGCCGCCTATCAGCATCGCGGCGGCGCCGTCGCCGAACAGCCCGGACGCGATAATGTTGGCGATCGAAAGATCCTCGCGCTGCAGCGTGAGCGAGCACAACTCGACCGATAGCAGCATCGCGACTTCCGACGGATACGCGCGGATGTAGTCGGCAGCGCGCGCCGTGCCCGCCGCTCCCGCCACGCATCCGAGCCCGAAGATCGGAGTGCGCTTGATTTCCTTGCGCATACCGAGTGCGCTGATGACGCGAGTGTCGATGCTCGGAACGGCGATGCCGGTGACGGTGACGAAGAATAAATGATCGACCTCGCGAGGCTTCAGGCCGGCGCGTTCGAGCGCGAGTTCAGCCGCCACGGTTCCGATTTTGGGCGCAACGCGCAGCCACGCATCGTTGGTCTTGGCGAAGGTGTCGAGCGGGATGTATTCCTCGATGGGCAGGGCGAGATGGCGCCCGGTGATTCCGAGCGCGCCTTGGATTTTGTCGAAGCGGCGCAGATCCGAGTAGCGTTTCTCCCACAGCTCGCGCAGGCGCGAGGTCAGTTGTTCCTGACCGACGTAGTTGTCGGGTAATGCAGTGGCGGTTCCGATTATACGGGGTGCGGTTTCGCTAGTCACTTATGATCGCGCGCCGCTCGAATTGTGGAATTCGTTGCGGCATCGCTGCTTCTCCTTCGCTGCCTTGCTCGACAGTTCACCCGATTCTCGACCACAACGATACAGTGGTGGTCCGCCACCGGGCGCCTTGAAGCTATCGGCAGGGCAAAATCGCAGTATACCGCTCTTGTGCCCCCCGCTGCATCCGTTAAGATCACCCTTCAATTATGCGATCCGAAGAACGCCGCGAGCTGCTGGCGATGCTCGCCCGGGAGTCGTATTTCGAGCGCCAACTCACGCTCTCATCGGGGCGCGCGTCCGACTACTATGTCGATTGCAAACGCACGCTGTATGTTCCGCGTGGTGCGTACCTGGCCGGAGAACTGCTGCTGGAACTCGCGACCGCGGCGGGCGTCGAACAAATCGGCGGCATGGCGGCCGGCGCGTTGCCCGTGACTGACGCAGTGATGGCAGCGGCGCACCGCGGCGGCGTCAGTATTCGCGGTTTTTTCGTGCGCAAGGAAACCAAGCAGCACGGGCTGCAACAAATCATCGAGGGCGCGTTCAAGCCCGGCCTGAAGACCGCCGTGATCGACGATACGATCACTACCGGAGGATCGAGCCTGCAAGCGGTGGCTGCGATGCGCGAGGCGGGCGCAAACGTAATCGCGGCAATCGCGCTGGTGGAACGCGGCGAGGGCGCGGTCGAGGCGTTCGCGCGCGCGGAATTGAAGTATAGCTGGGTATTCACCGCGGAAGAGGTGCGCGCCGAGCGCGCCGCTCATCCCGTCTGATTTCACTTTTTACTGATGATCCGATCGAACGGATCTGGCCGGGCAGCCCATGAGGTCTTCAGCAATCAATGCCGACACCGCGATCGCGGCGATTTTTGGCGATCCCGTCGGACATTCCAAATCGCCTGCGATGCACAACGCCGCCTACGCGGCGCTCGGCATGAACCGAACGTACGCGGCGTTTCGAGTCACTTCCGAGAATCTTGCCGCGGCCCTTCGCGCGATTCATCCGCTCGGAATCATCGGCGTAAATCTGACCGTGCCGCACAAGGAAGCTGCAGCCCGGCTCATCAAGGACCTCAGTGGAGAGGCGCGCATGCTCGGCGCGGTCAATTGCGTTGTGAATCGGCGTGGCGCGCTCCGCGGCGACAACACCGATGCGCGCGGGCTGGAGCGCGACTTGCGCGATCTCGGATGCGAATTGCGCGGGCGGCTTGCGATCGTGATCGGCGCGGGCGGCGGTGCGGCGTCATCGGTCCTCGCGTGCTTCCGGCTGGGCGCGAATCGGGTCGTGATCGCCAATCGCACGCCCGCTCGCGCCGTGGCGCTCACCCGCCGCTTTTCGGCGAAGGGCGTGGTGCGCGCGGCGGGTGAGCCTCGCGGCCTGGACGCGCTCATGGACTCGAAGCTGCTCGCCGACGCGCGATTGATCGTCAATGCGACATCGATGGGTCTGACAGTGGGGCGATTCGCGCGTCTGGACTACAGTTCAACCCCCGACGATTGTCTGTTCTACGATCTGATCTATTCGCGGGAGCCGACCCCGTTCCTGAAGCCTGCAATTGCCGCCGGCCGGCGCGCGGCAGATGGCGCCGGGATGCTGGTGAACCAGGGTGAACTCGCGTTCAGGTTGTTCAATCGCGTCGCGCCGCCGGCCGGCGTGATGCGCGCGGCTTTGTTCAACGAGTTGGGCCGGACACAAAGTTAATTACACGGAGGTGTCGGCAAGGTCACCGATCCGCCAAAAGAGTACGACTATCTGCCCGGATACTATGCGGTGTTTTTCACCGATCCCGACGGTCTGAAGCTGGAACTGGTGCACGTCCCGCGCTGAGCAGCGCGTCGCGCGAATGAGTTGCTGGCGAGAGGCGGCCGGCTAGCCGAACATCTCCTTGAGCTTGTCCACGAAGCCCTTGGAGAGCGGATGATTGACCGCCTTGCCGTCGAGCTTGGCGAATTCCTCGAGTAGTTCACGCTGGCGCGGGGTCAGGCTGCGCGGCGTTTCGACGATTATCTTGATGAGCTGATCGCCGCGGCCGTAGCCATGAAGGTCGACGATGCCCTTGCCCTTGAGGCGCAGGATTTTTCCCGATTGCGTGGCGGGCGGAATCTTGAGCTTCACTTTGCCTTCGAGCGTCGGCACTTCGATCTCGGTGCCGACCGCCGCCTGCGGGAAGCTGATCGGCGCCTCGATTATCACGTCGTTGTCCTGGCGCACGAACATCGGGTGCTCTTTGACGTGAATGACGACGTAGAGATCGCCTTGCGGTCCGCCGCCGTAGCCGGCCTCGCCCTCGCCGCGCAGCTTGAGCCGCGAGCCGTTGTCCACGCCCGGCGGAATTTTCACCGCGAGCGATTCGTGCTTGCGGATTCGCCCCTGTCCCTGGCACTTGGGGCACGGGTCGGAGATGATCATGCCCTCGCCGCGGCATTGCCCGCAGGTGGTCGAGATGGAAAAGAATCCCTGCTGCGTGCGGACCTGGCCGCTGCCGCGGCAATTGGGGCACTGGCTTGCGCCGCTGGAGCCGCCGCGGGCGCGCGTGCCGTTGCAGGCTTCGCATTGAGTCAGGCGCTGGAACTTCACGACTTTTTCGATCCCGCGCGCGGCTTCTTCGAACTCGACTTCGAGATCGTAGCGCAGGTCGTCGCCGCGCCGGGTGCGCGAACGCGAGCGTCCGCGGCCGGTGCCGAAAAAATCGCCAAAGATGTCGGAGAAAACTTCCTCGAAGCCCTGGCTGAAGTCGAAACCGCCGAATCCGCCCGGACCCTGCGGACCTTGGAAGGCGGCGTGACCGAAGCGGTCATACTCCGCGCGCCGCTCGGGATCGGAAAGGACCTGGTAAGCCTCGTTGAGTTCCTTGAATCGCTCCTCGGCTTCTTTGTTGCCGGGATTGCGATCGGGATGAAACTGAATGGCGAGACGACGGTAGGCTTTTTTCAGTTCGTCTTCGCCGGCGCCGCGATTGACACCGAGGATTTCGTAATAGTCGCGTTTATGTGCTGGCGGCATCGCGCAAAGATTCTATGCGAACATCCGAGGCGACGCCATTGTCGGTTCCATACGAGCGGGGCCACTTGCGCGGCCCCGCCTGTCGCTACTGATCCTTGACTTCTTTATAGTCCGCATCGACTACGTCTTCTTTCGCGCCGCTTTCGCCATTTCCGCTCTGAGGGCCGGTTTTCCCGCTGGCGCCATCCTGTGGGCCGGCGCCGGCTTGCGCTCCAGCCCCTGCCTGGCGAGTCTTGCTGTACATCGCCTCCGCCAGTTTGTGCGACGCGTTGGCGAGCGCCTCGGCCGCGCGGTTAATCTCGTCGGCGTCCTTGGACTCGAGCTTGGTCCTGGCTTCCGCGAGCGCGTCCTCGACCTGCTTGCGTCCCGCCTCGTCAACCTCGGCGCCATGCTCTTTGAGCGTCTTCTCAGTCGTATAGATCAGGTTGTCGAGCTTATTGCGCGCCTCGGCCTGCTGACGGCGAGCATGGTCCTCGGCGGCATGGGCCTCGGCCTCGCGCACCATCTTCTTGATCTCTTCCTCGTTGAGTCCGGACGACGCGGTTATCTTGATCGACTGCTCCTTGTTGGTGCCGAGGTCCTTGGCATGCACGTTCACGATTCCGTTCGCATCGATGTCGAACGTGACCTCGACCTGCGGCAGCCCGCGCGGGGCAGGTGGGATTCCGATCAAGTCGAACTGGCCGAGCAGCTTGTTGTCCGACGCCATCTCGCGCTCGCCCTGGAAGACGCGAATCGTTACGGCGGTCTGATTGTCCTGCGCGGTCGAGAACACCTGGCTCTTGCGCGTGGGGATGGTCGTGTTCTTCTCGATAAGCTTGGTGAACACGCCGCCGAGTGTTTCGATTCCGAGTGACAGAGGAGTCACGTCGAGCAGCAGGACGTCTTTCACTTCGCCCTTGAGCACGCCCGCCTGAATTGCGGCGCCGATCGCGACCACCTCGTCGGGATTGACGCCCTTATGCCCTTCTTTGCCGAACAGGCGCTTCACGCGCTCCTGCACCGCGGGCATCCGGGTCATGCCGCCGACGAGCACGATCTCGTTGACTTCGCTCGCCTTGAGGCCGGCATCGCGAAGCGCGGTCACGCATGGCGCGTCGAGCCTGTCGAGCAGGTCTGCGCACAACGCCTCGAGCTTGGCGCGAGACAGCTTGATATTGAGATGCTTGGGTCCCGACTGATCCGCAGTGATAAAGGGCAGGTTGATGTCGGTCTCCGTCACGGTGGACAGCTCGGTCTTGGCTTTTTCGGCGGCTTCCTTGAGCCGCTGCAACGCCATCCGATCTTTGCGCAGATCGAATCCCTGGTCCTTGCGGAACTCGTCGGCCAGGTAGTCGATCACCCGCTGATCGAAATCTTCGCCGCCCAGGAAGGTGTCGCCGTTGGTCGCCTTGACCTCGAACACTCCTTCACCCAGTTCGAGAATTGAAACATCGAACGTGCCGCCGCCGAGATCGAACACGGCGATCTTTTCGTCCTTTTTCTTGTCGAGACCGTAGGCCAGCGACGCGGCCGTCGGCTCGTTGATAATCCGCAGCACGTTCAGGCCCGCGATGCGGCCCGCATCCTTGGTGGCCTGGCGCTGGCCGTCGTTGAAGTATGCGGGCACGGTGATAACGGCCTCGGTTACTTTCTCGCCAAGATAATCCTCGGCCGTCTGTTTCATCTTCTGCAGGACGAACGCCGAAATTTCCGACGGGCTATATTTCTTGCCACGGATTTCGACCCACGCCGCGCCATCCTCGTTCTTCACGACCTTGTATGGCAGCACCTTGAGCGCCTTCTGAACTTCGGCGTCATCGAAACGCCGGCCCATCAGGCGTTTGATCGCAGATACCGTATTGGTTGGATTGGTGATCGACTGGCGCTTGGCGATCTGGCCAACCAGCCGCTCGCCTGCTTCTGTAAATGCGACGACGGACGGCGTCGTACGACTGCCTTCGGAGTTGGCGATAACTACGGGGTCACCACCCTCCATGATCGCGACGCAGCTATTCGTCGTGCCCAGGTCGATACCTATTACTTTTGCCATTTTCCTAAAGATCCTCTGATATTGAGATAATCATGCTTCAGTCATTTTCAATGTCGGAGACATCGCTTTCGCCTCCGTTTCGCTTTCCAGAATCGGTCCCGGTCTCCTTCGCAACCGACACGCGGGCCGGACGCAAGGTTCGGTCACCGATCAGATAGCCGCGATGGAATTCATCGACGACGGTGTTCGGCGGATACACCTGCGATGCCACGTGATCGACCGCTTCATGCCGATTGGGATCGAACGCCTGGCCGACCGACTGCAGCGGTGTCACACCGTGCGCACGCAGGAAATCGATCAGCGCCCGCACCGTCATCTCGACGCCATCTACGATCGTCCTGGCGTCATTGCCATCGCGGGCGGCCGCGAGCGCGCGCTCGAGGTTGTCGATGATCGGCAGCAGGTCGCGGAGGATGGCCTCGCGCTGGATGCGGATCGACTCCTCGCTCTGCTGGCGGATTCGCTTGCGCCCATTTTCAGAATCGGCGAGCGTGCGAAGATATTTGTCCTTCAGCTCGGCTATTTCCTTGTCTTTTTCGGCGATCTGCGCACGTAAGGAATCCAGGTCGCTTTCGATCCCCGCCGGGGCGTGACTGCCCTCGCCGTGCACTGATTCGGCGCCGACCTCCGCCTGATCGAACCCCGCGTCCATGGCGGGATTTCCGTCCTGCGGTTGCTTGTGTCGCTTGTTCATTTGACCAAACCTAAACGTAAGCATGATTTACGCTCGTGCCAGTGCCGGCAAGTGCGGAATCGTTGGATTTTCGCCAATTTTTGGGTCGGCGCGGTCTCTACAAACTCAGAGGAATGAGGGGAGCGGGCGAAGAGGGGGAACTCAGTACTCCATCAAGCGCGACAATGCACGCGCAGTGTACTCGACCAGCGGTATCACCCGGTCGTAGTCCATTCGCACCGGACCTACGATCGCCAGGCTGCCCAGCGCGCTCGAACCACTGGCGTACGATGCCGCAACCACGCTCAACGACGACAGGCGCGGGTCGTAGTTCTCCGACCCGATCGACACCGTCAGCCCGGCGTGGGTCAGGCTGCGCTCGAGCAATTCGAGTAGCGCGGTTTTATCGTCGAGCGCGCGCAACAGCTCGCGCATCTTGTCGCGATCCGAGAACTCCGGCTGCTCCAGCGCCTGCAGGCTGCCCTCGACGTAAAGCTCCGGACGCCCGACGTAGTCCGCGATCGCCTCGCCGAGTGCGAGCGCGTCGTGCATGAAGCGATCGTAGCTGGCCCGCTCCTGGCGCAGTTGCGCCTCGATCCACCTGCGCGCCTCGTCGAGCGTGCGTCCTTCGAGCGACTCGTTGAGGTAGCGCGCCATGCGATCGAGTTCGTCCGGCGAATGGTCGCGCTCGGTATCGACAATCCGGTTCTGCATCGCGCCTTTGGCGGCGACGAAAACGGCCAGCACTTGTTTGTCGCGCAGGCGCACGAAGTTGACGCGCTCGAGAATCGAGGCCTCCAGCCGCGGCGCCATCGCCAGCGCCGCCTGTCCCGTCAGGATGGAGAGCAGCCGCGGTGTGTCGCGCAGGACTTCGCCCAAGTTGCGCACGGCGGTCGAATAATGGAGCTCAATCTGCGCGCGATCCTCGAAGCCGATTCTCGTCGCCGCGGCGAGATGATCGACGTAATAGCGAAACGCCTTCTCGGTCGGGACCCTGCCCGCCGACGTGTGCGGCTGACGCAGGTAACCGCCGTCTTCCAGCTCGGCCATCATATTGCGCACCATCGCGGCGCGCACGCCCAGCTGATGGTGCGCGACGATCTGCGCCGAACCGACAGGCTCGGCAGTCGAGATGAACTCCTGCACCGCCGCGAGGATCAACGCGTGCTGCCGGTTCGAGAGAGCGTTGTTTGAAGATTCCTGAGTCATCTCATTGGCGCTGGCGCGCGAAGCTCACTTTTTCACCGGGCCCTAGTATCCGCGGCGCAGCGCTTGTTTCAATTGTGTTACGCATCCAGCGATACATTCAAGCACCATCGTGACGCAATGGCAGCGATTTCAGCCGTGGCGAGCCGGTTTTCAGTGACGTAGGATCGATCCCGATGGCGCGCAAAGCCAAAATCATCCAGCCGCGACGCCGATATGTCCCGGTTGTGCCCACCAATGCGTCGTGGTTCGAGAGTGACAGCTACGACCGGCGCACGTGGAATGAAATCGTCGCCGACGCGCCCTCGATCGCCGATCTCGCTGAATCCGGCGAGCGGCTGGTTCCTCATTTCGGCGCACTGATGCAGGACCTCTTTTTCGCGTTGTTCAAGATGAATCCGGTCTTCCGCAAATCCGGCGACGTGCGCCACGCGGCCGCGCTCAACCGCACCATCCTCGAGCAAATCGTTCCGTCGGCGCCGTTCCAGGCGCTGCGATCGCGCACCGCACTCGAAGAAGACAAGGCCGCGATCGCCGCGATAGTGATGAGCGAGCATGCGCTGGAGATGATGAAATCCGAGAAGCTCGTCAATCGCGGCGAGATGCTCGATCTGTGGGATCTCGCGCGCCAGGAACAGGATCTCGAAGCGCGTGCCGAGGCGGTGAAGGCCGTCAGCGAAATCCAGGAATCGAAAGACAACGAAAACGAATCCGCTCCCGGCGAAGAAAAAAAAGAGCGGGCAACGAAAACCAAAAAGGAGCTCGCGGAGATGGCCGATGCGGCCGAACGCGCGGCCAAGGTTTCCGAGGCGCGTCTCAATCAGAAGTCGCGGCAGTTCGAAACTCAACTAAAAGGCGCGGACCAGAGCGCGCTCAAGCGCATGCAGCTCAAGACCGCCGAGCTGGCCCGAGAAATCGATCAAGCCGCCGAGGACAGTCACGACTTCAGCCGCGAATTCGGCCAAGGCGGACGCGTAGCGGCCGGTGCCCGCCTCGAGCTCGGGCGGCGTCTGGCGCGAAACAAGAAACTCGGCGAGCTGGCGCGGATGGTCGGGCGGTTCAAGCAGGACGCGCGCGCGCTGAAGCGCAAAACGCTCGAGCGCGGCGTCGCCGAAGCCTACGACATCGAGCTCGGCTCCGAGCTCGGACGCCTGATTCCCGCCGAGCTGCTCGCGATGCATCATCCTGTGCTCAAGCGCGATTTCCATCGCCGCGTACTCGAAGGCGCCGTCCTTCAGTACCGGCTGCGCGACGACGAGCAGAAGGGCAGGGGCCCGATGGTCGTGTGCATCGACGTGAGCTCCTCGATGGAGGGCGACAAGGAGATGTGGTCCAAGGCCGTAGCGCTGACGCTGATGGATATCGCGCGGCGCCAGCGCCGGCTGTTCCGCGCCGTCATGTTTTCCTCGGGCGACGTGAGCCTCAAGATCCTCGACCTGAATCGCGAGCGGCGCTACCAGCCCGATTTGGCCAAAATCGTCCAGATGGCCGAATACTTCCCCGGCGGCGGCACCGACTTCGAGGCTCCAATCGACGCGGCGGTCGAACTGCTCGGCGAAAGGAAACTCAAGCGCGGCGACATTGTGATTATCACCGACGGTGAATCGCAGGTCAGTCCGGATTGGCTGGCGCGGCTACGCGAGCGCAAGGACGAATTGGATTTTTCGATCTTTGCGGTGCTGGTTGACGTGGGATCGGCCGAGATTTCGTCGCTGGCGCAATTTGTGGATCGAATTACCTCCGTCAAGCGCATCAGCGACGAGCACGCCCGCGACATCTTCGTGCAAATGCAATCATGAAGCCGACCGATCTCGAAGTCGTTCTCGAGCCGGTCGATCGTCGCAATTACCGCAAGCTGTTCACGATGCAGCTTCGGCCCGAGCAGACCCGTTTCGTCACGCCCCCGCGATGGACGCTTGCGCGATGCTACGTGTCTCTGTTCGGCGACCGATTCGAGCATCTGCCGCATCTCATTGTGGCCGCAGGCGAGGTGGTCGGATACTCGACGACCGTATGCGACCCGGCCAGTGCCGACGATTATTGGATCGACGACATCATGATCGTTGCGGAGCATCAGGGTAAAGGCTACGGACGCGCGGCAGTGGCGGAGACGATCAGGATGATCGCCGCGCGCTATCCGCGATGCCGCGCCGTGCAACTAACCTGCTTTCGCGCCAATACCGACGCCGCGGCGCTGTACAAGAGCCTCGGCTTCGAGTTGACCGGCGGCATTGACGAGGAATTCGGCGAACCCAACTATTCGCTCTCCGGCCCGGCGCTGGCGAAGTTTCGCAAGTAGCGCATCAGCATCTCAGCAGGTTCAGAAAAAGAAGGGCCGGTCGAGGATGACCGGCCCTTCGTGATTGCGTTTGTGGCAGTTGCGACTATGCGGCCGACGCCATCTGCATCACGCCGAGCTGCTGATACCACGACTCGGTGCGATCGTTGATCAGATCGATTTGCCGCAGGCATGGGATGATCGTATCGACGAACAGGAACGAGTTGAACTGCTTTTCCATGTCGTTCTCCGCCGCCGCCCACACCGGATCGCGGTGCATCTCGTCCTCGATGTCCTTGATTGAGATGCCAACTTCCGCGAACACTTCCGCGCCCGACAGGAAGCCGTCCTTTGGTTTGCCGTCAACGACCTTGGTCACCATCATGTCGCAGGCGGTGAAGGCGAAGTCCTCGAGGTCCTTCTTGTCCTTGCCCTTGAGCTTGGTGACGGCGTCGCGCAGCGCGAGCATCCCGAAGCCGATGTGGCGCGCCTCGTCCTTCATGATGTACTCGAGCAGTTCCTTGAGCAGCTCGTCCTTGGTCTCGCGCTGCATGAAACGGAACGCCGCTATCGCCAGTCCCTCGGCGACGATTTGCATTCCGACGTACTTCGGCTCCCATCGATCGTGCTCCAGGACTGCGCGCAGCAGCCGCTCGAGGGTGGGATCGATCGGGTAGATGCGGTCGAGCTTGGTGATGTACTTGCGGAAGCCCTCCACGTGACGCGCTTCGTCGAAGACCTGAGCGGCCGCATTCATTTTGGCGTCGAGGTCCGGCACCGCGTCAACCAACTGTCCGCAGACCATCAGCGCGCCCTGCTCGCCGTGCAGGAATTGCGAGAGCCGCCACGCGGCGAACTTGCGGCCGAGCTGGTGCTTGTTCTCCTCGCTGAGCGATCGATAGAGCTCGGTCTGGAACATCGGCATCATGGTCATGTCCAGAACTTCCTTCTCGATCGGGCGGTCCCAGTTGATTGTCGTCGAGACGTTCCACTGATCGCGTTTGGCGTTCTCGTACAGCCGGTCCATCTGCGGGAACTTCACGCTGTAGTCCCAGTGGAAAATGCTTTCCAGTGGTGTGTTAATAACGGTGCGCTCTTGAGCCATTGTGAGAATCCTCCAGATTCAAGGGGCGCCGAGCCGTGCCGCGCGCTCGAGTCCGCCCAGGGCAAAATTTACGGTGACGTTTTTCAGTTCCGCGTGGGAAAGATCGCCGCTGGCGAGCAGCCATGAAATCGCCTGCGACAACATCCCGATCGTGAGATGCGCAATCGCATCGGCGCGCTCGCCGACCGCGGGAGCGAGGTCGTCGCGCAGGTCGTCGATGAATACCTCGTGGACGCGGACCATCAGATCCAGAAACGCAGGACCATGGCCGAACACTATCCGAAACAGTTCCGGCGCCTGGGCCGCTGCGTCGAGAATCGTATCGATCGTGATTTTGAGCTTCTCGGCCGGCGTATGGACGCCCGCCTTCGCCTCGGCGAGTTCGCGCCGCAATTCAGCCGCGCCATGCTCGATCAGCTCGATAAAGATTTCGTTCTTGGTCCTGAAGTGCAGGTAGAAGGTGCCCAGGCCGACGTCGGCTTCGGTCGCGATGTCGGCGATTCGCGTCTGATGGTACCCCTTGGTCGAGATGACGCGTTCGGCCGCCGCAATCAGATCGACACGCGTCTTCTCACGGCGCCGATCGAATCGATTCGGAGCATCGCTGAATTCTCGACTTGCTTGACCCACTAAGGCGACTTTTAGTCGAAAATGAATCGTGAGTCAATCACGATTATAGGTTCATTACTGAAGATAGATTCATATATGAAAAGGCCCTTGAAGCAAGAAACTAAGGCAATTCATTACAGAATAACGAAATCAGCGGGGAGTCTAATCAGGCGGCCGAGGTCCGAAAAAGTGCGATAAAGGGGTAGTGTCTCAGTTTGAAATCCGGATGCACATGCGCAGATTCACCCGGATGACGAACGCCTTTTCCAAAAAGTTTGAGAATCACTGCCACATGGTTGCGCTCTACGCGACGTGGTACAACTTCGTGCGCATTCACAAGACGTTGAAAGTTACGCCTGCGATGGAAGCTGGCGTCACCGACCGACTGTGGTCGCTCGAGGATATGGTTGGGGTCGTAGATGAGCGGGGAGCTAACCAAAAGGCAAAGCAAGAGACAGAACGGTGTAGTTAGGATCGACTAAGATGGTCACTGCACTCAAGCAGCTAACAGTCTTTCTTGCAGGCGGCATCGAGTTCGCTGCTGCAATCATTGTCGGCGTTGCAGCCATCCAAGCCACGTTACGGTCGTGTCCCCTGTTTATTCCGCGCAAAACCCCATTGGGTGACGAAGTAGAAATTATTCGACTGAGCCTCGGACGCTGGTTAACGCTGGCTATCGAATTTGAACTTGCCGCAGATATCTTGAGAACCGCCGTAACGCCCACCTGGAATGACATTGGCCAATTGGCGGCCATCGTCGTTCTCCGGACGGTGCTCAATTACTTTCTTCAGAGGGAAGTGAGCAGAGCTGAATCGCGGCGCCGCCCGACATCTCAACAATCGTAAGGTACGCCCTTCTCGCGGAAGCGCAACGCGTCAGTCATGTGAAAACATCAAACTGAGACACTACCGATAAAGGCGCTATGGCGTGCCGCTCGCAGAAGCACCAGATTGATCGGGAGATTCGCCGGACGGCGCGTTCTCGGTTCCGGTGTCTTGAGTCGTCTCGGGCAGAATCACCGGCTCGGGGAAATCCGACGTGACGTTGCAGCACAGCATGTAACTGCTGCCCGCCCGGGGTTGAGCGTTGTAGGCCTGAAGCGACCCATCGGCGAGCACCTTGACCGTCTGGTAACTGGTCGAGCCCGACTGACGCTCGATCTGAAAGACGTAGTAAGCGCCGCGATCGAGCGGCTCTGGCGGTCCTTCTTCGGGAATTATCTGCGTGAAGTGCGCGGGCATTTTCGCGTACTCGATACTCTTGAGCGTGTACTTGGCCGCGCCGACGCCGGTGATCGAACCAAATGTGCCTTCGTCGGCTTTGAACTCCCAGATCGGAACGCCGCCGTCGAATCGCACCACCGACTCGGTATGCGACGCGTCACGCTGATGGTTTGCGATCACTTCGGCGCCGAAGAACTTGATTACGGTCGCGCGTGCGAGCGCATCGCCGGGCCGCCGGTAGCTGATCGCGACATTGGCGACGGGAGGCGGCAGCGGTTCGCCTTCGTTGGCGTTGGCCGCATCGTCGAGGTCGGTGTCGTCGCCGGAACTCCATAGCGACTTGACGACCGAACATCCCTGCACCGCCAGCGCGAGCGTCAAAAGCAGTGCGACAGGCCACCGCAGCAGTCGGCGTCCACGCAGCGGTGCGCGATCGAGAATTCTCATCGCCACCTCGATCGTTGAGTCGGACCGGAAATCGCAATCGCTTTGTAAGTAGGCATATCTATCGGATAGTCTCTGCGGCCTGTGGCAAACCGGGATTTGAGCGAGAAGATTGGCCTTCGTCCCCTGTTAATCTACGCGCAGGCGCAGACCGGCCTCAACCTGTGCGCGACCCTGCTCGGGCTTCACCTTCTCTATTTCTATACCGATCGCAAGGGGCTCTCTCCATCGCTGGCCGGGCTTGCATTCTTCGTTGCGCTCGTGATCGACGCGCTGACCGACCCGTTGGTCGGCAATATTTCCGATCGTGCGCGTTTCAAGTCGGGACGGCGACGGCCGTTTTTTTTCGCGTCGATTCCAATGGCGGTCTGCTACTACCTGCTGCTGTCGCCGCCGCAGCTGGGCGCAGGCCTGTTCGCATGGTTTTTGGGCTTCTACTTCCTGATGCTCACGTCGAGGAAGTTTTACGAAACCGCGTTTGGCGCGCTGATGCCGGAACTCACGCTCGACTACGACGAGCGCACCAAGCTCTCCACCTTCCGCCAGCTGCTGGGCACGGTCGGCGACATCAGCGGAGCGCTGTTGCCATTTGCGGCTTCGTACCTGTTCGCGCGCGGCACCGATTTCAAAGTCACCGGCGCGGTCTGCGGTCTGGTGGTCGCCGGCGGCGCGATGCTCGCGTACGCGGGTCTTCGCGAACGCGCCGAATTTTCAACGCACGAGCGTTCCAGGCTGTTCGCGTCGCTCAAATCGGTCGCAGGCAATCGGCCGTTTGTCATTCTGCTGATCGCCACCACGCTGGCCGTGATGGCCATCAACATTCCGACCGTCCTGATGCGTTTTTTGGCCACGTACTGGTATCACGACGAGAACGCGGCGGCACGATGGCTGATGGCGTACTTCGTCGGATCGGCGGTCTCGTACCCGTTCTGGTTCAGGATCACGGTCAGGTTCGAAAAAAAGCCGGCTTTTGTGGTCGCGATGATCTGCAACGCGATCGGCTCGCTGCTGCTGATGCTGATGACCCGGCAAAACACCTGGGCGCTTTATTCTTTGATGGCGTTCAGCGGATTCTCGGCGATCGGGATTTGGGTCACGCAAATTTCGGCGTCGGCGGACGTGATCGAATGGGACCAGGAGCGTACCGGCCAGCGCCAGGAGGGCGCGTACGGCGGAATCACCTCGATGTCGATAAAGATGGCGCTTGCGGTTTCGCTGCTGCTGGTCGGCCCGGTTCTGAGCTGGGTCGGTTACAAGCCCGGTGTTGGCGGGATCACGGAGCAAGCGGGGGAGGATCTGCGCACGCTGTTTGCGCTCGGTCCCGCGTCGCTCTACTTGCTCAGTGCGCTGGTTTTCTCGCGCTATCCAATCACGCGCGAGAGCCATCGCGCGATGCGCGATCGGCTCGCCGCGCGCAACTCCTCCGCCGAAGAAGAAAAAGCAAGCTCCATCGCGTAGGCTCTCCGCCGGGCTCGGACTTCGCGCTTGACAGTTTGGTATCGGAGACACAAAAAAACAATTGAGCTTCGGGTTCGAGGTTTCCCATGAATGCACGATTCAAATCTCTCCTCGCCGCCATCGCGTTGATCGTGATCGCGTCCGTCTCGTACGCCCGCGCCCACGACATGGACAACATGGATTCGGGCACCGACAGCGGCGCCACCGGCGCGATGGGCCAGATGGGCGCGCACATGAAGATGAGCGACCACATGACGATGACGGAGTCGCGGCCGATGACTCCCGCGGACACGCAACGCGGCGAACAGATCATCGCGGCGATGCGTGCGAAGCTCTCGAAGTATGAGGATTACAAGGTCGCGATCGCCGACGGCTACCTGCCCTACATGGAGTCCGTGCCGCAGGATGTTTACCACTTCGCCAATCGCACGGCGACGCAGGCCGAGTACATGGGCGACATTGACCTGGCGCATCCCGGCTCTCTCCTCTACGAGAAGAAGACGTTCGGCGGATACCGGTTGGTCGGTGCGATGTACGACGCGCCCGCCGGCGACACTCCCGAGCAACTCGACGCGTTGATCCCGCTGAGCCTCTCCCACTGGCACGCGCACACCAACATCTGTCTCCCCAATGGCGTGACCGAGGCCGACGTGATGAACGGCAACGTTGCCGCCAGGATGCGGCCGGATATTTCGTCGTCGGTCGACCCTGACCGCGGGAGGGCTCGCGGCGCGGGCGATTCCGTGCGGATGCGCGTAGGGTACCTGGCCGATCCGCGTTTCGGCTTCACCGGCACGATTTCAAATCAGGCTGGCTGCGAGGCCGCGGGCGGCTCGTTTCACAAGCAGATTTTCGGCTGGATGATCCACGTCTATCCGTTTGCGAGCGAAGATCTCAAGGTTGCGTTCAGCCTCGAAGCGCCGTGAGCCGCCCCGAACCTCAGTCCGACGTCGTGAAAGAAAAAGGACCGCGGGCGATGAACCCGCGGCCCTCTACCGATCGATCCAGCTCGTCGCGATCAGCCCAACAGGGACTTCGCCACGGTCTCGCGATGCACCGGGGCGTTGCCGAAATTCGCTTCGCCGGCCAGTGCGCGCCGATGATACAGGTGCATGTCGTGCTCCCAGGTGAAGCCGATGCCGCCGTGCACCTGGATTGCCTCCGAGGTGACGTTCTTCGCCATGTCGGATGCGTACGCTTTCGCCATCGGCACCGCGCTCGCCGCCTCTGCGCCTTTGGTATCGACGGTCCAGCACGCGTAGTAGGTCAGGGAGCGCGCGTTCTCGACCGCGACCATCATGTCGACGCACTTATGCTTGACGGCCTGAAACGATCCGATCGGCTTGCCGAATTGCACGCGCGTCTTGGCGTATTCGACCGACATGTCGAGCGCCCGCTGCGCCGTCCCGACCATCTCGGCCGCCAGCCCCGCGGTTGCGATGTCGAGCGTGCGCCGCAGGATCGGCCATCCCTCGCCTTCCTTGCCTATAAGTTCGGAGGTTTTCACATTGTCGAACTTCACGTGGCATAGTCGGCGCGTCATATCGACCGTCTTGAGCTGAGTGATCGTGAGGCCTTTCGCAGTGGTGGGAACGGCCAGAATCGTGATTCCTTTTTCGCCACTGCCGCCGGTGCGGACCGCAACCGCTATCCCGTTGGCCACGTGCGCATCGGGCACAAAAAACTTCTCGCCGGTGATCGTGTATTCCTTGCCGCTCTTGGCCGCCTTGAGTTGGACTCCCTCGGCGTCGAAGCGGCCCGAGGCTTCGGCGATCGCGACGGTACCGATAAATTCGCCCTTCGCCATGCGCGGCAGGAGGTCTTTCTTCTGCTCGTCCGAGCCGCCTTCTATAAGCAGCGGCGCCGCTAGCATCGCGGAGGTGAATAAGGGTCCCGGCACCAGAACCTTGCCGGCTTCTTCGACAATCACCGTCATGTCGAGAAAACTGCCACCCTGGCCGCCATAACTCTCCGGTATGAGCAGCCCCGGCCATCCGAGTTCGACCAGCTTTTTCCAGAAGGCGGCGTCGTGCGCGGTGGGATCCGCCATCATCTGGCGGACAAACTTGGGCGGGCAGTTGTCGGCCAGAAAGCGCTTGGCCGCGTCCCGAAGCATCTCTTGTTCTTCAGAAAATCCGAAATCCACCTTGCGTTCCTCCGTTTTGTCAATGAGGAATCCCGCGGTTTGAAACCGCTCAGATCCATCTTTCAGGTACCATTAAGGCTTTCGGGCGTGCAAGCGCCGGAAATCCCGCGACGCGGCGGGCTACTCGCTTGATTCGCGCGCGGGGACCGCGACAAAAGGCAGATCGGAATCGACCGGCTGCCGGCGCGCGCTGCTTTAAGATTTTCTTCCCGATACCAGCGCGAGAACGCCTGAGTATTGGAGGATCGAGGGCTGCTCTCCGAGCGGGCCGATTTCGAAACCGGTGAAGAACCCTGCGATCGGAACGGGTCCAAGATAGCGCCTGATGTACGCGGAATCGTGACCCGGGATGTTGTAGAGCCCGGCGCCGCGCGAGACACAATCGAAGTACAGACCGAACGCGGGAGGCGAATCGAGGCGGTCGCCCAATTCTTCCAACTTGGCCTTCAAGTCCTGGCGCGACCGCTCGGCATCGCGCAACACGAAACCGACCGTGTCGCCCACCCTGGGCTGGAATGCGACCGCGATAACGCCGTGCTCCTCGCTGGCGCCGACGATATTGCGCACGAAGAATTGTCCGCGCTCGATCGTCTGTGCATTCTCGTACACGGGAACCGCAACGAAGACGTAAGTCAGCGCGCGGCGCAGATCGCCGGCCAGAGGGCCGGCGGCCTCGGCGAAGACTTCGTAAGCCGGCCGGCCGTCGAGTTCGATCAGTATGTTGTCGCGCGCGGCGGTCACGCGATGCGCCGTTCCGATCAGGCCGCATGCGATCGAGCTCGCCACCGTGGCCTCGAAGTCTCCCGCCAGCAGCATCCCGGAGACTGCGTTCGAGCTGACAGTATCGCCACAGAAAACAAACGTCTCGCCGATCGAGCCGTCCTCGCTCGCACCGCCGCCCGCAATCATCACGCCGGGCAGTTCAGTCCCGAGAGCTTCGAGCGTCGCCTCGGCTTCGAAGTTGTAAGTATCGGCAAAAAGAATCAGCAGGTTCGATTTGCCGAGCTGCGAGCGCACCGCGGACGCCACTTCTGCCGCCACGCCCGCGGCCCGGCCGCGAAGGGTGGGCACGAAGAATCGGGTTGCGTGAATCTCTTCGCCGCCGAACACCAGCACGGCCAGCGCGCCTCCCGATTCGATTTCGGTCTCGCCCGCGATGACGCCCATGCTCGAGCATCCCGCGACTTCGCGCGTATGCGCTTCGGAAGCCACCGTGCGCAGGATCATCGGATACGCGGCGCCGTAGGCAGGAGTTGCGAAACAGAGCGCGCCGTTGGCGCGGCTCAGTCCCGCCTGCGCGAGCGCGACGGCAGTGGCCTCGGCGGCGGCGATCCGCGGATTGAGCGCGGTCGAGAAACCGACGCCGGCTCGAATCATGCCAACACCTATCGCGAGCTCCCGAAAATCCGGAGCAACTCGACCATCCGTTGAATCCCGTCAGCGAGTTCCTTCACGCCGATTCGCTCGTTGATTCCGTGAACGCCTTTTGCTTCGGCGGGATTTACTTCGACCGGAATGAAACCGTAGGAGACGATCTTCTTATGGCGGAAGTAATGGCTGTCGGTGAATCCGATGATCATGGAGGGCACGACGGTGGCCCGGTCGTGGTCTTTGGCCAGCGTCGCAATCGCGGTCATCAGCGGCGAGCGCGACGGCGACGAGATCGGCTGAAAGTTAAGGATCACGTCGACCTTGATGGCGTCGTCGCCGATGACTTTTTTGATGTCGCTCATGACCGTCTTGGGATCGCTGCCCGGCAACAGCCGGCAATCGACTTCGGCATACGCCGTCTCGGAGATCACGTTGGTCTTATCGCTCGCAGACAGCACCGTAGGCGTGATGGTGTCGCGGACCCGCGCGTTCTGGCCGGGATCGGAAAGAAACGTCTTGAGATACTCGGGATCCTTCAGCGCAGCGGCGAGATCGAGAAGCTGCCTGGGGCCGCGATCGAGCTCGGCCATCGTGCGATAGTAATCATTGACCGGCCCGATGACGTGGACCGGCGTTTTGTACTCGGTCAATTTATCCAGCGCGCGCACCAGCCGCGTGACCGCGGTTTCCGCGGGTGGATCGGATGCGTGCCCGGCCGGGCCTGTGGCCGTAAGCTTGAGCCACAGCGGCGTTTTTTCGGTGACGGACACCACGTAAACCTTGCGCTTGTTGTCGGATAGCGCGCGAATCCCGCCGCCTTCGTTGATCAAATAGCCGGCGTCGGAGAAGACGTTGCTCTCGTGATCGACGAACCATCCCGCACCATTCTTACCGCCTTCTTCCTCGTCGCCGGTGGCGACGAACAGCACGTCGCGATCGAGCAGGATGCCCGCGCGCTTGATCGCGAGCATCGCCATCAGCTCGATCACGCCGGGGCCCTTGTCGTCGATCGAGCCGCGTCCCCAGATTTTTCCATCCTTGACGGCGCCCGAGAACGGCGCCACCTCCCATTCCTTGGGGTTGGCGGGCACCACGTCCATGTGGCTCAGCAGGATAATCGACTTCGTATGCTTGCCGATCCCGCGCAGGCGCGCCGCGACGATTCCGCGCCCATGCTGCGGCTCCCAGGTCGTGGCGGGAATTCCGTCGGTCAGAAATTTTTCCCTGAGCATCCGCGCCGCTTCGATCTCGTTGCCGGGCGGATTGGTGGTGTTGATCTGGATGTACCTGGAGAGCAGGTCGGTCGCTTCCTGGGTGACCTTGTCCCAATTGATCGGCTGGGGAGGCGGCGCCTTCGATACCCCCATCGATTCGGATGGCAGGATGTTGGGCGAGGCCGACGGGGCGGCCAAGGCGGAGCCGCAAAGAGCAACGCAGGCTATCATCCATACCGCGGCAATCGAGGCAGGTGCACGCCGGCGCAAAGCGGCTTTCGAGGATGCGCTCGTCATTTTGGGCCGTAGTTGAGAATTTCGCTCACGGTATGAAGGAACACCGTCGCGCGCGCGCCGTCAACTGCTCGGCAGGGCTGAGAGTGCGAAGCGTGGGGAAGGAGAAATCACTTTATTGAATGTGAAACCCACCGTGGGGTTCACACTTCCCTGGGCAGGGGTGACCCCTGCACCCGGTACTAAGAAGACGCGAAAATCTGCGCAGCGCATCTTTTCGCGACTACGCGATGGGCAGGGCTGAGCCCTGCACCCAGTACTACGGCCGCCCGCCGTTGGCGGGCGCGGCCCCTGCCGCGGGCACGCGGTTTCAGAAGCGCGCGGCGAGCGGGTCTCCGGGTTATTGCGTCCACGACAACGTCCGACTGGAAATCGCAAGTCGGAAGCGCATAATCTTAAAGCCAAGATACCTGATTTTAGATTTTGGAGGCGTGAATGGCACAATCTTTGGGAATCGTTGATCGCATTAAAGCCGCGGCACTTATCGAACTTGATAAGTGCAAGGAAGGTCTGCGCTTTTCGGAACTAGTTGCTAAGGTGAAGGCCACTGATCCCACATTCAATTCAAACACGATCAACGGTAGTATTTGGAACTTGGATACCGCGTATCCGGATCGTGTTTTCAAGCCGTCTAGAGGTCGATTTCTCTCGGTAAAATACAAAGACGAAGCGAATGATTTGCAGTCCAATGAGACAGCCGTTGGCAGTCCAACAAATGAGGAAGATTTCTATGAACCGTTTGCGGACTGGCTCAAGAATGAAATTGAAGACGTAACACATGCCATCCCACTTGGAGGCAATGTATTCAAAGATAAATGGAACACACCAGACGTTATAGGCAAACGCGAGTCACGACAGAGCGATATTATCAAAGGCACGACAGAAATTGTATCGGCCGAGATCAAAACAGATCCTGCCCAACTCATCACAGCATTCGGCCAAGCTTGTGCTTATAAGCTATTTAGCCATAAGGTTTATCTCGTTGTTCCGAGTCTATCAAACGAAGATGAAGTGTCGCGCCTTGATTCTCTGTGCCAGATTTTTGGCATTGGCCTTGTCACATTCGATGCAAAAAAACCAGACGCGCCGAAGTTTCAGATCCTTGTGCGCCCCACCAAGCATGAGCCAGATTTATTTTACACGAATAAGTACATAGCAAAAATCGAAGCACTGCTATTCCCATGAGCGAGTCGGTTGGCTGCCGAGGCGTCTGACGGCGAATCGCCGTTGTGTGACAATGGTTGGCACCGAGCGCTTGCAAACATCCGATCCGAGGAGCGTTTAGTAGAAAGTAAGCACTTCTAGGACTTTCGTTGGTGTATTGTAGAGTAGGGCGCACAGCTTACGAACGCCGCCGGGGAATTCCAGAATGATGTTAAACTTCAAGGTCTCGCCGTTAGTAGAACGTGCTAGGTTATAGATATAGTTCGCCGCAAATTTAGCGCGAATCTGTCGCACAATCTCGTCGGCGCTCAGTTCAACGAGACCGGCCTGCCGCAGCGATCCGGTCTTGTCTTTCTTTAGGTAGTCGAGCCTTCGCGCATCAAGAGCAACCTCGAAGTCCTGGAACTCAACCGGATTCGGTGTGATCGCATTGAGCGAGAACTTCGTGTCGCTTTCGCCTTCAAAGACCGGTCGCTCAATCTTGTACGAAAGGAATATTCCGTAAAGCATCAGCGGGACACTTCTCACCGATAGGGCAAGGCTGTCGAAGTCAAAGAGTGAAAGGTTTACGTTCTCGCTGTCGTCCCGATCATCTTCGTGCCCTCCGATGATGAGGCTTTTGTGCTTGATGAAAGCGCGAACCAGCATCAATGAAAGGCATGTCTTAACGGGCGATGCCAAGTCCAAATCGAGAAAGCCGAGGTACCACGGACTAGCAAGAAGTCGGCTATGCACACTCGATGTTGCCAAAGACGAGAGGTTGTTCAGGTAGACAAAGTATAAGGTGTCGCCACGCCCGCCACGCCGCGCCATCTCGGAATCCGGCGATGCAGAAGGCGAGGCGGATAACATTTCACCGAAATCTGCCTTGTCCAGCCAATCACCGCACAGGACGCTATGGGTCGAACGCGCGTCAAGAACCGGCAGAAGCTGATGAACAGCTTCTGGACCGTACAAGCCGGATGTCGCCTTGGACCAGTCGAACACGAATGCCCGTTCATGGCGATCCCCTGTGGGTGGGACCAGCGCGCCCTTTAGCTTCGAGTATTCTACGCCCTTGGAGGCCAGCAGAGTGCGAAGCCGTTGAAACTGACCTTGAATTTCATTGAACACCTGCTGGTCGCTCAGATTGAAGTGATCTGTCATCACCTCAAGGAGGATGTTGCTTCGTGCCTCCAGCGTGAAAATCGTGTCAAAGGTATACATGGAGATCTGAGAATGCGGGGGGCGTCATGCGGCGGAGTTGAAGAGTTCGAGCACGGTTTGGAGGAACTCGGCGGCGGGCGCCCCGTCAACCACTCGATGGTCGAACGTGAGGCTTAGCCAAAGCATCGCGCGCTTGGCGATCTCGCCGCGATAGACGGCAGGCTTCTCGACGATTCGCCCGACGCCGAGGATTCCGGTCTCGCCGGGATTCAGAATCGGGGTGAACGCGTCGATTCCGAACATGCCGAGGTTGGTTATCGTAAACGTGCCTCCGGTTACGTCTTCGAGTTTGAGATTACCGGAGCGCGCCTTTTCGCCGAGCGCGCGGCTTTCGACCGCGATCTCCCGAAGCGACTTGCTCTCGGCGCGATTCACGACCGGAACGATCAGCCCCTCATCGAGTGCGACGGCGATGCCGACGTTCGCACTTGCGCAAAGGGCAATCTCCTTGCCGTTTGCGTTGAGGCGCGCATTCATTCGCGGATGACGCATCAGGGCGCGCGCAACCGAATGAATCATCATATCGGTGTATGAAAAATCGAATTCGCGGGACAGGCGGGCGCGAAACTCGGTCGCCGGCGTCACATCGGCTTCGGCGGCGATGGTGATCTGCGCGCTGGAGTGAAGACTCTGATGCATCCGCTCGGCGATCACCTTGCGCACGCCACGAAACGCGACCCGATCGATGGACGGCGCCGATCCCGCCGGGGGCGCCGCCGCAGAGATGGCCGGCTGCAATGTCGCCGCGGATTTGGCGCCGCGCTCGACGTCTTCGCGAGTGATCCGTCCGCCGGGGCCGGTGCCTTGGATTTTATCGAGATCGACGCCGAGTTCAGACGCGATCTTGCGGGCGACCGGGCTTGCGGTATGTCGATCCCGCCCGCTCGGGGTGACCGCGGCGGTCTGACTCGGGTTGGCCGCGGCGGTCTGACTGGCGGGCGGCGGCGATGTCACCGGTGAATCGCGATGGGCAGGTTGCGACGCGGATTTGCTGTCGTTGTAACGAGCCGCGACTGTCGCGACATCCTCGCCTACCTCGGCGATCACGGCCACCGCCGTGCCGCATTCAACCGTTGCGCCCTCGTCGAACAGGGTGATCGCGAGCGTGCCCGACGCGGGCGCTTCGACCTGGTAGAGAACTTTCTCGGTCTCGACCTCGTAGAGCGGCTCGCCCGCGTTGACGCGCTCGCCGGGAGCCTTGAAGAAACGCTGAATCGTTCCTTCACGCATCGTCAGCCCGAACTTGGGCATCGTAACTTCAATTGCCACAGTCAGTTCCGCAATTGCCGGGCCCGGCTATCGTCCGACCACGGCGCGAATCGCGGCTTCGATGCGAGCCTCGTCCGCGATGGCCGCCTTTTCGAGCGGCGGACTGAACGGGATCGGCACGTCGAGCGACGTGACGCGGCGGACGGGTGCGTCGAGGAAGTCGAAGCCCTTGTCGGCGACGATCGCCGCGAGATCGGCGGCTGCGCCACCGCGCAGATGGCCTTCGTCGGCGATCACGATTCGATTGGTTTTCTCGACCGAAGCAAGGATCGCGTCTTCGTCGAGCGGAATCAGCGTGCGCGGATCGATTACTTCAACCGAGATTTTTTCCTTCTCGAGCTTTTCCGCGACGCTCATCGCCTTCGGCACCATCGCGCCGATCGCGACCACCGTCACGTTGTCGCCGGGCCGCTTCACGGCGGCCTTGCCGAGCGGGACCAGGTGCTCGCCGGCGGGGACATCCTCCCGGGACCAGCCGAGCGCGCCGTGCTCGAAGACAATCACGGGATTGTTGTCGCGGATGGCGCTCTTGAGCAGGCCCTTCATGTCGGACGGCCCCGAAGGGATGACCAGCTTGAGGCCGGGGACGCTCAGAAATTGCGCGTACACCGTTTCGGAATGCTGCGCGGCCGCGCCGCCCATCGCGCCGAACACTGCGCGAAACGTGATCGGCATGGTGGCCTGTCCGCCCGACATGTAGCGGAGCTTGGCGGCCTGGTTGCAGATCTGGTCGAAGGCGCAATAGAAGAAGCTGGCGAATTCGACTTCGCAAATCGGCCGCGTCCCCGCCATCGCGGCGCCGACCGCCGCGCCGACGAAGCCGGCCTCCGAAATCGGGGTGTTGCGCACGCGCTTGGCGCCGAACTTGTCGATAAGGCCCTTGGTCGCGCCGAACGCGCCGAGCACGACGTCCTCGCCCATCAGGAAGGTCAGCGGGTCGCGTTCCATTTCTTCGGCGATGGCCTGGTTGATCGCCTGGATAAAACTGATTTGTGGCATGACGATTTCTCCGATCGCGGGTGCTCAGGTGTTGTTGTAAACGTCGTCGGTGACTTCCGACGGTGCGGGCAGTTCGCTCGAGCGTGCGAATTCGACCGCGTCGGCGAGTTCCTTTTCGGTGTCGGCGATGATCTTTTTAAGTTCGGCCGAGCTTATCTTGCCGCTCTCTGCGCACCACTTCTCGAATCGAATCAGCGGGCATTTGCGCTTCCATTCCTCGACTTCGGATTTCTCGCGATAGGAGCCGTCGCCAAGAAAGGCCTGTTCGCCGACGACGTGCCCCTCCCATCGATAGGTCTTGCATTCGAGCAGGGTGGGACCTTCGCCCGCGCGGGCGCGTGCGACGGCCTCGCTGGTGAAGCGAAAGACTTCGAGCACGTCGTTGCCATCGACGATATGGCCGGGAATGTCGTAGGCCTTCGCGCGCACGGCGATGTCTTTGACCGAGGTCACGGTCGCCATCGGAGTGAACTCGCCGAAGCCGTTGTTCTCGCATACGAAGACGACCGGCAGCTTCCAGACTGCCGCGAGGTTCAGCGACTCGTGGAAGGTGCCCTCGTTGGAGGCGCCGTCGCCGAAGAACGCCACGGTGACATCGTCCTTGCCGGCGATCACGGCGCCCAGCGCGGAGCCGGTGGCGATAGGCAGTCCAGCGCCGACGATCCCGTTGGCGCCGAGGATGCCGAGCGAGTAATCGACGATATGCATCGAGCCGCCCTTGCCTTTGCAGTAGCCGGTGCGCTTGCCGAAAATCTCCGCCATCATGCGATCGAGGCGTCCGCCCTTGGCGATCAGATGTCCGTGGCCGCGATGGTTTGACGTGATGCGATCGGTCTTGCGCAGCGCGGCGCAGACGCCGGTGGCGGAAGCTTCTTCGCCAATCGAGACGTGGACGAAGCCGGGAATCTCGGCGGCCATCGCGAGGTCTCGCGCCTTGGACTCGAATAGCCGGATCTTCTGCATCGTGCGATACATCTCGAGTAACTTGTCCTTGCTGATGTCCATGAAGGGTTTTTTGCCTCCGTGAGAATTGCGGGGGATGCGCGATGAATGTCCCCGGCGAGCGGAAACTATCCCCAACCGCAGCAATCGTCAAATGAGCGGGCGGGCGGCCGCAGTCGAATTCATTGCGACGTTCGACTGGAGTGGTAGGCTCAGCCGATGACACAGAAAATCGGATTCGTCGGACTGGGCGCGATGGGTCTGCCGATGGCGGCGAATTTGCTCGCCGCGGGATACCATCTGACGGTTTACAACCGCACCGCGTCGAAGGCTGAGCCGCTCATTGCCAAGGGCGCGCATCGCGCGGAGCGCGCCGGCGACGTCGCGCATCCGGGAGGTATCGTCGTCTCGATGCTCGCGGATGACGCCTCGGTCAAGGCGCTCGTGACGGGCGAGGACGCGCTCGCCGAGCGAATTGCGCCGGATGGAATTCATGTCTCGATGAGTACGGTGTCGCCGGCGACCACGCGGGAACTTGCCGCATATCACGCGACGCGCGGGAGCGTGATGGTTGCGGCACCGGTGTTCGGACGGCCGATCCAAGCACAGGCGAAGCAGTTGCGGGTCTGCGTTTCGGGGCCGGCCGGCGCCAAGGCCAAGGTGAGACCGATCATCGAGGCGATGGGGCAGGAGGTATTCGACTTTGGTGACAATCCCGGCGCGGCGAATGTGGTGAAGCTCGCGGGTAACTTCATGATCGCGGCGGCACTCGAGGCGATGGGTGAGGCAGTCGCGATGATGCGCAAGAGCGGCGTCGATCCGGCGGCGGCGCTCGAGATGCTGACGAAAACGATCTTTGCGGCGCCGGTGTACCAGGGTTACGGCCCCGTCATAGCTCATGGGGTGTTCACGCCGGCGGGTTTTCGGCTGCCGCTTGGACTCAAGGACATCGACCTGGTGCTGCAGACCGCGGGCGCGGCGAACGCGCCGATGCCGACGGCGAGCCTGCTGCGCGATCGATTTATCTCGGCGATAGCCAAGGGGCGCGCCGACCTGGACTGGTCCGCGATCGCTCTGGGAGCGGCCGACGACGCCGGACTCAAGGAATCGCGCTAAGGAATTTTCTTGCGAGACGCGCGTGACGAAGTACGTCGCCCATATTTTCGCGCTCTCTCTATGCATGGCCGCGATGCTCGCGGCCGCGCCTCCATCGCACGCGATCGACTTCTATGAAATCGAGGTCTACGACACGGATACCGCGCCGGCCGGTCATCTGGCGCTCGAATTGCATTCAAACACGACCTCGACGGCGACCGGGGATTTGGCGAAGAGCCAGATGGACGTGTACCAGGTACACGAGACGCTCGAGGGCTCGTACGGAGTCTTGCGTTGGCTCGAAGTCGGGCAGTATTTCGCCACCGCGAAGCTCTCCAACGGCGATTACGAATACTCGGGCTCGCGCACGAAGGTCCATTTCGCCGTCCCGCAGACCTTCGAGTGGCCGGTGCAGCTCGGCGGCAATATCGAGCTTGATTACATGCGGCGCGCAGCCGAGGAAAATCCGCTGTCGCTCGAGCTGCGGCCGATCGCCGGCGCGAACTACAAGGGCTTTCGGCTGGTGGGGAACTTCGCGTTTGAAAAGCCGTTCAGCGGTCCCGAGACGCATCGCGGGCTTCAATTCGATCCGTCGGGCGAGCTGGTTTATGAGCTCAACCGCTGGGTTTCCCCGGCGCTGGAATACTACGGCGACATGGGATCGATTCAGCCGCTGGCGAAGGTGCAGAAGCAGCAGCATTTCGTCGTGCCGGCGCTCAACTTTGATTTCATTCCGCAGCTCGAGCTCAATCTCGGCGTGGGAATCGGAGTGACTCGCGCTAGTCACGGGGTATTTCTGAAATCGATTATTGGCTGGACGTTTTAGGCGCCGCCGGGACAGGAAGCAGTGGGGGCGGAGATTCATCGTTGCGTGATTAGCCGGGCTAAACTATCCTCGATTCACGCGCTTGGCGCCTTCGATGTCGTTTCCCTCACAAGACAGGCGAGCTGATGAGAAACTCGGGCAAATCCTGGGCCGGGTAGGTTCCGTCCGCACGCGACTCAACTCGCTGGCGTTGCAGCATGCGATTTTCTACACGCTCGCGATCGCGATCGCGGGTGGCGCCGCAGTTTTTGCCGGTGCATACCTGCTGTCGCCGCTCGCTTTCCTGGTTGGCGCTTCGGCGCTGGTGATTATTGGCTGCGCCGGTATCGCGAGCGCAGTCGGCGCCGGGTGGCGGATGCGCGCCAGCGCGGTGCGCGCCGCCGCGATTGCCGATGATCGGGCCGAGCTGAAAGGGCGTCTCTCGACGATCGTCGCACTCGCCAATCACCAGACCCGCGGCTCGCTGTGGTCGTACCTGGTTGAAGATACGATCGGCTATCAGGACCAATTCGCGGCCGCGCGGATCGAGCGGCGCCGCGTGTCGCGCGCGATCTATCCGCTGGCCGCAGCCTTCGTGCTGGCGGCGCTCGCGATCCCGATTTCAAAAATCAATCACGCGCCACAGGTTACTCCGGGCAGCGGGCAGGACGACCTGACGGTCGATCTGGAGGATCTGCATCTGCGACCGGCTGATCCGGGCGATGAATCGGGGATGCAGGTCACGGCAGACGCCGCGACCATGCGCCGGCTTGAGGACAAATTGGCCCGGGAGAGCGCGGCGAACGGCGAGGCAGGCGGCAATTCGCTGAACCAGCTGGTGAATCGCGCGCGCGACATGGCCGGGCATTTACAGAGCAGGCTGACCGGACAGAAGATGGCCTCGGAGCAGCGCCTCAACCTGCGGCTGGCCGACGCCGGCGGCGATCAGGATCAAAATGAAATTCATCGCGCTCCTGAGACGCAGAAGAATCGGCGCAGCGACATCGCAGGACAGTTCAAACAGGACCAGCCAAAATCCAGCCGCGAGATCGATCTGCCGAGGGAGGACGATTTGCGCCATCCGAATTCCGAGCCTTCGCCCGGCGCCAATGGCGAGTCGGGCGCGGAAGCCAACTCCGGCAAGGATAACCCCGGCAATCGGGATAACAGCGCGACCGATCGCAGGATCCAGCAAAGCGGCGAGAATGGCGGCAACGGGGGCGCGGCGCACGGAATCGGCGCCGATCCCGACAGCCTGTTCGGCGCACCTGCGGCGCCGAAGCTCGGCACCGAGGGTTTCGAGATCGCAATCGAAGCGCGGCCCGTCGATCACGGTGCGAAGGGCGCCGGTCACGCCTACGTTGCGCCCAAAGTGCGCGCGCCGCTCAGCCTGAACCAGGAGCCGGACGAGCCGGTGGCGCGCGCCGCGGTGCCGGCCGAAGATCGAACTACTATCAAACGGGTATTCGACAGATGAGCGAGGTGCAGGCGGAAACGCCAACGGTGGCGGATTTCGCCCGGACGTTTCGGCGTATCCAGGCCGAGATCCACAAGCTGATCATCGGACACGAGCAGGCCGTCGAGGAGTTGCTGTCGGCGCTGTTCGCCGGCGGCCACGTGCTGATCGAAGGCGTTCCCGGCACGGGCAAAACGACGCTGGTCAAAACGCTGGGGCTGGCGCTCAATCTGAGCTTCAACCGAATTCAATTCACAGTCGATCTGATGCCGGCCGATATAACAGGCACGCGCGTGATTTTGTCGGGGGAGGACGGACGGCGCGAGTTCAGCTTTCAGCCGGGGCCCGTGTTTTGCCATATCCTGCTGGGCGACGAAATCAATCGCGCGACGCCCAAGACGCAGTCGGCGCTGCTCGAGGCGATGGCCGAGCTGCAGGTGACGGTATCGGGCACGACCTACCGCCTCAAACCGCCGTACTTCGTGATGGCGACGCTGAATCCGATCGAGATGGAGGGCACCTATCCGCTGCCGGAGGCGCAACTCGATCGCTTCCTGTTCAAAGTCCGTTTGAACTATCCCGACGAAGGCGAACTGACTCGAATCATCTCGTCGACGACCGGGCCCGAAGAAGCGGGGATCGAGGCGGTGTTCCACGCCACCGAAGCGCCCGAGCGAATCGAGGCGCTCAAGCGGCTGGTGCGCGAAGTGATGGCGGCGCCCGCGATGGAGATATACGCGGCGCGACTGGTGCGAGCCACGCAGCCGCAGAACTCGCGCTTCGTGACCGACGAAGCCAGGGCCGTGCATGACGAGATGGTCAATCGCTACGTGATGTTTGGCTCGAGCCCGCGCGGTGCGCAGGCGCTCATTTTGGGCGCCAAAGTGCGTGCGCTGCTCGACGGGCGCGCCAATATCGCGCGTGAAGATATCGAGCACGTGGCGGTCGCCGCACTCGCCCATCGCATCATGCTCAACTACGCCGCGCTATCCGACGGAATCGACGCCGCGCACATTGTCGAGCGCGTCATCAAGTCGGTTCGCGCCGCGAAGCTATAGGCGGCCGACGATGCTCGAAGCACGCGCTTTCGAGCCGGAATTTTTGCGCAAGCTCGACCGCCTGGTGCTGGGCATCAAGCGCGCCCGCACCGTGCGCGCGGGCCAGCGCGCGTTGGGCAGAATCCAGGGGCTCGGAATCGAACCGGAAAATTTCAAGGCGTACGCGCCCGGCGACGATTTGCGCTTCCTCGATTGGAACGCGTTCGCGCGGTTTGACGAATTGATGCTGCGAACTTACCGCGCCGATCGCCAGGTCGAGGTTACCGCGCTGGTGGATGCGAGCGCGTCGATGGGATTGCCCGAGCACGACGACAAGCTGGGGCTCGCGTTGGCGATCGGCGCGTCGCTCGCGTACATCGGGATGGCGGACAACGACGCCGTTCGAATCGGCGCATTCTCGATGCACCGTGGGGCGATGAAGCTCGACGCAACGCCGTTTCATCGCCGCCGCGAGTCGTATGTCAATTTCAGGCCGTTCGTGATGTCGGTGAAAGCGGGCGGCGAGACCCGCCTGGGCGCGGCCGTCGATCAATTGCTGCTGCAGCGCCGGCCGGCAGGGATGGTCGTCGTCATCTCGGATTTTCTCGTGAACGAAAGCGACGCCGCAGACGCGCTCAAGCGGCTGGTGGCGGCGCGCCACGATGTAAAAGTTGTCCACGTGATGGGCGAACAGGAGAGCACCGCTTCGTATCCATCAGGACTGTTCCGCGTGCGCGACTCAGAGACCGGCGAAGTCCGCGAGACCGTGCTGGGCCCGGCGACCGCCGCCGCGATCCGGCGCAACGTCGAAAAGATAGCCATGCGCATGCGCGAGATCTGCACGACGCATGCGATTACTTATGCGCAGGCGTTCGGAGCGGGCAATCTTGAAAGCATTATGGAGCGCGAACTCCCGCGGCTCGGAATTGTGAGATAATCGTGGGTCTCCTGAATCCGCAGAACTTCATTTATGGACTCAGCCTCGCGCTGTTGGTGCTGATCTATCTGCGCTCGCGCTCGCGTCCGACCATCGAAGTGTCGAGCCTGATGCTTTTCGACGAAGCGCCCGCGCCGGTTGCGAGCGTCCGTCACGTGCGGATCGATCCGCTGTTCTGGCTCGAGACGGCGACGCTGACGGCGCTGACGCTGGCGATCGCGGGATTGTACGTGATGAGGCCCCGCACGCCCGGTCACGGCCGCATCCATGCGCTGGTGTTCGATCTCGGCGCCGGGATGAGCGCGCGCGAAGGCTCCGGCGCCAGACTGGACCAGGCCCGCCGGGAGGCGATGGAAATAATCAATCAAGCGCCGGCCGGAGACGAGTTCAGCGTAATCGCATACGCACTGGAAGCGCAGGCGCGCCATCCGCAGACCGCGAACCTGGCTGACCTGCGCAAGGCGCTCGGCGATTTGATCCCCATGGCGGTGCCCGCACGCACGGCGGCTCTGCGAGCGGCGCTGATTCGCGCGCGCGGCGCCTCGGAAATCGATCTGTTCGCCGATCGGCCGCCCGCGGCTGCGATTCTTGCCGACGCCGCCTCGACGGCGCGCGTGAATTTCCACCTGGTCGGTTCCGGCGACTCCAATCTGGCGATCGTGTCGCTGGATCCCGGCATCCCGCGCTCGACGCGCGGCCGCGCCGTGATTCGCAATTTCTCCGCGCGGCCTCATTCCTGCGAACTGGCGATCGATCTCGGCAACAGCGAGGAGTTTCATCAGACCCTGATGCTCGCGCCGCGTGAACAGGTCGTCGTCCCGTTCGGACCGATCCGGACGGGAGGTGTGCTGCACGCGCGAATCCTGACCCCCGATGCGATCGACGCAGACAACGACCGCTACGCTTACGCGCCATCCGATCGTCCGGCGCAGGTCCTGGTCCTGTCGCCTGACGCCGCGGTGCGCGACGATATCGCGCGCGTGGTGCTCGCGGTCAACGCGAATTTCCAGATCGAGACCGCCGATCCTGCCAGGTATCTTGCGGATGCGAACGCATCCCGTCCGAGCGCGAAGCCGCTCGAACTGGCTGTCATGCACGATTGCTATGTGCCCGCGGCCGGGGCGGCGTCCACGCTGCTCATATATCCGCCGCAACTTGCGAAGAACTTGCCGTACGCGGCCGCAATCGGAATCTCGGTCAATGGAACGCTGGCGAGCGCGGACATTAGCAGCTACGCGATGGGCGAAGCGCCCGGGATCGAATCCCTGACGCTGGGCGCGACGCGAATTGTCGCGATCCCCGAATGGATGGATTTGATTGCGACCGCGACCGGCCCCGCTCATTCGTCGATCCCCCTGGCCGCGATCGGGCGTGCGGCGGGCGGTCCCGTCGGCGTACTCGCATTCGACGTCCGCGATCATCTTCTGCTCGCTCCCGATCATCTCGACGCGCTGGTGCTGACGGTCGATCTGATCAAACAACTGACCGCAGCGCGCGATATTTTGATCGTGGCGACCGGGGCTGATGTGAGCGTACCCGCAACCGGAACCGCGCGCGTCACCCAGCCCGACGAGAGCGTGCGGACCGTCACGGCCGACAAATGGGGCCGCGTGCGAATCCGTCCGCTGCAGGCCGGGCGCTACATCGTCGAGTCGGGGGGAGAGACGACGCAGGTGTTCGCCAACTATTACGACGCGGCCGAGTCCGACCTCGGCGCCAAACCGCAGGCCGAAGCGAAGGCGCCGGCGGAAAAGGCCGCCGCCGCATCGAATGCGCAATCCGCCAGGGAAGTGCAGCCGCTGGTTTTCATTTTGATCGCGCTGGCGCTGCTCGCCCTGACGATTGAATCCGCGATGCTGATTGGCCACGCCGGCCGCTGGGGGATGCGCCATGTTTGATCGGCCGCATCTGCTCTGGCTGCTGGTGCTCGTGCCTGTGGCCGTGGCGCCGGGAATTCTCGCGATGCGCGGCGGGATGCGGCTGGCGGGCGCTGCGGCTGCGACGCTTCGCGCGCTGTGCGTTGTAGCTCTGGTCGCGACGCTCGCGGGGCTGCGCATTCCGGGGCGTATCGCCGCGCAAAGCGTCGCGGTGGTCGTGGCGCTGGATGAGTCGCGGTCGGTCTCGCCCGATCAGCAGGATTGGATGCGGGGCCAGGTCGAACAGTTGAAGTCCGCGATGGCTCCGGCCGACCAGCTGGGGATTGTCGCTTTTGGCCGTGACGCGCGGCTGCTTGCGCCTCTGACGGATCCCCGGCTGCTGGGGCATTTCGGCGATGGCGCCGACGGAGGGGCCACCAATATAGCCGGCGCGCTGACCGTGGCTGAAAGCCTGTTTGCGGCGGAAGCGGACAAGCGAATCGTGCTGCTGAGCGACGGCAACGAAACCGAGGATTCCGCGATGACGGAGGTTCCCGCGATGCTCGAGGACGGTGTGCGAATTTTCGCCGCCGCGCCGCCGCCGTCGGCGACCGAGAGAATTGCGGTCACCAATTTCTATTCCCCGGACACGGTCCGCGCCGATCAGCGCTTTGCATTCAGAATCGACGTTGACAGCGAATCGCAGTCTCCGGTCGCAGCCACGCTCAAGCTCTACCGCGACGGCATCGCAGTCGGCGGGGAAGCGACTGCCCTGAAGCCGGGGCTGAACCGCTTCGAGCTGCCCTATCGGCTGGAGCGCGCGGGCGCATACTTGATGAGTGCGGAAGTCTCGATTGCTGCTCCGCGGGTGGCGTTGAATCCGCGGGTCGAGGCCGCGATTTCGGTGACCGGCGCGCCGCGGATTTTGATCGTCTCGACCACGCCGCCGGAAAGCCTCGTGACCGCGCTCAAGATGCGCAACTACGCGATTGATTTCGTGTCGCCACGCAGCCTGAGCGAACACCCGGTGGACTACCTGCCCTATCAACTGGTTATCCTCGACGATGTGCCCGAGGGTTCGCTGACGGGGGCGGCGCAGCACGCGCTCAATCGCTACGTCGCCGATTACGGCGGCGGACTGGTCGCGACGGGCGACACATTGCGCGAGGAGAAACTGGCCGGCGGCGAGCTGGAAAAGGCGTTGCCGGTAAAGTTTGCACCGCAACCGCCGCCGCCGTCGCGCGAGCCGATCGCCGTTTACCTCTGCATCGATCGCTCGAACTCGATGAGTTACGACTCGCGCTATCCGGCGGTGCGCGACGGCGAGCGAATTCGCTACGCCAAGCAAGCCGCGATCGCGCTGCTGCGCCAGCTCGACGATACTGATTTCGCCGGCGTGATCGCGTTCGATTCGCAGCCGTACGTGCTCGCGCATCTGCAGCCGCTCGGCGAGGATCGCGGCGATCTCGAAAACCGCATCGACCGCCTGCAACCCGGCGGCGGCACCGACTTCAAGGAGGCGCTCGAAATCGCGGAACGCGAGATTCTGCGGAGCGCCATCCCGGTGCGCCAGGTGATTCTGCTCACCGACGGCGACACCAACCGCCAGTATCAGGACCACGACGATCTGATCGCCGAATTCGCGCGCCGGCATATTCCGGTCTCGACCATCCGCATCGGCCCCGACCTCGCCAATCTGCGCTTGCTGCAGGACTTCGCGCAGGCGACCGGCGGCGTCTTCTATCGCGTGCAGGATATCGAGAAGCTGCCGCTGCTGCTGGTCGGATTGACGCGCCAGGCGATGAACCGGCGCAAGCCGGATCGCACCACCGTCGAAGCCGGGGCGGCAACCGCGATGCTCTCCGGCATCAGCATCAAGGAGATTCCGCCGATAGATTTTTTTGCCGCGACCGAGCCCAAGGACGGCGCGCAAGTCATGCTCAAGGTCACGCGCGCCGACAAATCTGCGCCGCTGCTTGCGTCGTGGCAATATGGACTCGGTCGCACCGCGATTTTCGCCGCCGAACCCGACTCACTCGCCACACTGAGCTGGATTCGATGGAACCGCTACGCGGAATTCTGGTCGCAGCTGGCGGGTTGGACGATGCGCCAGGGCGACTCCGGGATGTTCACGATGCGCGTCCACGGCGCGCCTGACGGGTCGATCACGGTCGAGGCTGAAAGGGCCGATCCCAATCCCGTCAGTAACCTGGTGTGCCGAATCACCGGGCCGGGACGCGCCATCGACGTTGCGATGACCGAGGCCGCCGCCTCGATCTATCGGGGCGAAGTCGGGCCGCTGCCGCGCGGCAAGTACGTCGCGACGCTGATGTTCAAAGCGGGCGATTCCGAAAAAATCCTCGAGCAGCGCGAATTCGCCGCCGCCGGATCGATTCCGGCCGACAGCGCCGAGTTGCGCATCAAGCCACCCAATCTCGAACTGCTGCGCCGGCTATCAACCGCGACCCACGGCGCGTTCGAAGCTCCCGCAGCGACAATTGCCCGCCATCGCGGTCAGACCGTGGCATTTCGCCGCAGCGCGGATCCGTGGCTGATTCCCCTTGTGATCATGCTGTTCCTGGGAGAAGTGTTTGTGCGTCGCCGCTATCTCGGCGATTGACGATGGAGCGCTTCATGAAAATTTCCGCCGCCAATCTTCCTCATCTCCTGGCCGCAGCCGTTCTCCTGGCCGCCTTCGCCGCTCCCGCCGCGACCGCGACCGCTGCAACGTCACCTCGCGACGCCGGCGCGCTTGCCAAGTCCACCTACATCTACATTGCAACGGTTCGCAAAGACGGCAACCAGAGCAGAGCTGTGCCGGTCTGGTTCATTACAACCGGCGACAACCAGGTTCTGATCGAAACCTCGCCGACCAGCTGGAAGGCCAAAAGAATCAAGCGCGGCAGCCCGGCGCTCATATGGATCGGCTCGCCAACCGGGCCGGCGTTCATCGGCAAGGCGGAAATCGTCGAGGACAAGGCGCTGCAGGACGAGGTGATCGCGGGTTACCCCAAGAAATATCTGCTCGCGCGAATCGGCTATGCGCGTCCCACTCGCGCCAAGCTGGATTCAGGCCAGATAGTCGTGATTCGAATTTCGCCGACGCGGGATTTGCCCGACGGGTTTCAGTCTGCGCCCGGAACTCCGGCGCCCCATCCTTGACGAGAAGCCAAAGCCCGCTCCTCGCGTGACATAATCGCTGGCCTCACGCGCGTCGCGCAGTTATATCAGGATCGTGGCGAACGATTCCCCATCCGCGCTGATCAAGTGCGTGCTCAATTGCCGATGCCCGGTATGCCGAAACGGCGCAATTTTCCGATCGCACTTCAGGATGAATCGTGAGTGCCCGCGATGCCACGTCGTGTTCTGGAAGGATCCGGGAGAGACGTTGGGCGCGATGTATCTCGACTTCGCGGTGGCCGCCGGCTCGTTCCTTATCTGCTGGGCGATTCTCGCCTTCGCCGCACGCCTCTCTGATGCTGCCAGGATATTTTTCCTGAGCGCGATCGCCGCCGGCAGCGTGCTGCTCTGCTATCCGCTCACGCGCAGCGCGTGGACCGTGCTGGTTTATCTTTCGGGCGGAATCGAGCGCCCGCGCCTGCGCGCCATCCAGGGCGGCAAGAAAGCTTCTTGACCCGATTTCTCGGGCCTAGATCTGACGTATTCATCCGGTCTTGAATTTTGACCGCGCCGCCAGCTTCTCCTGCAGATGGCTCAGCCGCTCGGCGGCTGCCGCGATCGTCTCGTCACTTTTCGAAAACGTGAATCGAATCTTCCGATGCCCCAACTCCGGCCGATGGTAAAAGCTTGAACCGGGCACCGCGGCGACGCCGACTTCATCGAGGATGAAATCCGCCGCCGTGAAGTCGTCTTTGAATCCGAGCCCGCCAATCTCCGCCAGCATGTAATACGCGCCGTCGGGTTTGCGGCATTCCAGGCCGGCCCTCGCGAGCGCCGCGTACAATGCGCCGCGCTTGCGCTCGTACATCGCGGTCAGCTCCGCATAAAACGATTCCGGCAGCCTCAGTGCGAAGGCCCCGGCTTCCTGCAGCGGATGCGGCGCGCCCACCGTCAGAAAGTCATGCACCTTGCGAATCGCCGCGGTGATTCTTTCGCTGGCGATCGCGTACGCCAGCCGCCATCCCGTTATCGAGTAGGTCTTCGACAGCCCGCTAATCGTCACCGTCCGTTCGGCCATCCCCTGAAGGCTCGCGATCGATACGTGGCGCGCGCCGCCGTAAATGATGTGCTCGTAAATCTCATCGGTGATCGCCAGCGTGTCATGATGCCGGCATAGCGAGGCGATCGCTTCGAGCTCGGGACGGGTGAAGACCTTGCCGCTCGGATTGTGCGGAGTGTTGATCACGATTGCCTTGGTGCGCGGACCGAATGCCGCTTCGAGCTCCGCGCGATCGAGCGAAAAATCCGGATCGCGCAGCGCCACGTAGCGCGGCGTCGCACCGGCCAGGATCACGTCGGGCCCGTAGTTCTCGTAGAACGGCTCGAAGATGATCACCTCGTCGCCGGGGTTGATCACCGCCAGCATCGTCGCGATCATCGCCTCGGTCGCGCCGCAGGTCACCGTGATGTTGCGGTCGGGATCGCACGCGATGGCGTTGTAGCTGCGCACCTTGTCCGCGATTGCGCGGCGGAAATTCGGCGAGCCGTGGGTGATCGCGTACTGATTGTATTCCTCGTCGATGGCGCGCTTGGCGGCTTGCTTGATTTCGGCCGGGGCGGGGAAGTCGGGAAATCCCTGCGCCAGGTTTACCGCCCCGCACTTGAGCGCTCGCCGCGTCATCTCGCGGATTACGGATTCGGTGAACAGTCGTGTCTTGGCGGAAATGTCGGTCGGCATGACTCTGCGCGCTCACCGCGCGCGGAAATTCGATGCGCGCGGCAACTCGGCTGCTCGCAGTCTAGCCGCGTGCGCATGCGCGCGACAACTTGCCCGATTTCAATGCCTGCTTAAATTGAAAATCGACTACGAATTGCGGGTGGATCAGAGTGACTTCAGCGACAGATCGGGTCAGACGAAACTGGGGATGCTTTGAATTCAGCGAAAGCGGATTGCGGAGCTTCGAGGCCGTCTGCTAATCGGCCCCTTCCTATTCCAGCACGCTGGACCCCTGGCTCAGCCGCCATTCATCGATTACCTCAACGTTGAAGCGCCAGTCGCTTCCGATCTTGAAACCCGGCAACCGTCCTTTCTTGAGCAGGCGGTAGATCGTCGAGCGATGGACACGCAGATACTCGGCGACCTCGTTGACTGTGAGCACCTTAGTCGAGGATGGCATCGCTTCACTTCCTCTTTAATGCGCCTATCCGTTCTTAGGTTGGCAAATAGGCTACCATAAAAGTTGAACTGCGCTAGACCATCTTATTGGACTATTTCCCGACTAAGGTCAAGCCTTAGGGGATATGCCGCGCCTGATTGTGTTATTCAGCACTGAATCGGCTCTGTTTTCGTGTTTTTTAACGATCTAGCCGAACAGTCGGTTGGCGGCTTCCCTCAGCTCCGCGCGATGGTCCGGGTGAGCAATCGCGATCAATTCGGCAGCGCGCTCGCGATGGTTCTTGCCCAGCAGCCGCGCGATTCCGAATTCGGTCACTATAGTATCGGCGAAATAACGCGGCACCGTTACCAATGCGCCGGCTTCGAGTTGCGGCACGATGCGCGAAATCGCGCCGCCCACCGCGGTTGATTGCAGCAGCGTAATTGCGCGTCCGCCCGGGCATAGAAACGCACCGATATGAGATTCTGGCTGTCCTCCCGTCCCGTTCATCATCCGCGCCCCGAGCACGGTCTCCGAGTTAATCTGACCGGTCAGATCGATGCTGAGAGCATTGTTGATTGCCGTCTGCCGGTAGTTCGAGGAAACTGTCGCGAGCTTGAGCACGTATTCGGGATCGTAAAGCTCGAATGCCGGGTTGTCGTCGATTATCCGCAAATCGTCCGGATCCGAACCCGTCCACGCGATCGCCACCGCCTTGCCGCGATGTATCGTCTTGCGCCGGCCGTTGATGATCCCGGCGTCAACCAGCCGCGCTATTCCCGGCGCGACCATCTCGGTATGCAGCCCCAGGTCGTGCTTGCCGTCGAATGCGCCCAGCCGCGCCATCTGCGAACTGGGTTCTCCGACTCCGATCTGAATCGTCACGCCGTCTTCGACGAGTTCGCTCAGGTATCCCGCTACCGCCTTTAACTCTTCGGACGGTTGCGCAAGGCCGAGCAACACGCGCAAATCCGCCAGCGGCGTGCGTTGCAGATACTGAACGATCGGCCAGATACGTTCGACTCCCGCTGCCGCAATGATCGCGCGGATGCCATCGCGCTTTTCGCTGTCCATCGCAGCAAGCGCCTGCTCGATCATAGCCAGATTGGGCGGCGGCGGAGTTCCATCGACGAAATAATCGAACTCCGAGACATGCATGTAAACGTCGCCGTAAGTGCGCGTCATGCTCGCGTCAACCTCGGCGATTGCGTGACGCGCGCGCCGCGCATACATCCGCTTGTTCCACTGATGCGGCCCGAAACTGACGAATCCCTTTGCGTTGGGCGTGGTGACGTTGACGAAGGTGAAATCTATCGGCTTGTCTTCGGCCGGCCGTTCGTCGTGCGGCTTGAAGCCGGTCGAAAATAAATTGGGCAGGTAGGTGGCCGCACGGCTGTCATGCGACGGACGTCCCATGTTGCCGATGAACAGCTCGAACTCCAGCTTGAAATGCTGCGCGGCTTCTCCGCTCAGCCATCCCGGGTCGATCAGCGGCGACGACATCCTGAGATCGACCACGCCGCCGATCTGCTTGCCTCGCGCCGCCAACGCGCCCTGCATCACGGTTCCCGCCGCCAGCGGGAAATTCACCCGCATCCCCGCCTTTACCATTGCGGCCGCTTCGTCAGCCGAAATCGTGCGCGATCGGTAATACTCCTGCCAGTTCATTTGAGCGCTTCCTCTTGGATTTGGAGCCCCGGCGACCAACGAACAGGGACTTTGAACCCAAACAATGCCCCATTGACCGCGTATGCGGCAAACTTGTTCGCCCCCATCCGAGCGGTTAACTTTCGAGCATGCTCATTGCCGACGGCGAGTTGCGCTACGATATCCGCCGCGCCGGCGAGTTGCTCGCTGTCGAGGATGAAACCCTGGCCGCAGGCAGGATCCACGGCATTCGGCGTCCCGCGAGCGGATCCAACGTGTACGAAGTCGAAGCCGAACTCGACGACGCCGGGATCATCCGGCGCGTAGTCGCGAGCTACAGCCGCGGCCCCTTCACTCGCAATGCCACCTACGAATCAGCCGACAGTTTTCTGCGCGGCAACGTCGGCGCGATGGGTGGGCGCAACAACTTGACCGTCAAGCTCGGGCGCTACGGCGAAGTGGATGCCGACCTGATCATCTTTCGCGCTCTGACTATCGCCCACATTCGCGAACGAGGGCAGACGCGATGGACCGGACGGGTGGCGGCAATCGATCCGAATACACTCGTCGCTGCCACCGGCAAACAGTCATGCCGCCAGCGTGGCGACGATCCGCACGTGTGGATTTACGAGCCGCGGATGGGCGACTCCGAGGAAATTGAGATTGACGACTCGGGACTGGTGCTGCGCCGGCGCGATTCACGCGGTATCGAAACCGTCCTGGTCACGCCGCCTCTCCGCCAAGCTTAAGCTTACGCAGCGAGCTTCTTGGCCGGCATCTTGCAGTCGCCGTCGAACTGCGCGCCCTCGTTGAGCACCAGGCTCGGCGTGCTGATCGTGCACTGTGCTCGCGCCGTCGCCATCAACTCGACGCGTTCGCGCGCCGTCACTTCGCCGCTGAACGCGCCCGCGATCGTCACCTTGCCTGCGGAAATCCGTGCGCTCACCACCGCGCCGGTCGCGATTACAACTTCATCTCCGATGATCTCGCCTTCCGCTTCGCCTTCGATTTTTACCGGGCCGCGAAAGTTGAGTTTCCCCGAAGCCTTGGTGCCTTTTCCGATCCGTGATTCGAATGCCGATTCTTCGTTGAGCGCCATATACTGATTGCCTTTCCCGGTTTGGGGTCTCACTATTGCTGGAATCCGCGAGCACACGCAATCTCGCCGGCCGGATCGCGAATGTGAATGAAACGTTAAGCGGTGCGCCGTGAGTGGCTTGCACGCGTCACGCCGCGCGGCGCAATGTTCTTAACAAGGAGATTCGGCATCAAATGAATCGCAAATCCGACCAGCTGCGGGAACATGGACCTGAACGCCACGGTGGCCAGGGACTCGATCCGCATCAGTATGATTCCGGCGACGCGACCATCCTCGCGCTGCTCGCCGAGACTCCAGCGGCCGATCACGTCGATCTCGTGATGACCTGGCGCGCCGACGCGTACGAAGTGTGGTCGCGGCGCGGGATGATTCGATTCAAACGCTTCGCCGATGAACGCGGCGCGCTGTCATTCGAAGTCGTCGAGCAAATCGGCGAGAACCCGATCGCAAATCAGGATCCATTCATCGTTTCCACGATCGACGAGGAACTCGACGCCGCCGGCCGCAGCGGCAATCGCACCGACGATCCGAATCGCGCCTGGTTCGAACCCCACGTGCTCAGCCATCCCTACGCGTATGAGCGAATCGCCCAGCTCTTCGACAGTCCGCGCGCTCCCGATCTGGTCCTCAGCCCCAAGGCCTACGCCTACGGAATCCAGCCGGGGCAGCATGGCGCACTCGACGTGGTGCAATCCCGCGCGCCGCTGGTGTTCAGCGGTCCGGGCGTCCGCCGCGGTCTCTTCAAGCTGGGCGCCCGCCAGGTCGATGTCGCGCCGACGATCGCGCGCCTGATGGGACTCCCGAAAATCGCCGGCCTCGATGCGTCGGGCTCACCCGCCGAGGTTTACCTGAAGCGCCAGGACGGCACTCCGCTCGATGAAATAATCGACAACGACGCCGGGCGCCCAACCAGTGCTTATATGTTCCTGCTCGACGGCCTGTCGCATTCGGAACTGCGCCATCAGCTCGATAACAATCCTGGCGCGATTCCTAATCTCGCCGGCCTCGTCGAGCGCGGCGCGATGCTCTCGCACGGGTCGATCGTCAATTTCCCGAGCATCACGTGGCCCAGCCATTCGACGATTCTGACCGGCGCATGGTGCGGGCATCACGACGTCGTCAATCCCACTTTTCACCTGCGCGAGCATCGCGAGACTGTGCCGATTCAGGGCAACATCTTCGAGACCGAACGTTTTCTGAATCCCGGCGTCGAGACGCTCTACGAAGCCTTTAGACGCGCCGGTGGCGCCCGCCCCGGTGGGGTAGGCGCGATCACGGCGTCGATCCATGAACCGCAGGGGCGTGGCGCCGATCATGCGGTGTTCGAGCGGCGGATCGTCGGCGACAAGGCGCGCCTCAAAGCACTTACCGCCGAGATGTCGGCCGACGTAAGCCCGCGATGGGCGGCGGACAATATGTCCACGATGATTCGCGAAGAGATCGTGGACATCCGCGGCCTGGCGCAAGTGATCAACCTCTTCGACCATTGCGGCGACGATGTTCCCGTGTTCGTCGCGCACGAGTTTGTAATCACCGATGGCGCGGGCCACGACTACGGCCCCCATCACGAGGGGCTGCGCGAGGCGCTTTATCGCACCGACCAACGAATCGGCGCGGTGCTCGAGTTGTTCCGTGCGCGCGGCTTGCTCGAATCCACGCTGTTCATCGTTACGTCCGACCACGGGATGGCGGCGCAGCGCGTCGAGCTGAAGGCGAACCCGGCGCGCGAGGCGGAGCGGGCGGGAATCCAGGGCGTGTTTGCCGAGCCGATGATTTATCTGCGCGATCTGCGAGTCGAGATCGTGCGCGCGCGCGATTTGCGCAGCATTGCGGTCACCGTGCTGGACAACGACTACCTGCCCGACGGGGAGCATCCGCCGATTGCCGGTGCGCGCGTCACGCTGTATGGCCGTGGCGGCGCCGTTATAGCAGAATCGCGGACGCCTGAGAGCGGGCGGGTCGCGTTTGCGACGCCTGCGGACGCCTCCGACGCCGAGCTGACGGTGAGCGTCGAGCGCGATGGCTTCAACCGTCGCGTGATCCGGGCAGATGGCGCATCGACAGGCAAAGACATTCGGCGAGTCCTCTACGATAAGTCCTCTACGCGAATCTGAATTCATAAGAATGATGCACGATCTCGATGGCAAGATGGCGCTCGTCACCGGCGGCACGCGCGGACTTGGCCGCGCCATCTCGCTCGGGCTGGCGCGGATGGGCGCGACCGTCGCGATGAACTACCGCCGCGACGAAGCGAGCGCCGCGCAAACGCTCGACGAGGTCCGGGCGGTCGCGCCGCGCTCGATGCTCATCAAGGCCGACCTCGAGGACGAGTCGCAGGTGCGCGCGATGGTGACGCGCGCCGCCTCGGAGCTGGGCGGGCTCGACATCCTGGTTGCGAACGCGGCCGCGACCGCATTCAAGCCGCTGCTCGAAACCAAGCCGCACAATCTCGCCCGCACCTTTGCGCTGAGCGTCAACGGATTCGTCGCCGCGGTTCAGGAAGCGAGCCGGGTGATGGGCGAGGGCGGGCGCGTGCTGATGATTTCGGGAATAGACTCGATTCGCAACCTGCCCGGCCACGGCGTGCTTGGCGCCGCCAAGGCCGCGCTGGAGAGCATGGTGCGCGACTTCGCGTTCGAGCTCGGCCCGCGCGGCGTCACGGTCAACGGCCTCAACGTCGGTTACATCGACACCGACTCGGCGCGCTCTTACGTGAACTACCTGGGCTACTCGTACGAGGATTTTCAGCGCCGATGCGCCGAACGATCCGCGCTGAAGCGGCTGCCTACGCTCGACGAGATCGCCGCCGTCGCGTGCCTGATATGCCTGCCCGCGGCCAGCTATCTGACCGCGCAAACCATCATGGTCGACGGCGGCTTCACGCTGAGCTTCCCCGGCGCGCAGTAATTTCGCCAGTCTTTAGTTCCTTACGCAGCAAAACATACCCGCCCGAAGACAGGAGTCGGGCGAACTAGAACTATGTAAGTTGCGGCCTGACGCTTACTACTCTTGATGAGTCGAGCCTTGCCGCGATGGCTGGGCCATAAGGTCGCGCAGGACGTGATCGACGGCAGCAGCTGCAGAGCGGGCGGTTCCACGGTCGCAGCGCATTTTCCTGCGACGCTCTCGACCCGGATGAATCAGATTGCGGAAGTCTTTTGCTATTCTTGCCTGAGAAGCGGTCTCGTCTGTAATCCTATTCAGCTCGCGCGCCACTTCAATGTAATGAATCAGATCCCAGCTTTCGAGGTCGCTTGGTTCAGGCTGTCTGCGGGACTTCCCGGCGATACGCTTGATGGTTGCAGTGATCTCATATTGATCGTGCTGACCAATTGCCCAGAGCAAGAACGCCTCGACCAACGAGCCCGCCAAGATTGTGGCCGACTTCCACTCGCCATTGCGCAAGGAAGACTCCACGGCGCCCAGATCTAGGCGAAGAGCCCTTCTCAATTCTTCGTCCTCAATAAAGGCCAACTCATTCGTTCCTGCCACCGGGGCCTCGTCGGGGCAGCCGTTTAGCACGTGCTTAATGAAGCAGAGCGCGTTCCGATCCCCCGGTCTCGGCCATGGATGGGTAGCTTTAGTCCCACTGACGAATGTCGCCGACGCATGGCGAAGAGATTCTCGTGCGAGAATAAAGTCGGCGAACTCTCTAGGCTCAATACTCAGCAGCTCATCCGAGATCTGGTCTAGCAGTTTGACGATTCCTGCTATCGTATCCGCTCCCATGATATTCAGCAGCTCTGTCGTTACGTCGGCCTGCTTCGCCCAAGGAAAAGCTCGGTCGATTATGCTGAGTATGAGGCTTGGCACCATCCGCGACATTTCGTCATCCTCGCTGAAAGGCGGACAGACAGTGAAATCACGCGGTCACTGCTCTTGCTCGCCTGCCCACCTTATCTGCACCAGCGCAAATGGGAAAATGCTCTATCACCGAATCGTCGCACATTGTAAGCCCGCGGCTTCACGCTGAGCTTCCCCGGCGTCAAGTAATCCCACCGATTCGCGTTTTGTTCTCCTGAACCAAAAATGTTTCACGTGAAACATTCGTGTCTGGATCCTAGGAAATAACCCCTGTTTCGCAAAATGCGCCGTAATTTGGATCAACCGCGGGTCGCAAGCGCGCTGCACCCACCGTTAATCGAAAAATCCGCAGGATGCGTCTTTTTCTCCCACGGCCGAGAGCGAGAGACGCGCTGCGCGTATCTCGCGCTTTACGATGCGCCCCCGTCGCCGCTCCTGCCCGCGCCCGCCAACGGCGGGCGGCCTTAACATTGGGTGCAGGGGTCAGCCCCTGCCGCCCACCGCGCAGGTGATTCTTGCCTCATCCTCTCCACCCCGTCGCCTGCATCATTCGCGGCGATTTCAGGATCGAGATTTGCTCCGCACGCGGGCGCGATTGCGCCGGTATGCGCGTGAGGAAACAATAGCTGGTAGTGAGCCGGTTTGAACGCTAGTCGCGGAGGTCCTCAAATGGCGCCACAAATTAAAGATTCCGATCGCGCAAGACAGGCCGATCAGGCAAAGCATCACGCAAGGCATCCTGATCACGAGAACTTTTTAGCGCAGGGCGGATTCGTCGTCGTCGATATCCATGCCGAAATTGCGCGCCTCAAAAACGAGCCTGCGTGGGCCGGCGGCGATCGCCACGGCAGCTCGCTGGTCAAAGGCGACGGAATCAACGTCGCGTTGATGATGCTGAAGAAGGGCGCGAAGCTGCAGCAGCATCACACGCGGGCGCCGATCACGGTGCAGGTGATCGAAGGCCGAATCGATTTCATCGCGAACGGCAAGACGCAGCTTGTGACCCCGGGCATGGTGATCGCGCTGGATCGCGCAATCGAGCATTCGATCGAGGCGGTCGAGGAATGCGCGATCGTTCTGACCGTTGGCGGCGAGCAGATGTAGCGCGATGGCGCTAGGTATACGCGAATCTTACACGCGCGCGCGCAGGCCGCCGTCCACGGCGATCGATTCTCCCGTCACGAAGCCGGCCGCAGGCGACACCAGGTAGAGCAGGGCGCCGCCCAGTTCCTCGGGCTTCACGAGACGATGGTAGGGCAGGTACTTGAGCATCGTCTTGCTGAACTCGTCGCCCTTGTTGGCCGGACTCGATTCATCGTCGAGCCATCCAGCCTCGACCGCGTTGACGCGGATACCCTTGCGGGCCCATTCGAGCGCGAGCGCGCGCGTCAGATTCAGGACGGCCGCCTTCGCCGCGCAGTACAGCGCAGCGTTGGCGACGCCGCGTTCTGCCAGCACCGAAGTGATGTTGACGATGACGCCGCCGCCCTGTCGGAGCATCACGCGCGCGCCCTCCTGGCACGACATCCAGACGGTTTTGAGATTGTTCTCCATGATTTTGTCGAAGGCCGTGTCGTCGTTGGTTTCTGCCGGTCCGTACGCCGGCGTGTCGAGCGCGTTGACGAGGATGTGTAATCCGCCGAGCTCCTTCGCGGCGAGGTCGGCGGTGGCGGACAGGTCGGCGCGCATCGCCGCATCCTGTACGCGAATCAAGGGCTTGGTCCCGGCCGCATTCACCAGCTTGGCGACTTCCTTGAGCCGCTTGTCGGTGCCGGGTTCCTGCGATGCGAGCACGACCCTGGCGCCCGCCTCGGCTAGAGTGACGGCGGCGGCGCGGCCGACGGAATGCTCGGCGCCGACCACGAGCGCGCTTTTGCCCTGGAGCGAGAAGTCATTCGACGCGTTGGAGGAGGCCATTTTTTTTAGCTCCGTTGTTTTTCGCTTTTCACTTTTCCACTGCCATCTGGTTCGTATTCTCCGGCGACACTCCGGTCGGCGCGATTCCGCCCGCCAGTCCGCCGCCGTCGATCGCGATCAGTTCCCCGTTGATATGGTTGGACGCATCGGAGGCGAGGAACACCGCGAGCGGACCGAGTTCGCTGTCCTGGCCGACGCGGCCGATGGGAACAAACTTGCCGCCCTTGAAAAACTGCATCATCGCTTCGTTGTGCGGGAAGATGCCGGGCACGATGCAGTTGGTCTGGATGTTGAACTGCGCGTAGGTCAGCGCCATCGAGCGCGTCAACTGGATCGTGCCGCCTTTGGCGCACGCGTACATGAAGTTGTGCTTGCCGCCGCGAAGCCCGTAGCCCGACGCGATGTTGATAATCTTGCCGCGATTCTGCTTGACCATCTGCGCAATTACCGCGCGGCATCCGTAGAACTGGCTGCTCAGGTTGGTGTCGATGCCGCGGCGCCATTCGTCGTCGGTAATTTCCGGCAGTTGCTTGCCGAGCGTGTCGTCACCGCCGCCGGCGTTGTTTACCAGGATGTCGATTCTGCCGAACTGCTTGACGGTGGCGGCGGCGAGCGCGTTGACCTGCGCGGAGACGGTCACGTCGGTCGGCACGATCAGGCATTTGCGGCCGGTCTTTCTGACGGCTTCGGCGGTTTCATCGAGCTGCGACTGGGTGCGCGCCGCGGCCACGATGTCTGCGCCGGTCTCCGCCAACTTCACCGCCATCGCGCGGCCCAGACCGCGGCCGGCGCCGGTGATGATGGCGACTTTGCCGTCGAGCTTGAGAGAATCGAGAATCATTGGGTCACCTCAATATCGAGCGCGGCTCTGCTAGCTCAATAACATAGCTGCGACTTTGCGGAAAATGACCGATGGCAACGCCACGCGCGCGGCGCTTTTGACGGCGCTTGAGGGCGGGTCTTATATTGTGCGCAATGGGAGTCGTGCTATGGCGCTGAAGATCGTGATGTTCTCGGACTACATCTGTCCGTTCTGCTACGTCGGCTTCGAAACGATGCGAAGGCTGAAGCCGGAATTCGATTTCCAGCTCGAATGGCGCGGCTTTCAGATTCATCCCGACTGGCCGGCGGAAGGAATTCCCATTGACAAGGCGCTCGAAACGATCGACCCCGCGTCGCGAGTCGCGCTCTGGAAGCGGATTAGCGCGATGGCCGAGGCGGTGGGATTTTCGATGAAGCCGCCTGCCGTGCTGACCAGCTCGCGCGCCGCGCTGGCAGCCACGGAGTTTGCGCGCGAGTCGGGCCGCGACGAAGCGCTCGAAGAGCGAATCTACCGGGCGTACTTCAACGACGGCGTGAACATCGGCGACGCGGAGACCGTCGCGCGGCTGGCGGCCGAAGCTGGACTGGACTCCGGCGCGGTGGCCAACGCGATAAAATCGCCCAGGTACGAGATGAGGCTGAAGAATGATTCGCTGACGGCGCATCAGCGCGGCGTCAGCGGCGTGCCGACGTTTTTCATCGGCGAATTTCCGCTGGTGGGGGCGCAGAGCCTCGACGCGATGCGCGCGATTCTCAAACGCGCGACCGAGAGATTCGCGAGCTGACCGCGCGGCGGATTCACGGGCGCCACTTGAACGAGTCGCGTCTGGGCGGGCCGGGTGTGGTAAGAATCATGGAGGCATGGAAGCGCGCGGCAAAGCTGTCGCTGTTCGTCTCGACCTGCGAGGCGTCAAGTGTCCGCTCAACTGGGCGCGCGCGAAGGTGCGACTGGAGCAGATGGCGCGCGGCGAGGTGCTCGAACTCACGCTCGACGATCCGCGCGGCGCTCGCGACATTCCCGGCGCCGCCGAGACCGAGGGCTACGTGGTGCTCGAATCCACGGCGCGCGACGGCATCTTCCATCTACGCATCGAGAGATAGCTTGTTCGCTGGTTTGCACTGCGTGTGCCTTCGCGTTAGAAATCACGTCCAATGCGCGTAAAAATCGGCGATGTTCGCCTGTTCTTCGATGTTGAAGGCGCGAAGCTGCGTCCCGACGGCGCGACGATGCGTGAGGTGCCGACCGTCGTTCTGCTACACGGCGGTCCCGGCTTCGATCATTCGAACTTCAAACCCGACTTCTCGCGGCTGACGGAGATCGCGCAGGTCGTATATCTCGACCATCGCGGCAACGGCCGCAGCGATCGCGGCGATCCGGCGAAATGGAATCTGGCGCAATGGGGCGACGACGTGCGCTCGTTTTGCGAGGCGCTGGAGATCGAGCGCCCGATCGTGATGGGCGTATCGTTCGGCGGCATGGTTGCGATTTCGTACGCCACGCGCCATCCCGAGCATCCCGGCAAGCTGGTGCTGAGCAGCACGGCGGCGCGAAGCCGGCAGGATCGGTCGCTCGATATGTTCGAGCGGCTGGGCGGAGCGGAGGCGCGTGAAGCGGCGCGGCGATTTTTCGACAACCCCGTCGCGGAAACGATGGCCGACTATCAGAAAAAGTGTCTCCCCCTGTACAACCGGACTCCGTCGGGGCCCGAGTCAATCCTGCGCTCGGTGATGAATCTCGAGTTGATGGCCGATTTTTTCAAGAACGAATCGCACACCTTCAACTTTCTGCCCGAGCTCGGACGGATAAAATGCCCGACGCTGATTGCTGCGGGCGAACGCGATCCGATCCTGCCGGTTGCCGACTCGAAGGACATCGCCGCGGCGATGACGCCTGGTGTGGCGCGGCTCGAAGTGTTCGAGAATGCGGGCCATGGGGCGCATCGCGACCAGCCGGATCTCTTCTTCAAAGTGCTGAACGAATTCATCCTCGGGTGAAGCGCAAGCGATGGCACGGCGATACTTCACTCCGCGATTCTTCGAATTTCTCGAGGAACTGAGCCGCAACAACAATCGCGACTGGTTTGCGCAGAACCAGCCGCGCTACGAGCGCGACGTGCGCGAGCCGATGCTCGCATTCATCGCCGATTTCGGGCCGCGGCTGCGAAAGATCAGCGCGCGCTACGTCGCGGATCCGCGCCCAACCGGCGGCTCGATGATGCGCATCCATCGCAATCTGCACTTCTCGCGCGACAAGACGCCGTATCATACCAACATGGCCGCGGCGTTCAGTCATCGCGACGGAAAGCACTTCGACTCGCCGTCGTTCTACCTTTCACTCTCGCCCGCGGAGGCTTTCGCCGGCGTCGGAGTCTGGCATCCGCAAGCGGATTCAGTCGCAATGATTCGCGACGCGATTGTCGCCCGGCCCGCGAAATGGAAGAGCGCCGTCAACGATCGAAAATTCAGGGCGCGATTCGAAATGGCGGGCGACATGCTGTCCCGCCCGCCCAAGGGCTACGACGCCAACCATCCGTTGATCGAGGATCTCAAGCGCAAGGACTTTATCGGCGGGACTCAGTTCACCCGCAAGGAAGTCTGCTCCGCCGAGTTCATGGATTTGTTTTCCAGCGCGTGCGCGTCGGCGGCGCCGTTCATGAAGTTTCTCACCGAGGCGCTGGGTCTCAAGTGGTGAGCGCGCAAATCTGATCGCGCTTACAGCATGCGGCCGATCTTCTGACGCAAGCGGCCGAAAAATCCCGCCCGAGTCACGCCCGCTTTAGTTACGATCGGAATCGTCGCTTGCGGCTTGCCGTTGAGCAGAACTGTGAGATCGCCGACCGGATCGCCCGGATGAACCGGCGCTTCCAGGTACCTCAGCGCGGGCTCGAATTGGACCGTCACCTTGCTCTCTTCGCCGCGCCCGAGCGTGAACACCGCGGCGCCGCCGGGCCCTATAGCCACCGTCTCGGCGACGCCGTCGCGCACCGGTATCGCCGCGGGCATCGCCTTGTTCAAATCGGGCCGGTAGCTGACAAAAGTGCGAAACGCCCATTCAATTAATTTCTCGGTTTCGGTGCGGCGCCGCTCCGAGCTCGGCGCGCCCATCACGGCCGACAGCAGATTCATGCCGTTCGATGATGCCGACGCGACAAGGTGATAGCCCGCTTCGTCGACGTGGCCGGTCTTTATCCCGTTGACGCGCTTATCGTAGAACAGCAGCGTGTTGAAGTTGGGTTGCTTGATCTTGTCGAACGCGAATTCCCTGGCCGAGGTGTACTTGAGCGACTCCGGATGATGCTGCACGAGCGAGTGCGCAAGCGCCACCATGTCGGCCGCGGTCGTGAACTCGCCTTCGACCGGCAACCCATCGGGGTTATCGAAGTGAGTCTCCTTGAGCCCGATCTCCTTCGCTTTGTCGTTCATCATCTGCGTGAACGCGTCGGTGCTGCCGCCGAGGTATTCCGCGAGCGCCACCGCCGCGTCGTTGCCCGACGATACCATCAAGCCATACAGCAGATCGTTCACGCCGACCTTTTGTCCGACGCCGAGGAACATCCGCGACACGCTGTCATCCATCGAGAGCCGCCACGCCTTTTCGCTGATCGTGACGTCGGTGGCCCCAACGATCTTGCCCGCCTTCAGTGCGTCGAGGGTCAGGTAGAACGTCATGATCTTGGCGAGGCTGGCGGGCTGCATCTTCTGATGTTCGTTGAATGCGTACAGCACCGCGCCGGTGTCGGCGTCGATCATGATGGCGGCCTTTGCGTCGAGGGCGAACGGAGCCGGTCTGTCGCCGAGCACGTGAATTGCGGTCAACGGAACCGCGGGAGCCTCTTCTTGTGCCGCCGTGGCGTGCTTCGATGCGGTTGGATGGCGGTGAATCACCCTTGCAAAGGACGCAGTGGAACCCGCCGCCACAATAGCGATCGCCGCAAACGCAATTGCCTTCGATATTGACTTTTCCCGCACGCCCATCGCCATCCGCCTCAAAGAGATTACTCCGCGAGCATCCGGCGCGCGACGTTCGCGGGCAAGCCGGCCGGGATCGCCGAATCGCGGCCATCGGCAATTCGGCATATTCCCTTTTCTTTCGTTCGAGCATAAAGGAAACTGAGCCCGAATGGACGTTTCCGTAATTTTGCCGGTCGTGAACGAGGCCGAAAACCTGAGGACTTTGATCCCCAGGCTCACCGCGCTGCTTGACCGCGAGCGGCTCACTCACGAGATCATCGTGATCGATGGCGCGTCCAGCGATGGCACTCGTGAAACGGCGCAAGCGCTCGGCGCGAGAGTCTTTGCGGAACGCCGGCGCGGATACGCGGGCGCGATGGAGACGGGCATTGCCGAGGCTCGCGGCGACTACCTGCTTACTCTCGACGCCGACCAGTCGCACGATCCCGATTTCATCGTCAAGATGTGGCGGGCCCGAACCCGCGCTGACATCGTGGTCGCGTCCCGCTACGCGCTCGGCGGCGTCGCCTACTCCGGCTTCGTGCGCCGCGCGACGAGTTGGCTGCTGAACGCGATGCTGCGGCGGATGCTCTCGATGCCGGTGCGAGACATCTCCAGCGGATATCGCCTGTACCGGCGCGAGGTGTTCGCGAACCTCAAGCTCACGTCGACGAATTTCGAGGTGCAGGAGGAAATCCTGGTCAAAGCCTACGCCAGCGGATTCAGCGTGGTCGAAGTTCCATTCACATATTTTCCGCGCGGTGCGGGACGCTCGCACGCGAAGCTCTTCAGCTTCGGGTGGAAGATCCTGCGTTCTTCGCTGCCGCTGTGGAAAATCCGCAACTCGCTCGCGTCCGCCGACTACGACGAGCGCGCCTTCTACAGCCTGATTCCTCCGCAGCGCTACTGGTCTCGCCGCCGCCATCGCATCACCGTGTTATGGGCGCGCAGCGCGGGCCGCGTGCTCGACGCGGGATGCGGTTCCAGCCTGATCGTGCAGAGCCTCAACAACGTGATCGGCATGGACTACAAATACGCCAAGCTCCGCTTTCTGCGCCGCTACGAAATTCCGCTGGTCAACGGCTCCGCCTTCGCGCTGCCGTTCAAGGACGAATCGTTCGATTGCGTGATCAGTTCGCAGGTCATCGAACATATTCCATTCGACGAGTCGCTTTTCAGTGAGATGCGCCGGGTGCTCCGGACCGGTGGCCGGCTTATCCTCGGCACGCCCGACTATGCGACGATCGGGTGGCGGATTATCGAACCGATCTACGGGTTCCTGATGCCCGGTGGATACAAGGACGAGCACATCACGCATTACACGCTGGGCGGGCTGCGGGAAATCCTTGCCCGCCACGGAATCGAGATCGAGGAGACCGCCTACATCGCGCGCAGCGAGCTGATCCTCCGATGCCGCAAGGTTGAACTCGAAGATCGTGCGCCGAGCGATATCGCCGCGGTTGCCTCGACGGCGGCCTGAAATCCGGGAGCGAATCCTGAGATGACAGGGCGTCGCATCTTGAGACTTGCCGGGACCGGCGTGCTGGCTTTTATCGTGGCGACCGCAACTTGCACAACGTCGTGCTCGAGCAAGAAGACGCAATCGCCGGGGATGGATCTGGCAAACATGCAGTTATCGCCTGCCGCAGCAGGCAGTTGCGAGATCGATGCGGTCAAGATGTGCCAGGCCACGGGAGGGCTTGCGGCGCCGGGGCCGTCGTCGCATCCAGTGACGATACCGATGGCGAGTTCATACGGGCCGCCCAGCGCTCCCGAGTCAGTCGAATTTCAGATTCCGATGGGCCAGGTTATCAAGCTGATGTGCTATTACAATCCGCAGCACAATTCGGTCTATCGGGCCGATGCGGCCGCGCAATCCGCGCTGACCGGGAACTCCGTCGAGTACATGAAGCAGCGGGGATTCTGCATTAACAAATAACTTCCTTTCCGGACTGGGCCAGGCCGTCTAGGAGCAAAACCTCGCGGCACTTGCGCAGGAGGCAGCGGGCAGCCTTAATCTCGTACGTGCCCTCGTTTTATGACTTCGCTATCGTCTGCCAGTCGCTCAGCCAGACTCAGAGCCGGCTTCAGATGGCCGAGACGGTAGGGACACTTTTGGCCAAACTCGACATCGATGAAGCGGAAATCGCGGCACGATTCATGACCAGCCGCGGGGTCGCGCTGGGCGAGGAGAAGCGCAGCAAAATAAGCGGCCGCGCAATCTGGAAAATCGTCGCGGAGATGACGGACAGCGCAGACCAGGGCGAAGACATCTTTGCCGCCGCGGGAGACTTCGGCGAGGCCGTGGAGATGACGCTCAAGCTTCGCGCGGCCGACCCCGAACCCGCGCTTACGATTCGTGAGCTCAACGAAAAATTCGCCGCGGTCGCCGCGATCGAGGGACGCCACGCGCGCAAGCGCAAGCTCGACGCGCTGCGCGAGCTGTTCGCGCGCGCAGCGGCATTCGAAGCCAGGTACATCGCGAAGATTCTGATCGGCGAGATGCGCCACGGGATGAGCGAAGGGCTGATGCTTGAGGCAATCGCCAGGATGGGCGGGCGGCCGGTCAGCGAAGTTCGCCGGATTCACATGCGGGAGGCCGATCTCGGCCGCGTGGTGCGAATCATCCGCTCGCCCGGCGCGGTGAATCAGCGATTATGATGCTGGAGGTGGTTGGGCTCGTGCGCGCCGCATCGCGTGCAGACATTGCGCCGGGCGTTCTCGGGGATAATCAGGCGAGGCGCCATCGTGGCGCCGCACAGCGGATAGAATCTCATGCAGTGAGGCGGCGGACCAGCGCCTCGGCGATAAGCATAATCATCGCGGCGACGAGCAGGTACGGATTCATCGAGACGCGGCGCTCGAGCGTGGCGCGTTCGGTCGAGACTTCCGCCGGCGACGGATTGAGGCGCCCGCCGGTGGCGGACGCGAGTTGTTCGAGCAGACCGTAGTTGGGCTCGGGGCGCGGCAGTTCGGCGTTGACGGCCGGACTGACGGTGAACGCAAGCGGCGGGAACTTCTTGTCCTTGCCGGCCGGCGAGCGGACTTCGAAGTAGTAATTGCCGGGGGCGGGCGCGTCGATCGATCCCGACAACTCGCCCACAACTTCTTCGGTGAGTGCGGTTTCAGTCCTGGTTCCGTCGGGCCGCGTCACGAGCACGGTTACCAGGCGGGGCGCGTTGCCCGGCTCGGCGCTGTAGTCGGTGAGCTTGATATTGATCCGGCCTGCATTGTAACCGAGTGCGACGTCGATTTTGGGCTCGGCGGGCATCTCCGGCGTCATCCAGGCGAGAATGCGATCCCAAAGCGGCTGAAAAACATTCGCGCTGACCCATCTCCCGGACCATCTACCGCTCGCGTCCGTGGTCACCGCCATCGCTTTGCCCGCGCCGTACCTCCAGCTCGCAATGACAGGTTCGCGCGTGCCGCTGCGATCTACGTACATGCTCATTGTGGCGCGCGGTTTGATCTCGGTGGAGACGTAGCCCTTGAGCGGCGGCATCTGGCGCGCCGCGAGATCTTTCAAAATCGCGTCAGGGCTTTCGGTGCGCGGTGTGAATTCTTTTTCGACCATCGTGATCTCGCCGCCGTGGGCGCGAAAGTCTTCGACGAAAAGCTGGGGCAGATTGCGCGGGCTGTCGGTCTGATAGTAGGAACCGCCGCCGTACCTGGCGATCGCCTGGAGCAGGTCAACGTTGGCGTCCCGGCCGACCGCGATCGTCGAGATCGTCGTGGCGGCGTCATAGTGCATCCGCGAGACCAGGTCATAGTACATCTCGGCGGTGCCTCCCGTCTCGCCGTCGGTGAGGATGACGACGTGCTTGACCTGGGCGCCGCTGTTGCCGAGCGTGCGTTCGGCCTCGCGCAGCGCGGGAATCATGAAAGTCTGGCCATGCGCGGAGAGCCGGTTGATCATCTGATCGAAATACGGGCGGCTCTGCGCGACGGACTGCAGCGGGATGACGACGAACGGCTGCGAGTCGAATCCGATGACGGCTATCAGGTCGTTGTCCTTGAGAGTTCTGGTGACGGTCTCGGCGGCGGCTTTGGCGTAGGTGAGTTTGTCGTTGCGGCCCATCGAACCCGACTTGTCGATAATGAGTACCAGCGCGCGTTTCTTTTCCTTATGCTGCGGCGGTTTCATCGTCACCGGCATCACGTCGGCGAGCGGACTGTCCGCATAACCGCCAAGGCCGAAACTCAAATCGCCACCGACCATCGCGAGCGAACCGCCGCGACGCACATACTCCGCCATCGCGTTCTGCGCGGCCGGCGCGATACGTTCGCTCGGCACGTTGTTAATCAGGATCGCGTCGTAACCCGAGACGGCGCCGTCCCAGGTCCCGCCGGTGACGGGCACGACAGCCGGTTCGAGTCCCATCCGATTGACGACGGCGCCGAGATAGTTCGCGTCCCTGGCGCTGTCGGTAAGAATCAGAACTTTGCGGCGCGCGCCCACGCCGACCCACCCTTTGAGAGAGTCGTCCTCGAGGTACGCGTCGAGCGCGGGATTGTCGGGCTTGAAGGCGGCAGTATAAGAAGCCAGGCCGGCGTTTTCGGTGCGGACCGGGAAGTCGAAGCGCTGCGAGCCGGGCGCAAGCGTCACTTTGCGCTCATCGATTAGCGCGCCGTCACGCTCGATGGTGATTGTTCCCGTCACGGGCACGTCGTTGAAATTATCCATCGTAACGCCCAGCGCGAACGCAGCGGCTTTCTCGAGCGCGGGCGGGAGCGAGAGCGCCGTCATCGCTACGTTGGGGATAGAACGCGCACCGGGCGGCGTAAAGATGTCGAGGCGAATCTCGGCGGAGACAATCGCGCTTATCGCTCGCTCCGCGTCGCCGCGATTTTGCCATCCGTCGGTCACCATCACGGCCGGCCCGCCATGCGCGTCGGGGTCTGCGGCGATACGGTAGAGCGCGCTCTCGAGGTTGGTCGCGCCGGGCCCGCATTCGGCGCATCCGGTTCCGTTGGCGAACGCCGATTCGACGGCGCCGATCGATTGAGGGACCGCGATCGTCGCGAACATGTATGCGGGATCTCCCGCGCGCAGCCCAAGGTCGTCGCGGATCAGCTTGAGCGTCCACGCGCGCATCGCAGGCGTGATGCTGGCGCTCGCATCGACGATTGCGGGCCGCGCGGCGCCCTCGGAATGCATCACCTGCTGCGGATTTGCGAGTGCGACGACGAACAGGGTGAGCACTATCGCGCGCATCAGCGGTGCAAACACGCGGCGAATTTCGCGCGCGTTGACAAGACCCCAGAGCAGAACGATCGCGGGAATCGCGAGCAGATAGAGCGCCTCGCGATGAGCGAAGGTCAAATCGTGCGGCAAATCGTGCGGGAAGATTGTTGGAATCACGGCGCGGCGGCCTCGGCGATGCGGCGGCGCCGATAGACAATGAGGGCTTCCAGAGCGGTCAGCGCGATAATCGCGGCGAGAAAGTAATCGCTAAGCGAGGATTTTCCCATTACCGGCGCGGCTGCGGAACCCGAGTTTGCGGCTTCGACTTTGAGCGGCGGCGAGCCGGAGAGATCCGACTCGGTCAAGTCGGCAAGATTCACCGCGCGCGGCGTCTTCACGCCGCCGGGACCGACGAGTTCGTAGACTCCCTGCTCCGAAACCGCGGTGAAAAGCGTGCCGGGATGAGCTGCCACCGCGCTCCCCGACGGGAGTATCACGCGCTCGACGCCCGCCGGCGCCAGCCACGGCTGTCCGGTCCGGTAGCCGCTGCTGCTCGCACCCAGTCCGGCGAGATAGCTGATGGCGTTGAGCGTCAGCACCGACATGGGAAGGTTGCCCCGCCCGAGATACGGGAACGGATTGAAGCCGGTCGCGACAAAACGATGCGCTCCGCGCTCGCCATTCAGCAGGATCGCGCCGCCGTCGCCGCCAACTACTTCGCTCATCCATGGATGAGTCCCGAAATACTCGCCACCGCGCAGATTGAGCAGGCGGAAATTCACCGAATCGGTGAGCGTGTCGGCCGTGCGCCATCCGGCAATCCGGACCTTCGAGGTCGGCGTCACCGTCAATCCGAAAACGGGATCGCCCGGCGGCGGCATCACGAGCATCGTGTTCACGTCCGGGATTTCCCTGGGCGTGGCGTATTCAAAGATGGCGAGATCGAAGTTGCCGAGATCGCCGGGTGAGTAGGAATCGGGGCTTCGTGCAGTGACCTCGACGCCGGGAATCGAATTCAGGCCCGCGGCGTCGGCGGGAGTCGGGCTGATGAAGAGAATCGACACGTTCTTGACGGAGCCGGCCGTCGCATAGGCAACGTTGTCGAGGGCGAGTGCGTCATCGGGCGCGAGTTTCGCCTCGTAGATGCGCGCGGGCGGAAGCGCGGGGAACTCGAGCGTAGCGGTCTCACGCGCGCCGAGAGTTTCTTTGGCGTGGGCGATTTGCCTGCCGTCTCCGGTCACGACCAGTTCGAGCGTGCGGGTTTCAGGGCTGAAGTTGGCGATGGAGAGACTCGCGTGAAGGGCTTCCGCACCAAGGACTTCGCGCCGCAGCGAGAACGAGCCGATCGCGGCGTTTGCGACGGCGTCGCCCACCGCGATCGGATGAATTCGCGCGGGAACCGGCGCGGTGAGCGCGCTGGCGCCGGCAAAAATCACCTTTGCGACGCGCGCTTCCGAGGCGAGGTTGCCGAGAAAGTTCTCGAGCGTCGTTTGATCGTTGGGCGCATCGGTCGGCTTGATTCGCGACAGCGCCATGCGCGCCTCGGTCAGGGTATTGAACGGGGGCGCCACGCGGCGCGGCTGCGGCGCGGTGACGTAAACGGAGATTTCGCCACCGCCGTCTTCGGCGGACAGGGCGGCGTCGAGCTTTTCGCGCGCGACCTCGAAACGGCTCTTACCCGCGGGCGTCAGCGCCTGCATCGCCGCGGAATTGTCGATTACGACTGCGAGCGGGGTGGTTTTCTTCCAGATGAACGGACCCGCCATCGCGAGCACCGCGAGACTCAGGATGAAGACCTCGGCGAAGAACATCCAATCCAGCCGCGGCCATCCACCGAAACGCTCGCGCCGAAAACCGCGCAGCGCGCGGAACGCCAGCACGCTCGAGACCGTCACCCGCGCCGGCCGCTCCTTGGCCAGATATGCCAGCACGAGCGCCGGCACGAGGGCGAAAAATGCGAGCGCGCCTGGATAAAGGAATCCCATCGGATAACTCTTCAGTGCGCCAGGCCGAGGTCGCTCACCGCACGGACGAAGAAATTCTGGAAGTCGTGATCGGTCGTGTAGAGCGCGTAATGCAGTCCGCGCTTGAGGCAGAACGATTTTATTTCGCGCGTGAGACGCAGCATCGTCTCGCGATACTGCGCGCGTTCGCGGTCGCCGATCGAGACGCGCAGCCGCTCGCCCGATTCGGAATCGACTACCTCTACGTCGCCGTCGAGGCCCTGGCCGTTGAGCTCGCGGCCGCCAAGAATCTGCACGGCCGTCAGGTCCATCGAGGCCGCGGTGAACATCCCGAGGCCGCGCGTGACCGAGTTGAGCAGCATCAGGAAGTCGGAAACGATAAACACCTTGCCGGTGCGCCGAATCGCGAGCAGCTCGGTCGCCAGCGAAGTCGCGAAATCGAACTGCCCGCCCGGCTTGAGATCGTGAAGGCGGCGCGCGAGCTCGACGATTCGATGGCGGCCGTTGACGAACGACGGATCGACCTTTGCGCCGCTGCCGCCGAGCACGCGCAGCATCACGCGATCGCCGCTGGCCAGCGCGACGTAGGCAAGCGCGAGGGCGGTCAAGATCGCGGACTCGAACTTGCGGTCGCCGGCGGGATACGCCATCGACGCGCTCGCATCGACGAAGATGTACGTGAGCAGGTCTTCCTCTTCCTGGAAAAGCTTGATGTAGAGTTTGTCGCTGCGGCCGTAGAGTCCCCAATCGATGTAGCGGAAGTCGTCGCCGGGCGAGTAATGGCGAAAATCGTTGAACTCGAGCGAGGAGCCGCGCTTGGGCGACAGATGCATACCCCGGCCCAGCCCGGCGTATCGCTGGCGGGTTCTGATCCTGAGCTTTTCGAGCCGGGCAAGAAAACCCGGCGTAAACTCGTCCGGCAGTCCGAACATCGGCTACGTGCGCGGCTTCCTGAGCCGCTTTATCACCTGCTCGAGGATCGATTCGGAAGAAACACTTTCTGCCTCGGCCTGGAAGTTGAGCAGCAAGCGATGGCGCAGGCACGGGACGATCGCGTCGTCGATATCGTCGTAGCTCACGCTAACGCGGCCGGCGAGCAATGCGTTAACCTTGGCGCACAAAATCAGCGCCTGCGCGCCGCGCGGACTCGGCCCAAAACGCAGGTATTGGGAGACCTCGGGGATGGCGCCGGGACCGCCGGGAGTGCATCCGCCGATCACGCTGATGATGTAACGTTCGAGCGGTTCGGCCACCATCACCTCGCGAACGAGTGCTTTGAGATCCTCGATCGCCCGCGGCGCGCGCGAAGCTTCGAACAGCGGCTGAATCCGATTTTGCGTCGTGCCCGTGGTGCGGCTCAAGATTTCGCGCAATTCGTCGGGTTTGGGCGATCCCAGCACGACTTTGAAGATGAACCGGTCCATCTGCGCCTCGGGCAGCGGATAGGTTCCTTCGAGCTCGATGGGATTTTCCGTGGCGAGGACGATATACGGCGGATCGAGCACGTAGGTGGTGCCGAAGACGGTGACCTGATGCTCTTCCATCGCCTCGAGCACGGCCGATTGCGTCTTGGGCGTCGCGCGATTGATCTCGTCGCCGAGCACCATGTGCGCGAAGATCGGGCCGGGCTTGAACTGGAACTCGCGATGACCGTCGGCCTCGGTCAGCACCTGTGTGCCGATGATATCCGAGGGCATCAGGTCGGGCGTGAACTGAATTCGTTTGAAGCTGAGCCCGAGCGTTTCGCTGGCCGCCTTGACCATCAGCGTCTTGCCGAGTCCGGGCACGCCTTCGATCAAAATATGCCCGCCGCAAAACAGCGCGGTCAGCATCTTTCGTACGACCTCACGATGGCCGACGATCACGCGCGCGACTTCGCTCTCAGCGCGCGAGAAGATCTTGCGAAAATCCGCGACCCGCTGGTCGGGTGAAGCTTGTTGAGGAGCCGCTCCCATCCGTTGTCCTTCCTTATCCTGAATCTAGTGAATCATGTCGCGATAGCGTGGCGGCACCAGTTGTCGTTCGTCGGGCGGCGCGTCGTCGCTGGTCGGCGCAAGCGGGGCATTGACGTAACCCGTCGTCGCCGTGGGCCGATCGGTGTCAAGTACCGTTTTCCCGCCACTACCGGAAGAGGGCGCTCCAGGCAGCCGGAACATGACGTAGCGCGCGTCCTTGATGTCAACGGTCGCACCCTTCTTGCCGGGCTTCAGGAAGCGTTGTGCGTTAGTTGACGTGGGCATCTCGCCGAGATGCGTATCGCCGAGGTTCGAGCCCATGTCCTTGTTATTCTTAAGCTTGCCGCCGGCGGCGGGAATATTGCGATCGCCGTTGGCGCCCGGCTTCGGGATGATGCCGGGTCGGTTGGGATCGGGCTGGCTGCCGCCGCCCTGATGCTTGTCGTCGGCGGGCTGGTTGTCGGGGCCGGGATTGTTTGCGTTGGCGGTCTCGACCTGCGCTTCGGCTTTGGCGAGTTCGTTGTGGAGTTCGATGCTCGATTGGTCGCCCTTGTTCTGATCGTTCTTGTCGTTTTTTGCCGATCCTTTTCCGCCTTCGTTCTTGCCCGAATCCTTGCCGGTAGCACCTTTGCCCGAACCCGAACTCTCCCCGCCCGGGTTCTGTGCGGCGCCCGTCCCGCTCTTGCCCTCGCCGATCCCGGCGCCCGCGGAGTTGCCGTGGCCCTGGCTCTTGCCGGCGCCGTTGCCGTTCTGCGCATTGGACTTGCCGGTACCCTGATTTTTTCCGGACTGACTGTTGTTGCGCTTTTGAGCGGCCTTGTCGGCCTGCTGCATCGCTTCCTCGATGCGCTCCTTTTTCTCTTCGGGCGGCAGCTTGGAATTCTCAAGTGCGTCGGCTGCTTCGCGAATCTTGTCCGCCAGCGCGGAATCATCGGAACTGGTCGATGTTCCGGCGATCTCCTCGGCGATCGCACGCAGCTTGGCGGCCTCGGTATTCTCGGGCGTCGGCGCGCGCACCAATCCCAATGTCGCAAGCACCATCGCAAGCGCGACCACGCCCGCAAAAATCGAGGAGCGCTTGAGCGGCTCGCCGACTTCGAGTCTGAATTCCCGGCGAACATCGAGACTGGCGAACAACGCGATCGCGTGCCGCCACAGAATCGGGAACAGCGGCGTGCGCCGCGCACGGATGCTCTCCGGCGCCGACGGATCGGCCAGCGTGGCGAATGTCACGATCTCCTGATCGCAGTCCAGGCGGTCGTCGAGCTCGGCTGCCGCCGCAACAAAGTCGTTGCCGCGCCTATACGCCAGAAATGCCATGACCAATCCTGCCGCAAGGACCACGATGCCCGCGCCGATCAATGCGAGGCTGAGCATTGCGGCGCGCTCGGGCGCAAGCCGGTATCCCAGTCGCATCCAGGTTACGTTGCCAATCGGCTTGAGCAACACTCCCAGCGCGATCGCGGTGAGCGCCGGCGCAACCGCGCATAGCATCGCACGGATGGCGGCTAGCCGCGCGATCCGCGCGCTGGCGATCCCGATTGTCTCGACCGGATTGTCCACAGAATGAAATTATAGCGTACTCGACGCAGATGCGACCGTCCAATCGGCGGCCCGAAGAACCTTATTTTGCCGGTATTGCGGCTGGTTTCCCCGCCGGCGGCTTCCTTTCGATCGCGATCGCGCGCCGATGCTCGTCAAACGATTTCGAAAAGACATGAGTGCCGCCTTCGCGTGCGACAAAATAGAGAAATTCGGTCTGCGTCGGGTATAGCGCGGCCTCGATTGATTTCAGCCCGGGATTCGCGATTGGCCCCGGCGGCAAGCCGGTGAAGTCGTACGTATTGAAGGCCGACGCTGTGTGAACCGCGCTCGCGGCCGACTCTTTGGCGCCGTCGAGCGCGTACTCCGCCGTCGGGTCGGATTGCAGCGGCATCTTGAGCCGCAGCCGATTGTAGAACACGCCCGCGATCAGTGGCCGCTCGCCGGGCGCTTTCGCTTCCTTCTCGACGATCGAGGCCATCGTGACCAACCGGCGCGCATCCAGGCCGACCTCGAACATCCGCTCTTCCACGGCAGGCGTCAGGACCTGGTAGAACCGCGCGAGCATCGCGGAGAGCACGTCGTTGGTCTTCGCGTGCGGCGAAAATCTGTACGTCGCCGGGAACAGGTAGCCTTCCGCGCCGAGCGGCATCAGGCCGAGCGCGCGCACCATCGCGCCCTCGCGCGCGGCCTGCTCGAATTCGTTCTCGCAGACCAGGCCTGTCTCGGCCAACCGCTCCGCGATCTGATGGACCGTCAAGCCTTCGGGAATCGTGACTGTCACGACGATGAAATCGCCCCTGACCAGATGGCGCATCACGTCGGGAATCCGCTCGCCGCCGTTGAAAGCATAGTCGCCCGGCTTGATTTGGCGCGCGGTCTGGCTCATCTGGCCGTATAATCGGATCACAAGCGCGCTTCGAACGACGCCGGTATCCGCCAGCGCCCGCGCGATTTGGCGAAACGACTCGCCCTTTTCAATCGTGAGCTCGCGTGGCGGCGCGAATTTTTCGGTGGGACTCAGCCAGTAGTATGAGAACGCGGCGTACGCTCCGGCTACGACGATCGCGGTTACGAGGATTGATGCCGCAAGCTTCATCTGATCCGAGGATATATTTCGCGCCGTGATTTTTCATCAGCCGCTGCCGCGCGGGATTTTCTCCGGATGCGCCTGCATCCAGCCTTCGAGGATGACCACCGCCGCAAGCGCGTCGAGCCCGGCCTTGCGCGCGCCTTTCCTGGCCGGCATGTCCGCCAGACGCTCCCGGGCTTCGAAGCTCGTCAGCCGCTCGTCGAACATCTCGACGGCGACGCCGAGTACATCCGCGATGCTCGCGGCGAACTTCCGCGCGGAGAGGGCGGCCGGACCTTCGCTGCCGTCCATGTTGAGCGGAAGGCCGACGACGATCGTGCTCACGCGGCGGTCGCGCAGCATCGCGGCGATCGCCGCGACGTCCTTTTTGAGTGCGCGCCGTTCGACGATTCCCACCGGATGCGCCCCCATCGAGGCCGCGTCGGTTACGGCGACTCCGATTCGGCGCCGCCCGAGATCAAGCGCGGCAATCGTCATCCGTATCCCCGTCCATCCGCGTCCCGCCCGGTCGATATTCACGATTCATAGACGGTCTCCCGCGTCTGCGGGCTGGAGGATAACAATTTTCATGACCGCTGGTACTATAGGTGCCACAATCGAGGACCAGTCCTGAGATCCATTCGATGAAAGCTTTTTCGCAATTCTCGCGTTCAGTGGCGCTTTGCATTGCCAATCTCGTATTCGCAGTCCTGCTCTGCCCTGTATCGGCATGGGCTTGGGGACCTGACGGGCACAAAATCGTCGCAATCATTGCGGCGGATAACCTCACCCCTGCCGCCGCGAGTCAGGTGGCAGACATCCTTGGCGTGCCAGCCGACAAAAGAGCAATCGCAACAGCAATGGAGGATGCTTCGATCCTCCCCGATTCCAAGTTCCGCGATGAAGATCCTTTGACGAGGCCATGGCATTTCATCGACATTTGTCTGCAAGACCGGCGAGTGGACGTTCCTGCACGATGCCCCCGCGGAAACTGCGTGACAGGGAAAATCGACGAATATTCCAAGCGCCTGAAAGGGAGGAACTACGACCGCTGGGGCGCGGCCGGTGATCTGGCGTTCCTGATCCACTTTGTCGGCGACATCCATCAACCTCTGCACGCCGCGAACGACGAGGACCGCGGCGCCAATTGCATAACGGTCGATTCGAATGTTCGAGCAAAAGATCTTCACGCGGTCTGGGACACCACCGTCGTGCGCCGTCTCGAAGACAGCGTCGATTCCGGAAGGCCCGGCACGACGGCCCGCAGGCTGGAACAAACATACGCGGCCGAGGGAAAGACCGATTCATGGATTCCTGCCGACGATATCGCGTGGGAATCGAATCAAATTGCGCGGTCCGACATCTACGCCGCGCTGCGCATCCCAATCGAACCCTGCCAACCCACCGCCGATCTCTGCCTCAATCCTCTCGGACACGCCGTCGAACTGGACTCTTCTTATCTGGACCACGCTGACGCGGTCGCGGGCCATCAGCTTGCGAAAGCGGGATTCAGGCTGGCGAGCCTGTTGAATCAGATCTGGACACAGCCCGCTGGTCCGAACGATGTGCCGCGTGGATCGAATGCGAATTCGGCCCCGGCTCAGGTTCTTTCATCGAAGACCGTTGCCGGCCAAATCGTTTTCGTTGGTAATCGGCGAAGCAAGATTTACGCGTGGCCCGGATGCGGAAGCTACGACAGGATGGCGCGTGAGAATCGAGTCGTGTTCGCGAGCCGCGAAGCGGCCGAGCAGGAGGGCTATCGGGCGGCTCGGAATTGTCCTTGATGAATTGTCTCCTCAACCGCCCCGTCCAGTCGCGTCGCGCGCGTCATGTAGTCCCGATTCATGTGTGCCCTATGCATCGGTTTATTTGTGCCTATTGTAACCGCGTGAATAATGTCTGTCGCTGTCCTGAACGAAGTGTCAATAGAGATGACCGTAGTGTATCAGAGTGATACACCGCCAGGGGTTGCGTTGGGTAGGCGAATCACCTAGCGTCGCTGATGATGCTCGCTCGGGGGAGACACTCTTTGGGATATCCACGCGCGCTGATGGGGTTGGCCGTTGCCTTGGTTGCGACCACCGCGGCGCTGTTTCTTTTTTTCCAGGCAAATCCGCAGACGCTTGGCTCGCCGCTCGACACGCTCAGCTCCGAACTGGATGCCGGCAAGGACGGCCCTGACGTAGTCGAGCAGCCAGAATCCGTCGATCCCGCACCTGCGTCGATCATGATCAGCACGACGCTTGACCGCACCGCGCCCATCGAAAGCTACCTTCGCGAAGCCGGGATGGAACCGGGCGACGCGCATCAGTGGGCGTCGTACATCCAGCGCATCACCGCGAACCGGTATTTTCACAGCGGGCATCCGCTGACGCTATATAAGGATCCCGAGACCGGCGAGATGCGCGGCCTCAAGTACGATCTTGACGAAAAGACCACGGTCACCGCGGCGAGCCTCGGCGCCGGAGTGCTGAAGGCCGGGCTGCGGCCGATCGAGTATTTCATTCACCCGATCAAACTGACGTTCGCGGTCAAGGACAACTTCCAGCGCGCAGCCGCCGAGAACGGGATACCCAAGCCAATCGTCGACACGCTGCAGGATGCGTTCTCGGACCGCCACGATCTCAATCGCCTCGCGCCCGGTTCCGCAGTCAAGCTGATTTACAATGAAAAGATCAGCCGCGACGGCTCCTACACGCTCGCCGGCGACGTGCAGGCGGCGCAAATCCGCTTTGGAAGCCGCACGCTGACGGCGATATCGTTCTCGGACGAACACGGCCGCCCTCATCTATATGACGAAAAGGGCCACGCGCTCGGTCCGCAGTCCCTGAAGTTTCCGCTCAATTTCCAGTACATTTCCTCGGGCTTCACGTTCCATCGCTATCATCCGATCCTGCACGAGTATCGGCCTCATGTCGGCGTCGATCTGGTCGCCAAATACGGCGAGCCGGTCAAGGCCGTCGCCGATGGCACGGTTATAAGCGCGGGATGGCAGGGCGAGCTCGGCAATTGCATCCGCATCCAGCATCAGCATGAGATGGTCAGCATCTACGGTCATCTGTCGAAGATCAGCTCCGACGTGAAGCCGGGCGGCTACGTCCGTATCGGGCAGGTCATTGGAAATGTCGGTTCGACCGGGCTTTCGACCGGGCCGCATCTCCACTTCGCGATGGAAAAAGACGGCGCCTGGGTCAATCCTCTCACCGAGAAACTTGGCGAGAATCACGAGGTCTCGCCGCGGATGAAGGCGATCTTCGACGACATCAAGGACCGCTACCAGTCCGCACTGGCCGAGCTGCCCGACCTCGGCAGCCATTTCATCGCGACCGACGCGCGCAAACCCGCGATCTCGAAGTTCGCCGACATGTACCACGTGACGCTCGGTCGCAGCCCGGCAAAGACCGCGCATATCCGAGGACAGAGAATTTCAAGCAGCCAGGACGGCCCGGCGCTCGGAGCCTCGGAGTCCGACAGCGCGCTTTGATCTGAGCGTCTTACAGTTTCGCTCCATTCTTCGATCGCCATTACCAGGTCCCAGCTTCCCGGTCACAGCAGAAATCGCGACGAGGTTGCATCTGAAATGCGCGAGCATCCCAATACCGATTTCTTCAAGCCCGGATTGCCGCGCGCCTTTGGGCATCGCGGATGCGCCGGTACGCATCCTGAAAATACGCTCGAAGCATTTGCCGCCGCCGCCGCGATCGGCATTCAGTATCTCGAACTCGACATCCATATGACGCGCGACGGCGAAATCGTTGTCAGTCACGACGACTATCTGGAGCGCACTTGCGGACGCGCCGGCGTCATCCGCGAAATGACATACGCCGAGCTCGCGGCGGCCGACGCGGGCCGGATGTTTACGCTCGACGGCGCGAATTTTCCATTCAGAGACAAGGGTATCCGGGTGCCGCGCCTGGCCGAGGTGCTTGCGGCATTTCCAAAACTGCCGATAGAGGTCGAAGTCAAGCAAATCAAGCCGAGCGTGGTCGTGCCGTTGCTCGGCGTGATCGATCGCGCCGGGATGCGCAGGAGTGTGTTTGTCGCCAGCGAGCACCAGGAACCGCTCGACGAGGTCCGGATGCTGGCGCCGGAAATCCCGACCAACTTTTCGTACCTCGAATCGGGCGGATTCTTTCAGGCGATGGTGAGCCGCGACAACTATCGTCCGCCCGGCGACGCACTCCAAATACCGCGCAACTACGAATCGTGGCAGCTCGTCACGCCCGATAGTGTCGAGTTCGCCCATCGCATCGGACTCGAGGTGCACGTCTGGACAGTGAACGAGGAAGCCGAAATGGAAGAATTGCTCGACATGGGCGTGGACGGACTGATCAGCGATTACCCGCGCCGCCTGCTCGACGTGATTCGCAGACGCGCAGCCGCGCGCCGCTGAGCGCGCTCTTCCCAGTTCGCCGCATGCTTTGTTACGATTTCGCCCGCTCGTCTAAAAATTTACGCGGGAGCGAAAAATTATGAAACTCGACACCGGTCTCTCGACGCGCAACTTGCGCGATGTTCCGGCCGCCGCCCGCGCCGCCGAGGCGGCGGGATTCGATGCGATCTGGATTCCGGAGGCCGGCAACGACGGCTTTCTTCCGGCCGCGCTGATCGCGGAGCATACCAAGCGAATCAAAATGGGCACGTCGGTCGCGATTGCGTTTCCGCGCAGCCCCATGGTTACCGCCGCGACCGCTTGGGATCTGGCAGGGCTTTCCGAGGGCCGCTTCATCCTCGGCCTCGGCACGCAGGTCAAGGGCCATATCGAGCGCCGCTACAGCACGAAGTGGGAAGCGCCGGTGCCGCGCCTGCGCGAGTACATCCTGGCGCTCCGCGCGATCTTCAAGTGCTGGTCGGAGGGCGGCGCGAAACTTTCGTTCCAGGGCAAGTACTACAACTTCTCGTTGATGACGCCGTTCTTCACGCCGGCCAAACACAACTACTCGAACGTGCCGATTCACATCGCCGGCGTGAACCAACATATCATCCGGCTCGCCGGCGAACTGTGCGAGGGCCTGCATGCGCATCCCTTCAACTCGCCCAAGTATCTTCGCGAATTCGTGCTGCCGAACGTCGAGAAGGGTCTCAAGAAGGCCGGGCGCTCGCGCAAAGACTTCGAAATCCTGTCAGCGGCGTTCGTGATCGTCGGCCACAACCAGGACGAAATAAAAAAAACCCGCGAAGCCGTCCGGCAGCAGATCTCGTTCTACGCCTCGACGCGAACCTACAAGATCGTGCTCGACACGCACGGATGGGGCGACGTTGCCCAGCGATTAAACGAAAAGGCTGCCAGGGGCGAGTGGGTCTCGATGGCCAAGGAGATCACGGACGAGATGCTCGACGTGTACACGGTCGCGGGCACCTACGACGAGATCGCGGACAAGGTGATGCAGCGTTACGATGGGCTGCTCGACCGGGTTGCGTTTTACATTCCGTATCGCGCGGGCACCGACGACGCGCAATGGGCAAAACTCGCAAGGCGATTCAACGGCTGAGTCTCGCGATTCTCGTGATAGATTGTCATGACCTGCTGAACAAGGAGAAAACTTCGATGAGCAAGGCAATGTTGAAAACGATGGCCGCTATGGCGGTCGCGGCAGCATTCATGCTTCCGAGCGCGAGCCGGATCGCGGCGGCAGCCGACGCCGCCCCCTCGGCCGCAGCTGTGCCGGCACCCGCCGTGGACGAGCCCGGCACCAAGAGTTTCACGCTCGTCTCGGTCGAGATAGATGACACGAAGTTCTGGTTGCCCAGCGTGATCGCGGTTGAACAGGGCGACAAGGTAAAGCTCACGCTCAAGAATCAGGTGCCGGGCACGGGCCCGTCGAATCAGCACGGCTTTACGATTCCGGCATACAACATCGCGGAGATTGTGACACGCGGCACACCCAAGACGATCACGTTCGTCGCCGACAAGCCGGGAGTGTTTCCGTATTTTTGCCAGCTGCATCTTGCGCATATCGGCGGCTCGTTAATCGTCCTGCCCAAGAAGTAGCTTTTCGTTGCCAGGGCGCTGCCGGAGCGGCACGAGACTCGCAGACTCGCGCCTCGTCGGCGCGCCCCCGATGCCATCGGCGCGCGAAAGGGCTAGGCTTGATCGCGCATGCGCACGGTAGTCCTCTATGCGCGTTCGCCGGATTGGCGCGCGGTCGTCGAGCGCGCCGACGAATTGATGGCGTCGGCGGATTTTCGGGTGCTCAAGTCTGAAGCGCGCACGCTGGCTGGATTCCTCGACGTCCCCGGCGCCGGGCCCGCGTTCTTAAAGCGCGTCGAGGTTTCCTCATGGAGCCGCGGCGTTTACGCGCGATTTCGCGGTTCTCGCGCCGCGCGATCGCTCGCCGGCGCCGCGATGCTCCGGGCGCACGGCTTCGCGCATCCGGAGCCGCTGGCGGCCATGGATTTGTACCAGGCGGGTGCGATTCGAGCCTCTTATCTCGTCAGCCGCGCGCTCATCAACGCCGACTCTCTGAGCCGCTTCATGCTCGGCCCTGGAGAAATCAAGGGACGCAACGTGCATCGCCGCAAACAAATCTCCGATACGGTGGCCGCACAAATCCGGCGCCTCCACGAGTCCGGTCTTTACACTCGCGATCTGCAAGAGACCAACATCATGGTCGAGGAAAACGAGTCCGGCGGTTTCAAGGTGTACTTTATCGACCTCGAGGATTTCCGCCGCGCCGCCAACGTATCGTGGGATCGCCGAATTCTGAACCTGGTGCATCTCGATCGCAGCATCGGGCGATTTCTGTGCCGCGCGGCGCGGCTCGATTTTCTTTACTCCTACCTGGGCCATCGGCCGGACCGCGCGGCCGCGCGCAAGATGGTCGCCGAAGTTGGAGCGGCGCGCGAGTCAATCGATCGCCGCAAGCGCCGCGGCGTCCCAGCCACGGAGCGGGTCGTGGAGCCGCTCGCGGGAGGAACTGAGTAGTGGCTTTTTCGACCCGCATCCGCGAGTACGACCATCATACCGAGCAGGTCCACGCCGCCGGCGGAAGCTGGGTGCGCGACGTGATGCTCGGACTGAACGACGGACTGGTCGCCTCGTTCGCGGTTACCTCCGGCGTCGCGGGCGCGTTCGTCACGGGCAACGCGGCGATGATGGCGGGACTCTCGGAGATGCTCGGCGGCGCGGTAGCGATGGGGCTTGCGGCGTTCATCTCCGCGCGCTCGCAAATCGAGTTTTATCAAAGCGAGATAGAACGCGAACGCGACGAAATCCACCGATGGCCGGAACGCGAGCGCGAAGAGATCAGCACCATCTATCGAAAAAAGGGGTTCGCCGGGCCGCTGCTCGATCAGATCGTCGCGCACATCACGTCGGATCCCGAGCGATGGAGCAACGTGATGATGCGCGAGGAGCTGGGCTTCAACGAAGAATCCTTCGACAGCCCGATCCGCTCAGCGTTTGCCGTCGGGTTGTCGTATCTGTCAGGCGCGGCAGTGCCCGTCTGGGCGTACATTTTTTTCGAGCCGAGCCGGGCGCTGATCGTGTCGGCCATCTCGACCGTCGCGGCGCTGTTCGGCGCCGGCGCGCTGAAGACGATCATCACCAGCCGTTCGTGGTGGCGCAGCGGACTCGAAAGCATGTTGATTGGAATAGCAGCCGCGGGTGTGACTTATGCCGCGGGCCGCATGTTTGCCGGGCGCTGAAGCTTGCCATCGGGAATTGCCTGCGCTCAGGTCGTGTACTCCGCGTTGATTCGCACGTAATCGTAGCTCAGGTCGCAAGTCAGAATCCGGGCGCTCGATTTTCCCAACCGCAGATCGAGTCGCACGGCGAATTCGCGCTCTTTCATCGCAGTCCCCGCATCCGCCAGCGCCTCGGTCAGCAGCCGGCCGTTCGCGGCAACTTTCACTCCCCCGATCCACAGCATCAGCTTGCCGGGTTCGACGTATGCGCCGGACGATCCCGCCGCCATCAGGATTCGGCCCACGTTCGGATCGCATCCGAAGAACGCCGTCTTGACCAGCGGCGAGTTGGCGATTTGCCGGGCCGCACGCTCGGCGTCGGCAGGATTGCGAGCGCCGCGTACCTGGACGCTGACGAGCTTGGTCGCGCCCTCGCCGTCACGCACGAGTTCGCGCGCGAGCGCCGCCGAAATTTCCCCGACCGCGCGATCGAATGCCGCCTGCTCGCGTGCGCCGAATGCGCGATTTTCCGCGGCGCCGCTCGCCATAATAATCACCGTGTCGTTGGTTGACATGTCGCCGTCAACGGTGATCGCGTTGAAGCTCGCCGGCAGCGCGGACTTGAGCGATTTTTTCAGTAAAGAGGGAGCGATCACCGCGTCTGTGACCAGGTAGCCGAGCATCGTCGCCATCCTGGGCGAGATCATCCCGACACCTTTCACCGCGCCGGCGAGCGTGATGGTCGAGCCGCCGGCCTTGAAGCTGGTCGAGGCGGTCTTGACGCGCGTGTCAGTCGTCATGATCGCATGTGCGAAGTCGGCAAGCCCGTCTTCACGCAGCGATCGTACCGCATCGGCGGCGCCGCTTTTGAATTTCGCGTAGTCGTAGAGATGGCCGATCACACCGGTCGAGGATGGCGCGACGAGTTCCGGTGCGCATCCGAGAAGTCGCGCGACTTCCGCGCATGAGTCGCGCGCAAGGCGCATCCCTTCTGCGCCGGTGAAGCTGTTAGCGCATCCCGAGTTCGCGACGACTGCCTGCAAACGGCCCGACTTGACGCGATCCGCCGTCACATAGACCGGCGCGGCTTTCACACGATTGGCGGTGAACACCGCGGCTGCGGCGGCCGGGCGATCGGCGGCGATAAGGCCCAGGTCCAGCGCGCCCGCCCTGGTCTTCAGTCCCGCGCTGACGCCGGCGAATCGAAATCCGCGCACGGCGGCGGGCTCGAGTTCGACTTTCATCCGGCAAAATCCTCCGTGCGCCGAACTATACGCGGACCGAGCGCGCACGCAAGAGTGCGCGATGCGCGCGTCGCTCCGCGTGCGGTTGCGATCGCTTGCTCCAGCCGGCCTTGGTTGCGCCGGGGCCTCGATCTCACTTGCCGTGGCAGCGCTTGTACTTCTTGCCCGAGCCACACGGGCACGGATCGTTGCGGCCGACTTTTTCGGCGTCGCGCTTGACCGGCGTTGCGGCCGGCGTCTCGCTCTCGCCGCCGTGGCTCATTACGACGCGCTGCGGCTTGGGCTGCTGAATCTGCTCGACGTCCTGCTGGCGCTGCACCTGGACGGAAAAAACCTTTTCGACCACGTCCTGTTGCATCACCGCCATCAGCGCCTCGAACATCGTGAACCCTTCCTTCTGGTATTCGACCAGCGGATTCACCTGGGCGTAGCCGCGCAGCCCGATTCCTTCCTTCAGATGGTCCATCGCGAGCAGATGGTCCTTCCAGAGCGAATCGAGCGTCTGGAGCATCACGATCTTTTCGATTTGGCGCATCACCGGCTCGGTGAATTCCGCTTCGCGCTGATCGTAGAGCTGATGCACGCGCTCGGAACCGATCTCGGTCAGATCGTCGGCCGACTGAACCGGCTTGCCGCCCACTTCGGTCTGCGCGCTGAAGCCGGGGCGGAACTTGAACTGCTTGAAGAACGCGTCGTCGATCAGCTTCCAGTCCCATTGCGCCGGATCGACTTCGCTGTTCGCGTGAGCCGCGGCGATTTCCTCGATCAGCGCGTCGCACATGTCGAGCACGTCATCCTTGAGCGAGGCGCCGCTGAGCAGTTCGCGGCGGCGATGGTAAACGACCTCGCGCTGCTTGTTCATGACGTCGTCGTATTCGAGCAGATGCTTGCGGATGTCGAAGTTGTGCGATTCGACCTTCTTTTGCGCGTTTTCGATCGCGCGCGATATCCATCGATGCTCGATGGGCTCGTTGTCCTCCATCCCGATTCGGCCCATCAGGCCCTTGAGACGGTCGGCGCCGAAGATGCGGAGCAGGTCGTCCTCGAGCGACATGTAGAATCGCGACGAGCCGGGGTCGCCCTGGCGTCCCGAGCGGCCGCGGAGCTGGTTGTCGATTCGGCGCGACTCGTGGCGCTCGGTGCCGAGGATGTGCAAGCCGCCGGCCTCGAGCACTTTCTCGCGCTCGGCCTTGCACTGTTCGACGTACTTCGCGAGTGCAGCCTGGAAATTCGGATCGAGCGGGTCCTTGGTGCCGACTTCCGCCGCCGCCATGAACTCGGGATTTCCGCCGAGCACGATATCGGTGCCGCGACCGGCCATGTTGGTCGAGATCGTGACCGCGCCGAAACGGCCGGCCTGGGCGACGATTTCCGCTTCGCGCTCATGGTTTTTGGCGTTCAGCACGTAATGCTTGACGCTGGTGTTTTTGAGTTTGTCGGCGACGCGCTCGGACTTTTCGATCGAGACCGTGCCGACCAGCACCGGCTGGCCGCGTTCGTGGCAGTCGCGGATTTCCTCGATCACGGCGTCGAACTTCTCGCCTTCGGTTTTGTAAACGACGTCGTGATTGTCGATACGGATCATCGGCTGATTGGTCGGAATCACGACCACGTCAAGGTGGTAAATTTCCTTGAACTCGACCGCTTCCGTGTCGGCCGTGCCGGTCATCCCGGACAGCTTCTTGTACATTCGGAAGTAGTTTTGAAAGGTGATGGTGGCGAGGGTCTGGTTCTCCGACTCGATCTTGACGTTCTCCTTCGCCTCGACCGCCTGATGCAGCCCGTCGCTCCATCGCCGGCCCGGCATCAGCCGCCCGGTGAATTCATCGACGATGATCACCTCGCCTTCTTTGACGACGTAATCGACGTCGCGCTTGAACAACGTGTGCGCGCGAAGTCCCTGGTTGGCGTGATGCAGCAGCAGGATGTTGCGCGGGTCGTACAGGTTATCGACGCCGAGCAGTCGCTCGACTCGCGTCACGCCGTCCTCGGTCAGCGCCACGGTGCGCATCTTCTCGTCGATGGTGTAGTGCTCTTCGGGCTTGAGGCGCGGGATCACGCGATCCACCACATAATAAGTGTCGGTGGATTCCTCGGAGGCGCCGGAGATGATCAGCGGCGTGCGCGCCTCGTCGATCAGAATCGAGTCCACTTCGTCCACGATCGCGAAGTTGTGCTCGCGCTGGACGTAGTCCTCGATGTTGAACTTCATGTTGTCGCGCAGGTAGTCGAAGCCGAACTCGTTGTTCTGGCCGTAAGTGATATCGGCGCGGTAGGCGAGCTTGCGCTCCTGGTCGGTCACGCCGTGAACGACGACGCCGACCGTCAGGCCCAGGAATTTATAGATGCGCCCCATCCATTCGGAGTCGCGCCGGGCCAGGTAGTCGTTGACGGTGACGATGTGCACGCCGCGTCCCGCCAGCGCGTTGAGGACGGCGGGCAGAGTGGCGACGAGAGTCTTGCCCTCGCCGGTTTTCATTTCGGCGATTCGCCCCTGGTGCAGGATCATTCCGCCGATCAGTTGCACGTCGAAGTGGCGCTGGCCGATCGTCCGCTTGGAGCCCTCGCGCACGACGGCGAAGACTTGCGGCAGGATTTCGAGCATCGCATCGTCGCGCCGCTCGCGATCTTCGATCGCGCTGATATTCGCCTTCCATTCGGCGATTTTGCTGCGCAGTTCGTCGTCGCTCAGCGCCGAGGTCTCGGCTTCGAGCCGGTTGATCTCGTCTACGTCGGGACGCAGCCGTTTGATTTCGCGTTCGTTCTTCGAGCCGAAGATTTTCCGCGCTACGAGGGAAATAGCTGAAGCCATCTTATATGAGCGATTTTCGCGGCAAGTGTTTTTTTGAGATCAGGTTCTCGACGAGCCAGAGCGATGCGGTCTGACCGGTGGCACAGTGAAAGAGTGAAACAACTCCGCAAGTTTAGCTGGAAATCATCTTATCCCGAAATCGGGTCGGTAGGCAGGGGGTCATTCCCTGCACCAGGGTAAGGAGAGCGGACTAGCGCTCGATTCGGACGGCGGATTCGACCTGCGGGCCGAGAAATCTGCGACCGACGCGGACGAAACGATCGGGGGTCTCGGTCACGAAGAAACTCTGAATCCCTTTGCCGGTGCGCCGGGCGAGCTTGAGAATCCGCAGCCGGTCGCGCACGTCGGCCGCGGTCGCAGTCGCGGAGTCCACGATCTTCACGCGGGGCCCAAGAATTCGCGCGAACATATCGCGCAGCAGCGGGTAATGGGTGCATCCCAGCAGCAGCGTGTCGATGCCGCTCTGTTTGAGACTCTCGAGGTAGTGGGCGACGGTCAATTCCGCGACCGCATTGTCGGTCCATCCTTCCTCGGCCAGCGGCACCAGCAGCGGGCACGCGCGCGTGTAGATTTCGGAGCGCGGGCTTAGCCGCTGGATCGCGCGCGTGTAAGCGCCGGACGCGATCGTTGCTTCGGTGCCGATCACGCCTATTCTGCCGTTGCGCGAAGCCTTGACGGCGGCGCGCACGCCCGGCTCGATCACGCCGATCACGGGGATCATCGTGTCCGACGCGATTGCGTCGAGCGCGACCGCGCTGGACGTGTTGCAGGCGACCACCAGCATCTTGATTCCCTTGGCGAGCAGGAAGCCGGTGTTCTCCTTCGAGTAGCGGACGATGACTTCGTTGGATTTCGTGCCGTAGGGAAGCCGGGCAGTGTCGCCGAGGTAGATGAAATCTTCATTGGGCAGAGCCGCGGTCAGCGCTTTCAGGACGGTGAGTCCGCCGATTCCCGAATCGAACACGCCGATGGGCCGATCGATCGCCGCGCGCGAGCCGCGAAGAAGTCCGTTGGAAGGCGCGATCGAATTTGGCCGGGTTGCAGATTTTTTACGGGTCGGCATTATTTTTGAATCCGCGGGTGTGCGGCCCGTGCTCAGTCGCGCGCGAGGCGGTTGCCGATTATAGCCGGCCGTGAGGGCGCCGCGCCAAAGACGCTTTCATGGACGCTGGCCGCTTCCATGCACAGATAGGCGGGGATTTCCGCGCCCGCTTTTCGGAAGCGATCGGCAAGCGTGCGGTAGAGGTTGAGGCGCAGCGGGGTGAATGTCCGAAACCGTCCGTCAGCGGCGAGCACGTCCTCGCCGCATAGCATCGGATCGCCGGGGAAACGGCTGCGCGCGGCGCCGCGCAACCGCGGCGTCATCCGCAGACCGCCCATGCTGATGAACGAGATTTGTTTGGGCGCGATAGTGTCCAGCAACTCGTCGATCAGCAGCAGGTAATCGCGCTCGGCGCCGGGATATGCGATCAACGGATCGAGATGGAACGCCACGCGGTAGCCGGCGTCGAGGACGGCGCGCGCCGCCGCGATTCGCGCCGTGGGCGAGGCGGTGAGATGCTCCGAGCTTCGATAGACGGCGGCCGGCGACAAGGTCCACGAGACGAGCACGCGGCCGCGCGGGTCCCGGCCAAGAAGATTTTCAATTTCGTCGGTTTTGGTCTTGAGCTCGAGCGTCAGATTCTCGCGCGAGGCAAAAAAATCGATCAGGTCGCGGCTGATCGAGGTAATCGAGTCGAACGCGAGCGAATCCGCCAGCTCAGCGGTGCCGACGCGGAAGCTGCGCCCGCGAGCGTTGTCGATGAGCCGGTCGAGCTCGTCGAATGAATCGGTGAAATTCGCATATACCTGGAAGGCGGGATTGTCAGCCAGATATTCCTGCAGAAAGCAGTACGAGCAATCCATCGGGCAGTTCGATGCGAGCGTGAGCACGAGGTATCCGCAGCAGGCGAACCTGGAGGAGCCTGCGTGACACGGCATCAGGAACGGAGTCTTGCGCCGCGCGATCACCATCCGGCGTTTGCCTGCCCCGAACGGATCGCGCGCGCCGGATGCGGGCCTGGTCGCCTCGCGCGTTTCGTTGTCGGCGACATGCGTGACGGGCACATGGCGCGGGAGCGCGCGCAGGATGCGAGTCGCCAGCGCAGAGCCGGCGCATCCGTGCTCGACAAGCACGGCGTCGAGGTCAAATTTCATTTTTCACTTTTCACCTTTTACCGCCAAGCATTTCAATAATCCTTGTCAGTCCCGTGCGCGAGCGATCCAGCGCCTCGAGCAGGCGCGCCAGTTCGGCGGCGCTTCGCACCCGAAGCGAAACGGTGAGCTCATCAGAGCCAAGCTCTTTGGGCAAGACCACCGAAATTCCGCGGGGGAGCTTCAGCGCCGAGACTTCAGAGCGGATCTGCTCCTGCATTTTCTTAAGGAGGGGGTAGCGAAGCGTTCGAAGCGCTTCGAGCAGCGCGCTCGCGCGCGACGGCGCGGAGCCGGGACCGCCCGCAATGCGCCTGATTTCGGGGCGGCCGAGAACGCCGGCGGCTGTGACGTGCTCGCGCACGGCGATTTCCTCAAGCGTCTCCAGTGCGGTCATCAATTGACCGGTCCGCAGGCGGATGACGCGCGCGATATCGAGCATCGCGGCACGCGACGCCGGGTCCATCGCGAGCCATCGCGCAAGATGGCTCGGCGGCAGCCGTCGCTCGGCAGCGAGCATCCGAATCTGCGCGTCGATCTCGTCAGCATTCATGTGGAATTTCGCGAATCATGGATCGCATCGCCTTGACCGTGCATCCGATTTCAGGAGCCGCACGCGTATCCCAGCCTCGCGCCTGTTCAGCGACCGATTCGTACAGTCGCGCCTCGTCGATTCTGCCTCGTCGCCGAAGGCCGCCCGCGTAGATACGGCATTTTTCGGCCAATACTTCGACCACCGAAGTTCGCCGCGCCGGGGAAAGCCGGTCGTCCGCGAGCAATTTTGCAAGCGCGAGAATGCGGAAGCGATCGAGGGCAGGAGTCGTGGCCGAGGTTTGATCGGGATGCCCGCCGCGGCGCGTCACCAGCGGTTCGTCGAGCAGGCCGGCTTCATGGTCGATGAGAATTCGCAGCCATAGATCGTAGTCTTCGGCGGCGGTCATGAGCTCGTCGAAGCCGCCAAATGAGCGGAAAAGATCGGTGCGTATCATCACCGACGACATGGCAATCAGGCAGGTGCGGAGCGAGTCGATGAAAATATCGCCGGCGCGCTTGCGATGGCGGTGGCCGGGATTCACGCGCCGCCCGTTGCGGATCCAGATTTCGTTGGTTTGCGAGATCGCGCAGCCGGGGTTGTCGCGCATGAACGCGAGCTGGCGTTCGAGCTTGGTCGGCGACCAGAGATCGTCGGAATCGAGGAATGCGATCAGCGGCGCGCGCGCGATGGCGACGCCGCGGTTTCGCGCCGCGGCCGGACCGCGATGATCGATGCGGTCAATTTTCATTCGGATCGTTTCAGCCAGCCGCGCCAGGTGCTCGGCGGTCCCATCGGTCGAGCCGTCGTCGATGACGATCAACTCGAACGCCGGGGTCGATTGGGCGAGCACGGAATCGATCGCCTCAAGCAGCATCGCGCATCGATTGTAAGCCGGGATAATTACCGAAACTTCTGGTCTCATCCTGATGCAGCGTCCCGGACGGCAGCGCCTCGGGTCTTCAGCCTTACTGTACTTTGCCCAACAGAGCCCGCTGCGCGTATGTCCGAATATCGCTACGCAGGTTTGGATGGTCATCCAAATATTTCTGGATAATGTTCGCTCCCAGACAAGCGTCGTCAACCAGGTGGCCGAGTCCATGCAGAGCCGATTGCTGACACGCGAGGCTTGGTATTGTGATTATGCGGGCGAGCGTATTGACGGATTCCTTGTCGATTTCAGGATCGCGGACCTCCGAGTAAGTACCGTCGGGATTATCCTCACGGTGACAAGCATGGTGTATCGCAAGATCCCAGAGCATGAAGCAAATGTAATCCAGTGGCTTCGTGCCTTTGCAGACATCGTCCGAACACCTCGGCGCGAACAACTCGCGGGAAAGACCCTCAATTGATCGGATGCAACGCTTTCGAAGATTAAGATCGACTCTGCCGTCTATGAGCCAGTGGAAATGTTTAGAGCAGGATGTACTGACAATGAAATCGAGACCCTGATTGATCTGAGCGTCGCTATAACAAGACAGGTACTGCAACGGATTCTCGAAGAGTTTTGCAACGAACGCTAATGCCGGCATCGGCGGCCGGTCCAACCACCTGCCGCCTTCATCGTAGTCAGGCTCCTGCCACCACCATTCGTCCGACGTGTTTTCTGCAACCGGGTGGTCGAAAACCCATTTCAGCCATTCGTCGAAAGTCGCAGAATTCGATTCGCTATGCGGCCCGGGTTCAGCGGCATCCATCCGATCGACGGCAAGGATTCGGCGGCGCAGATCGTCGATTCCCTCGCCGGACGTCGCCGAACAGAAGATCGGCGCCACGCGCATCGAGTCGAAACGTTTGAGCGCGGCTGCGCGCTCCGAACGGCGCAGCTTGTCACACTTGGTCGCGACCGGAATTACTTCGATGCCGCGCTCCGCGGCCATCGCCGCCAGATCGAGTTCGTCGTGCTGAGGACCGCGGCGGCAATCGACGAGAATCGCGATGGCGGCGAGATTGACGCGCTCGTGGATGTATTCGTGCATCATAAAAGCGATTTTGGCCGCTTCCTCATGACCCATCTTCGCGTAGCCGAAGCCGGGCAGGTCGCATAGCGCGAGCGTGTCGCCGACCGAGAAGAAGTTGAGGCATCGCGTGCGTCCGGGGGTTTTGCTGGTCCGCGCGAGACCCTTCACTCCGGCGAGCGCGTTGAGCAGGGAACTCTTGCCCACGTTGGAGCGGCCGGCGAGCGCGACCTCGGCGCGCTTCCATCGCGGGCATCCGTCGAGAGCGAACGCGGATGCTACGAATTCTGCGTTGAAGCGGATCATGGTATGGGTCGCTTGAACATGACTAATCAGGTCCTACTCGTCGGTACCTCGGGCGACGCTGACGCACCGCGTCGTCTTTGGTCACAGATCCTCACTGTGTCCTTGAACTCTTCCGGACAGTCCTCATCGCACGGGTCGGGGAGCAGCAGCGCCAGCAGCGTTGCGCGGCGGGCGGCCTGGCGGCCGTCGCGCGCACCAGAGATGGAGCGTGCTCGGATGCCCATGCCGGACGGATTTTTCAAGTGCCGAATGCACGCTCACCAACGCAATTGGAGACCTTATCTCTGCTAGCTGTCTTGCATTCCTTGGATACCATTCATTCAGGCCGCAAGCGTGGCGAGAATCCTGTCACGAAGTCTGGTACGCAGCTCCGCTGGCGTTTCCCAGACGATGTGGTTGTACTGCCGAGTGTCGAAATGGACGTTAGCGAGATCGTCCTTTCTGCAGCACCAGATGACCGGCATGCCCAATCCCATTGCAAATCCGGCCTCGAAATAAACGCCTGGCCGCTGATTTGTCACGTCGGCTACAAGAAACCTGGCTCTTCGAATCTCGGAGACGATTCGGTCGCAAATTTTCTCGTTATGCTCGATCTTGTCTACCCGCAATGCCTGGTAGCCAGCGTCGCATATGCCCGGAGTGAGACCTTCGAGAAAGGCGTCGTCCAGTTCCGTGGCGAATGACATGGCGACGAAAGCGACACGACCGCCGCCGAGCGAAGCGATGCGTTTCCAACCCTCAACCGTGACGATGGTTTCGCGATCGTACTCTATCTCCGGATCCTGCCCGGAGATCTTTGCGTCCAAACCTGCTGGTCGTTCGATCCAACCTGCGTGAGCGAGGTATTCCAGATAATAGTCGAATTCCTCGGCCTCGATAGCATGTGGCACAGGATAATCGTAGTACGCGTTTACCCCTACGGGTTTTCCGGGGTAGTCAGTCCGTCGCGCGAGAAAGCGAAGCAGCCTATCTGCACGGTCTGGAACAGACGTATGCGCGTAGGTTTCGGCTAGCAGCTCCATCTCAGAAAGGTCGAAAGGTACTGGAAATTCAGCCCGCCTGCCGGTTTCCTGGCATTCACGGCTGTAGATAGACAGATACTTCCGTAGGAGCTCGCGGCCGCGCGGCTGATCGGAGCGTCTGACTCTCTTCTCAAGCAGAAACTGAGGTATCCGTCCTATATCCCAGTTTTCAGGAATCCGGGACGGAATTGAGAACTCCCCGCATCGCCGACAACGAACCGCCGTGCGATCGCCATCGGGATCAGATGAGCTGGCAGCGAGCGGTTGGCTCAAGTCGCAGAGCGGACATGCAATCTTCCCCGCGGTCATCTACATCTCTCCTAGGATTATTTTGGAAACGGGCGCAAATACTTCGCCTCGTTGCGCGGCGATCGCCTTCTTTCGGCGCAAGAGGTCGTTGAGATCAATCTGACCCTCCAGGACGGCCATCAGGTCAGCGCCGTCCATGCAGACAATTCGCGGCCGATTTCCCTGCCGATACCGATCGAGTGCTTCCCCGGTGTACCCATGGATCGAAATGAACAGCCCAAGTGTATTGTCCAGGTTTGACCCGACTGCGCCATCGAGATCGCGAAGCGCTTCCAGATTTGCAGGGGCCTTCTACCACTTCGCCTCAAGCAAAAAATCGGTCGACTCGTGGACGAACGCGCCGTCGATCTGTTCTCCGGCAAGGCGAAATGGCCCGCGCGGCTGCAATTCGAAAAGATCGAAGACTTGGTACAGGAGATCTTCTAATCCGTAGCCGCTCTGCTGCCGGTCGAGCGCGGCATACAAGGTTAAGAAATGCTGCTTTAGATGTTCGCGCGTCTCCGAGAACGATTGCTTTCGAGCTCTCTCGTCCTGCTCGCGACGCCGCTGTTCCTGCTTCGTACGTTCCGCTTCCAGCGACGCATCGTGCTTTTCGACCAAGACCCTCAGATGCTCCAACGAATCTTCCGCCTCTCGTTTTCGCTTCTGGCCGTCCGAGAGCCACAGAAGGTGATTGCCATCTTTGTAGTGAAGGGTTTCGGCGAGGATTCGGCGTAATGGTCCAAGCCCGTCCGGTGATCCGTTGAGGGAGTCAATGACGGGATCGATGATGTGAAACTTGTATCCGTTCCAATCTTGGGCGTTTGTCAGATTGGCTGGAACATCGCAGCGGCTAAACAATTCGCGAAGGTCTTTCTTCGTCCAGAATACATTGACGAGAGCCTTTTTGAGTGCACGCGCAACGCTGTCTGGAAAATGCATCTTCGTGTTATTTTGCGAGATCCTTCACCGACAACGCGTAATGGTCGATCTTACGGATCTCGTCCCACTCGATTTGCGCTGTATCTTTGATCGTCATCAATTTCGCGCCTTCCGCCTGCCTGCGGCAAGTCATTACGTTCATCGTACTGCTCGCGCGGAAACGGCGGGCGCCGTCAGGGTTCGTCGTCACGGGAGGGGGTCTCGTCGGCGGTCTTGATGTTGAGGGTGCGCTTCAAGGTTTCGAGCTGCGCGATGAAGATGCCGCGAATGACCTGCTTGATGACGCCGTCGGGGACGGGAAACGACTGCAGCAGATGCGTGGTTTCGTGGTAGTCGATGAACGTGCTCGCGCCTTCATCGCCGAGTTGGTACACGGCCTGAGTATCGAGCAGCGGATTGTCGACGGTGTGATAGGCGATCTTGTTCTGGTCGGGCAGGTACTCGAACTCAAGCTCGGTGGTAATCGTTTGTCCGCCCGGTCCCGCGATATCCATATCGACGGTCTTTTTATTTCCGCTCTGGGATACGACGCGCACCGCCTTGACCTGATCGTTGTGCATTTTTTCGACGTCGCGAATCGCGGTGAAGACGGTCTGCTCGGGGGCCGGGATGCGCGCGGTGAAATCGGCCTTCCAGACGTTGCCGTCATGCCCGATGTTCTCGGTGAGCAGGCCGGCCTGCCGCGCGCGATGTATTTGATAGTAACGCCATCCCACGATCGCGACGACTGCGAGAACAATCACTCCAGCCAGGATTTTGAGTACTGTCTTCATCGATGAATCCGCTTTTACCTCATCGTTCGAATGTGCCGACCAATTCCGCGGTCGCGACGACGTGACCTCTCATCGCGGACTGGACGGCGGCCGCGTCCGCCGGGTCGCCGGGAGTCAACGTCGAATCCAGCGCGAAGAGATGAAAACGATAGTGATGCATTTTCCCCGGCGGCGGACACGGTCCATTGTAGCCGATATGCTCGAAGCTGTTGATTCCATTTGTTCCGCCGCCGGCAATTTCCGCGGTTTGCGGCACGCCTGCCGGCAGCGAAGTTTCGCCAGCCGCAATATTGTACGCCACCCAATGAAAAAATGTTCCATGGGGAGCGTCGGGGTCGTCGACGATCAATGCAAATGATTTCGTTTTCGTTGATTGCGGCGCATCGCTCCATGCGAGCGCGGGGGATCGATCGGCGCCAGTACATGCGTAGTCATCGGCAATTGCGGCTCCGGGAGCGATCGCGGGGCTGGTCAGCCTCATTTGGGCTTGGGCTGGTTGGGCGTGAGCAAGGCCAAGCCAGGCGAAGATTAGCAAAATTGAAATTCGCGTACTTGGCATGCTTATGACCTCATTTCAAGGCACTCACAGGCATCGTTTAGAGCTTAGCTGAGCATTTTGTTATCGAAATCTCTGCAAGAATAGCTGACTTCACATACAATAAAGGAGAGAAACGCGAAAAGTACCAGAAGTCCCCTTAAGCACCTCTTGACCGCCAGTGATTATTTTGAGACTCTCATACAGGCTCATGGTGGGCGTAACGGGCGGATTGAATCATTCGAGATGCGAAAAAAGGCATCAAATCCAGGGAGTAGGCGACCGACGGGGACGTTACCGGGGAGTATCATGGCTAATGAAACCAAGTATAACCTGCCGCGCGTGATGACGGTCAAGGAATTGTCCGAATATCTGCGTGTGCATCCATCGACAATCTACAAGCTGCTTCGTCGCGGAGAGCTGCCGGGCTTTCGGATCGGCACCGATTGGCGTTTCAACGCCGAGGTGATCGACCGTTGGTGTCTGGAGCGAAACATGAAGGCTCCGGACGGCGGCACCTCCAGCCAGAACTGACGCGCGAGATCATCGAGTCGCGCGCGCCCGGCGGCAGCCCGGACGCGAATGCGGAGTAGTCTCCGTCGCCGCAGAGTCGCGCTTCAATCGACGCGCGCTACATTCAGCTCGCAGCGGAGGCGGTCATCGACCGCCTCTGTTTTTTTATCTCAGGGAGCCGGGGGCGCGACGCGGATCGACGATTTGGCGGCCACTCGGGCGAATTTCCAGCGCGCATCCGAACAGCGAATCGTCGCGGACGAGGCTGACGACTGCGTCGGCGATTTCCTCGGGCTGAATCATCTTCGCCGGTATCCAAGCTCTCGCCAAAAACCCAAGTTTGGTGGCCGCCTCGAGTCCCTTGTGCACCATCGGAGTATCGACGATTCCCGGGCAGACGCAGTTGACGCGGATTTTCCGTTCCGCTTCCCAGAACGCCAGGGAATGCGTGAAGTTCACAACGCCGCCCTTGGCCGCGCCATAAACCACGTCCTGGCGATGCGGATACAAGCCGGCCATCGAGGCCGTGTTGACGATGGCGCCGCCGCCGTTCGCTTGCATCAGCGGAGCCGCGAGGCCGGTGCCGAGAATGACGGCCTGCAGGTCGATCTCGATCACCAGGCGCCATCGCTCAGGCGGTGCTTCGGGAAAGCCGGGCGCGCCCACGCCGATGCCGGCGTTGTTGTGCAGGATGTCGAGGCGGCCGAACTCGGAGACCGCGGTGTCGAGCATCCGGCGAGCGTCCTCGATCCTGGTGACGTCTGCCTTCACAAAAACGGCACGGCTGCCGGCGGTCTTGATACGCTTGACGGTTTCGGCGCCGCCGGCTTCGTCGAGATCGGCGACCACGATCGCGGCGCCTTCTTTCGCCAACCGCTGTGCCGTTGCACGCCCGATCCCCGATGAGCCGCCGGTGACGACGCCGACCTTTCCCTTTATTTCCATTGCGCGATCCTCCGTCCGAATACTAATCGATCACTAACCGACATTCCCTACCAGCACACCAACGATCAACCCTGCGAGCACGTAGGCCGTAAGAGCAACATACGTGTAGTCGCGTTCCCGGATGAAGAGGACGAAGCAGAACGCGACGCGCGCGAGCGGGACCAGCGTCAGCACGAACAGCCCGATCGTCAGCACCGCATGCGGATTGCCTTGCCGGACCCCGTCAAACAACCGGCCAATCGTTTCCTTGCCGATCAGGTGACCATGCTGCGCCGCCTGGTAGCGCTCGACATAGTAGTCCGGGGCGAAGGTGTAGGTCAGGACGAGTCCGGCGCCGAGTACGAGCATCGCGACGATGAGAATCGACCGCAGCAGAATCGGCGTCCATTCCCTGAGTATCCGGTCTTCTTCGTGTTTCGGCATCGCTTAGATTCCCGATAATGCGCGCCATCCCATCTCGGCCGCGATCAGCAGAAGAATTATCACGAATACGGTCCGGAGCGACTCGACCCTGAGATGCGGCAGGACGCGGCTGCCGGCGAGCGCGCCGGCGGTGACTCCAATCGCCACCGGGGCTGCGATGGTGGTGGCAACGTCGCCACGCGCGAGGAACACGAGTGCGCCGGCGCCGGCGGTGACGCCGATCATGAAGTTGCTGGTCGCGCTCGAAACCTTGAGCGGCAGGTGCATGATGTAGTCCATCGCCGTCACCTTGAGCGCGCCCGACCCAATTCCGAGCAGGCCAGACATGAGGCCCGCGACGACCATGAGCGCGCCGCCCTGGGGTACATTCACGACTTCATAGTGGACCGTGTTGCCGCTGAGGTCGGGCACTTCGCCCGAGAGTTCCAGGCGCTCGGCGAGCGGGTCGCCCCTGGTGAGAATGTCGTCGCCGCGCCTGGTCATCGAGAAGTATGCCGACTGGAGCATCATGGCGGCGAAGAGCAATTCGAGCACCACGGTCGGCACGACGCCGGCGAGATAGGCGCCGATCACGGCGCCGGTAACCGTCGCGCATTCCAGCACCATCGCGACTTTCAGATTGGTCCATCCGTCGCGCACGAATGCGACGCTGGCTCCGGCGCTGGTCGCGACGACGGAGATCAGGCTCGCGCCGACGGCAACCTTCATCGGCATGTGCGCCAGGATGACCAGCCCCGGCACGATGAAGACTCCGCCACCGAGGCCCGAGATCGCGCCGATGAATCCGGCGCCGACTGCAAGCGCTAACAGGTAGATGAGGATTTCGAGCAAGAACGGGCTCCGAGTGCAGGCTCAGACTTGAAGTTCAAATGATTGGCTCGGGCATTTCGCGCAATCGTAGTTTGGTTCGAATAGGAAAGACAGACGCGGAACGAAGATGGACTACACGGGACGGGGATTGAGAATTTCAAACGTGCGCCGGGGACTGTTGCGCAGCCCACGCTCGATGTCGTCGGTAATCTCGCGCACGGCGCGGATCGGCTCGGCAGCGCGCCAGATGGGACTGCCGACGACGACGTAGTCGGCGCCCCCGCGGATCGCGATGCAGCGTGGAGACTGCATCGTTGCGACTGCACTCAGCCGTCACGCACGCGCGAGCGATCGTTGGAATCCGCACGAATACTCGGCTTTTGGCGCAATCGTGCGTCGGCATCGGCTTTGCAGTTAGAGGTCAGGACTGGCAGATGGCATCGATTGTGTTAGTTCTGACGACTACGATAGGTCAATTACACGGACCGGCATTTCCGGCCCCAGGTGAGACAAAATGTGGGGCATCCTTTTAGCAGCGTTAATCATTTACGCCGTCGTGCAACATCGAAAGCGGAACCGTCTGCGCTGGATGAAATACGGCGACTGGTCGAAGCACGACTGGTCGAAGCACGACTGGTCAAAGTGGTCGCACCGTGACTGGTCGAAGTGGGCGGAAGACGCGAAGGTTTCGACGACGGCGTCGGCTGAGCGCTTCGCAAACGATCTTCATTCCAAAATAAAGCGCGACTTCGATACCAAGATGGCGCGCAAGTTCGAGGCCAAGGCCGAGCGATTCGAGCGCAAGCTGCGGGCGCGATTCGATCGGCAGACGCAGAAATACGGCGGCGTCAGCCTGGATCCCGCCAATGATTTGCCGCCGCCACCGCAGTTCAAGAACGACGCCGAGCGCCAGACCTACGAGCGCGCGCACAAACGCGCCCAGGCCGAGGCGGGTTTCTTCGTGCACCTGATGTGGTACGGCATCGTCATCGGCTTCCTGTTCATCATCAATCTGCTGACGGGAGGGTTCGGCGGATATCCGTGGTTCCTGTGGCCGGCGCTTTTCTGGGGATTTGGAGTCGCGAGCCACTTTGCGGCGGTGTACGGCTGGCGATGGGTTCATCAGCGGGTTTTCGATCCCGCGATCGCACGCGAAGTTCAGCGCGAAGTTTTGCAGGAGAAGGAGCAACTGCGGACGGAGAAGCAGGCGTCGCTGGACGAGTTGACCGCGACCTTTGCCCACGAAATCCGAAATCCGATCGCGGCGGCGAAGAGCCTGGTGCAGCAGATGGGCGAGGATCCGACTTCGCACGAGAACGTGGAATACGCGAAGGTCGCGCTCGACGAGCTTGCACGTGTCGAGCGCAGCGTGTCGCATCTGCTCAAATACGCGAAAGAAGAAGACTACAAGTTTGAAAACGCAAATCTCGCGTCGGTGCTCGACGGCGCGCTGACGCAGATGCGCAGCAAGCTGGAGGCGAACTCGGTGGCGGTGTCGCGCGCATACCTGAGCGGTCCGACCGTGCGCGCCGACGCCGACAAGCTGCGGCAGGTTTTTTCCAACATCATAGACAACGCCATCGACGCGATGGAATCGACGAGCGGCGAGCGCCGGCTCGAGTTCGCGATACAGAACAATGGCGCGGGAATGGCCGCGGTCAGGATTCGCGACAACGGCTGCGGAATTGCGGACGACAAGATCGCCAAGATTTTCAATCCGTTCTACACGTCGAAGACCAATGGCACCGGGCTCGGGCTGGGCGTCGCGAAAAAAGTAATCGACGCGCATCGCGGAACGATCGAGGTGCAAAGCAAAGTGGGCCAGGGAACCGAATTCGTGCTGGCGATTCCGCTCAGCGACGCGGTGCGCGACAGCGCCGATTCATCGATCGAATCGTCCGCCGAGCCGGCGATCGAAACGGCCGTGGAACCGGCGCCGGGAAACAACGGTCGTGGCGCGGTGGACGCGCCGATCGTCCCGCCGGGATCGGGTTCGCCGTCCACCGAGAGCTCGAGGGCGCGCAATTGAAAGGCCGATTGCTGGTAGTTGACGACGAGCGCGGAATCGTCATCGCGCTCAAGGGGCTCTTCACCAAGGAGGGCTACGAAGTCGAGACCGCGGAATCGGGCGAGGAAGCGCTCGAGAAGGTCAAGGCCGGCCTGTTCCACGTGATCATCACCGATCTCAGCATGAAGGGAATGAGCGGGCTTGAATTGCTCAAGCAGGTCCGCGAACTCGATCCCGCGTGCGCCGTGCTGATGATCACCGCGTTCGGCACGCAGCGAATCGCAGTCGAAGCGATGAAGGCGGGGGCGGAGGACTACCTGCCCAAGCCGTTCGACAACGACGAGCTGCGCCTGAAAGTGCGCAAGGTGATGGAGACGCAGCTGCTCAAGCGCGCGCATAGCCAACTGCTCGAACAGGTGCGTCTGGAGACCGGAGTTTTCGAGAATATGGTCGGGAGATCGCGCACGATGATGCGCGTGTTCGAGACGATCGACAAGGTCGCGCCGACCGACGTCACGGTTTTGATACGCGGCGAATCCGGCACCGGCAAGGAGCTGGTTGCACGCGCGATCCATTTTCGAAGTCCGCGCGCGCGCAAGCCGTTTATCCCGGTCAATTGCGCGGCGTTCTCGCGCGAGCTGGTCGAGAGCGAGCTGTTCGGCCACGAAAAGGGCGCGTTTACCGGCGCCGTCGCGCGCCGCGAAGGCAAATTCGAAGCCGCCGACGGCGGCACATTGTTCCTGGACGAGATCGGCGACATGGCGCTCGAGACGCAGGCCAAATTGCTGCGCGTGCTGCAGGAGCAGCGGTTCGAGCGGATCGGCGGGAATCAACCGCTGAGCGTGGACGTGCGGATAATCGCGGCGACCAATCAGGACCTCGAAGCGATGATCGCGCAGGGAAAGTTTCGCGAGGATCTCTACTACCGCCTGAAGGTGGTGGAGATTCGGGTGCCGCCGATTCGCGAGCGGCGCGAAGACGTTCCGCTGATGGTCCAGCACTTCATCGCGGAGGCATGCCAACGTTTCTCCGCGCCCCGGAAGCAGCTTACGGCGGAGGCGATGCGCGCGTGTGTCGAGGCGCCGTGGAAAGGCAACGCGCGTTCGCTCAAGGCGGCAATCGAACAGGCGGTGATCCTGTCGTCAGGCGCCGAGATCACCGCCGAAGATCTTTTCGCCGGCTCGGAACCGGATGGCGACCACGCCAGTCTGCCCGCGCCGGGCGCGTCGAATCACACACCTGCGACCGGCGAAGGCAGCGACCCGGCGCTGACGTTTCGCGAGGCGAAAGAAAAATTCGTCGGCGATTGGGAACGCGATTTTTTCATCCGCGCGCTGCGGGCGACGGGCGGCAATATCTCGCGCGCCGCGGAACGAACCGGGATGTACCGGCAAAGCTTTCAACAAAAAATGCGCGAACTCGGGATCACACTCGCGGATATCGGGCTTGCGCCCAAGGGTGACGGGAATTGATTTCGCGCAGATACGGAGACGGTAAGCGATGAACTCCACCGAACCTGAGTCCCCTGGCACTGTGCTCTCGACGACGAAGATTTATCCTCCCCTGCTGGCGGGCGCGCTGGTGCTGGGCACGCTGGTGCTGCACTTCATCCTGCCCGAAGAGCGCACGGTGGGATGGTATCAGGTGATCGGCCTGCTGGTCGTTGCGGCCGGCGTGGGAGTGTCGTGCTTCGCGGCCGCGATTTTTCAGGCCCGCGAGACGACCAGGAATCCGTATGGCGAGCCGACCGCGTTCGTCGCGCAGGCGCCGTACAGCTGGACGCGAAACCCCATGTACCTGGGCGTCGCGACCGCGTTGTTCGGACTGGCAATCTTCTTCAGTTCGATCGCGATGCTGCTGGCGCCGGCGGTGTTCTATGCGGTGATCGATCGGATGGTAATTCCGCGCGAGGAGGAAACGCTGGAGCGCCTCTTCGGCAATGATTACGTCGCTTACAAGAATCGCGTCAGACGTTGGATCTGAAACTTTAATAACAGGCGGCTACGCGAGCGCATCACGCTCGGCGCCGAAAGGAGAACGAAAGTGCTGTCAAGATTATTCAAATTGATCGGAGGCAAGTTCAGCCGCTGGATTAAAGCGCGCGAGGCGCGCGACCCCGAGGCGGTGTACGAGTCCGCAATCTCGGATCGGGTGTGGCGCTATCACCAGCTCAAGACCGCGGCGGCCGGCGTCATCTACATGCGCAACAAGCTCGAGCGCGAGCTGCGTGAAAAGCTCGCCGAGATGGCGGAAGTCGACGAAGAAGCGGGGCAGGCCGCCGACATGAACGAGGATCAATGCGCGCTGATTCTGATTCAGCGCAAACACATCCTCGACGGCGATTGCACGCGGCTGCGCGAAGAACTCGGCGAACTGACTTCGGAAGCCGAGGACGCGAAGAAGAATTTGATCGCGTTCAAGGGCGAGATCGAGAAGCTCAAGGTCGAAAAGGTGCGAATGATCGCACGGCTGAAGAACGCGCAGGCGCGGGTACGAATCCAGCGTGCGCTCGAGGAGATTTCCTACGATGACGACGTTCGCGCGCTCGAAGAAGTGCGCGAGTCGATTCAGCGGATGCTCGCGCAGGCGGGCGTCAATCACGAAATCGCCGGCTCCGAACTCGGCGACAAGCTCGAGGCGATCCGTCAGCGCAACGCCGAGGCCAAGGCTCAGGCCGAACTGGCGGACTTGAAGCGCAAGCGCCGGCCGCCGCTGGCGCCGATGGATATTTTCACGGCCGCAGCCAACGCGGCCGCCAACGGCGACGTCAAGCACGCGAGCTGAAATGGAGATGCGCGCGCGCCATCAATACCGGGCGCGTTAGCGGCGGAACAGCGTGGAATCCGCGATCGGCAGACCCAGCGCGTAGCGCCGCAACCAGTCGAGCGCGACTTGCGAGGTGATCAGTTTCACCCAGTCGCGAGTGCCGCGGAACTGGTATCGGCGCGTGAAGCTCCGATCGTCGGCTGACAGCGCGATGCAGACCGTGCCGACCGGCTTGTCCGGTGTGCCGCCGTCGGGGCCCGCGATGCCCGAGGTCGCGACCGACACGCTCGCGCCCGTGCGTTTGCGAACGCCGGCCGCCATCTCGCGCACGCATTCTTCGCTCACGGCGCCGTGCGTTTTCAGCGTCTCCTCGGAAACGCCGAGCACGCCGGACTTCACGTCGTTGGAATAGGTGACGAGGTCACCCTTGAAGTATTGCGAGCAGCCGGGAACGTTGGTGATGCGATGTCCGATCAGCCCGCCGGTGCATGATTCGGCGACCGCCAGAGTAAATTTCTTTTCTATGAACAAGCGGCCGACGACTTCCTCCATCGAGGTATCGCCTTCGGCGTAAACGAACTGCGAGATTTTCTCGCGCACCCGCCGGGACAGCTCTTCGACCCTGCGATCGACTTCGCCGGGTTGTCCCTCGACTCTGATCTTCAATGAAATCTGCGGGAAGCTCGCGCGGAACGAGACCTTGGCCTCTTCCGGTTTGATCAATCCCGCCACCGCTTCGTCGAGCGCCGACTCGCTCATCCCGAAGGTCTGGAAGACGCGAACCGCGTAAACTTTGTCGGTGCCGCGATTCGCGGAGATCCACGGTATCAGCGTATTTTCCATCATCGGTTTCATTTCGCGGGGCACGCCGGGCAGGACGATCAGATGCGCGGTATGGCCGCCGATCGTTGCCGGCATCCGGAAGCCGGGCGCCGTGCCGAGCGGATTCTGGATGACCGCCGCACCGTCGGGAAAGAGCGCCTGCTTGAGATTGTTGTCGGGCATTGGGCGGCCAATCGCCGCAAACAAGCGCTTCATGTTTTCGACGGTGGCCTCGTCGCGCCACAATTTCACGCCCGCGACGCGCGCAACGGTTTCGGTGGTCAGGTCGTCGGCGGTCGGTCCGATGCCGCCGGTCGAGATCACGACATCGCCCATCGCGATGGCTGTGCGCCATGCCCATTCCAGACGGTCGGGAACGTCGCCGACCGTAATCACCGCGACGAGATCGATTCCAATTTCCGAGAGCTTGTCGGAAAGGTAGTTGGCGTTGGTATCGACGACCTTGCCGCTGGTGATTTCGTCGCCGGTTGAAAGAATCACAGCGCTTTGAATCATCGGGAGCTCCTCGCGGGCGCGTATGTTCAGAGCACGCGCACGATCACCTGCAGCACGATATTCGCATAAATCGCCGCCACCAAATCATCCAGCATTACGCCCGCGCCGTTGCGCATGCGGCGATCGATCAGGTTCGCCGGCCACGGTTTAATCACGTCGGCCACTCGAAACAGAATGAATCCCATGATCATATAGCCGACCGTAAGCGGATTGCCGAACATCGTGGCGACCATGCCGAGCACTTCATCGATCACGATGCGCGAATCGTCGTGCTGATCGAATATTTTCTCGGCGCGATCGGAAATCCAGCACGCGATCGCAAACGCGATCGCGAAGACCAGCAAACATAGCGGATGGGAATGCTCCCAGAGCGGGCCGAAAACCAGCCATACTACCGCCAGCCCGACCACCGAGCCTGCGGTTCCCGGCGCAATCGGAGAGTAACCGGAATAGAATCCAGTGGCGAAGAAGATGATGAGCGAGCGCATCGGCTGAAACGGATTGCGCCAAGATAGCATGGCAGGCCGCAGCGGGGTAAGTGCGATCGAGTGCGCGGGCCGCAGATGCAGGAGCATCCGCGACCAGCAGCTAGCTGTTCGTCAAGGTTACAGGGTCTTCTTCGGCGCCGACCTCGACCGATGCGACTCCTTCGATGGTTTGCGCGACTCCGATCACGAGATCGTCCCACGGCGGCACCAGTCCCGGACCGCTCACGCGCACGCATCCCGCCGAGCAATTGACTGACATCTGCGCGTCGCGAATTTTCGGATGCGCCACCAATGCCGCATTGACCAGAGCAGCGATCGCGGCGTCGCGCATCACTTTCGTTCGCTCCGGGTTGCCCTCACTGTCGATATGAGTCGCGAGCGCCGCAAGAGTTTTCGCGTGCGATCTCAGCGAAAGGCGCGCGGTGTTGATAACCAGGTCGTAAATCGCGGGGGAGTCTATATCCTGCCCGAACAGACTCTGAGTGCGCGCTTTCACTTCCGTGTCGAAGTCGCGAACGCGCTTGTCGGCCGCCACCACTGCGAGGTTCTCGTCTTTCGCCACCTGTTTGATGCGCTCGGCCACCGGAGCCATCGTACGCACCCTGATGCCGCATCCGCCTTCTGGGAGAAAATGCGCCGAACCGCGTCCTGCGAAGACGATCCGGTCTTGCGCGGCCGCTTGCAGGAAGACGGCGCGATAGTACGCGGCGAAACGGCTGCTCTCGGTCTTCCGCTCCCAGAAGTGGGGGTTGTGTACGTCAAACCATTTCACTTGCTCGGCGCTCACGTTGAAGCGCTTCGCCGTCTCGGCGATTAGTTGCTCGCCGGTCTGGAACCGATAACCGAGTTCCCGCGCCGCGAGTTCGCCGAGTTCGACGCCCCTGCTGCCTATCTGCTGACTGATCGCGATAACCGCCATCGATGCTCCCCAAGCCGGCGAGTTTCGTCTTTCGTTCTTCCCTGGTCCCCGCCGCCATCTTAGATTTATGATCGCAGATAGGGCAAACCAGTCTGCGATGGAATCGCCGCCGAGGTGACGATAGGATTTCCGCGGCTGATCGAGAGGCCGTTGCCGGTCAACTCGCGCCGCATCTCGAGGCCTGGAAGGAACGATGGAAGAATCGATGGGACTCAATCGCGGCGCGAAACGCGGCGCTGCGCCGCGAATTGGCGCGAATGCGCCCGCCAATGATTTGACGCGGGAGCTGACGCTCGCAAAGAAGGCCGCGCGCGCCGCCGGCGAGATTTTGCGCGGTCATTGGCGCCGGGGCGGTTACGAAATCGGATCGAAGGGACACGACAATCCGGTTACGGCGGCCGACCTCGAGGCCGATCGCGCAATCAAGCAGTTGCTCCGCGATCCGTTCCCCGGCTACGGATGGCTCTCGGAGGAGACGGCGGACAACGACGACCGGCTGGAATGCCGGCGCGTGTGGATCGTCGATCCGCTCGACGGCACCAAGGAGTTCATCAAGGGCATTCCCGAGTTCGCGGTCGCGATCGCGCTCGTCGAAGACGGAGTGCCGGTGCTCGGCGTGACGTACAATCCTATCAAGCGCGAGATGTACTGGGCGGCGCGCGGCGCTGGATGTCACTTGAATACGCGGCGGGTGCGGGTCACGCGTACGCGAACGCTCAAGCGCGCGACCGTGCTTGCCAGCCGCAGCGAAACCGCACGCGGTGAATGGCAGGTGTTCCGAGGGATGCTGAAAGTGAGCCCGACCGGCAGCGTCGCGTACAAGCTCGCGATGGTCGCGGCGGGCAAGGCCGATGCGACGTTCACGCGCTCGCCAAAAAGCGAGTGGGACATCGCGTCCGGCGCGGCGTTGGTCATCGAGGCCGGCGGCACGATCACCGATATCAAAGGCCGCGAGATTCGTTTCAATCAGCGGATCGTGAAGCTCGAGGGGCTGATCGCGGACAACACTGCGCTGCATGCGGCGTTGATGAAGGTCGCGCCCCCGTAAGCACGGGTAGCCAGTGTTAAGAAAAAGATCGAGATCAGTTTTTGAACACTCTGCTAGGCCTTGGGCGCCGGATGAGGCGCCGCGGAGGCGGCGGCGATTTCATAACGCGTGCGGCCCGGCCCGGTTTCCGGCAGCAGGTAAAACATCACGATCGGCAGGAATTGGAAGACCAGAAAGCCAAGCATCACGGTGCGCAGTCCGATCCGCGCCGCGAGCGCGCCGCCCAGAAAGGGCGAGATGAACGCGCCGAAGTAGCCGATCGCCCAAACGAAGCCGATTGCGGCTCCCAGCCGCGTCGGATTCATGCCGGGTAATTCCATCAGCAGGGTTGTGAGCGCGGCGAGCGATCCCGCCGCTCCGATCCCGACCAGCACCAGCGAGAGCCTGATCCACATCGGATCGCGCAGCACAATCGCACCGGCGCATCCGACCAGGTTTGTGAACGCGATCGGCCATGTGAACGGCTTGCGCAGCCCCGACATCCCGGTGCCGATTCCGCCGCCCAACGCCGCGAACAGGCCGGCGAACGGCAGCACCTGCGTCATCAGCGAGGCTCGCGAGAGCGTCATGCCGCGGTAGGTGCGGAAGAACTCGGGGAGAAACGCGGTGTAAATCTGGAACACCCACATCCCGCCGAACAGCCCGGCCGCGATCAAGAGCACGTTGCGCATCTTCGCGACTTCCATCAGTGCTGACCCGCGCTCGGCCGGCGCTTCGATCGCGCCCGGTGCGGACACGCTGGTTCCGCTGCGATGCTCGCGGCCGAAAAGCGTCCACAACAGCGCGACGCCCGCCGATCCGACGCCGTACCACAGCAGGACCATCCGCCACGACCCGACCGCCGCGAACAGCGCCGGTGTCGCGCGGAACACGGCGGTGAGTCCGACGAAGCTGAAGGCGAAGTTGATCATATTGATGTACGGCCATTCGCCTTCGCCGAACCATTGCATCGTGAGCGTTCCGGGCGGCGCGATCACGAGCCCGTAGCCGATCCCCTCCAGCACGCGGCAGGCGAGCAGCGCGGCAAAATTAGGCGCGTAGCCGCTGGCGACCTGTCCGATCGCCAGCAACCAGATTCCGATCACCAGCGCATGCAGCGCGCCGATCCGCTCGGCGACCACAGCGCCCAAAAGCGAGAAGATGCCGATGCATAGCGCGATGATCGAGATGATCAGGCCCGCATCGCCGAGCGAGATTTTGAGCCCGTTCCTTATTTCCTGGAGTATTGGTGCGGGCGCGAGCCAGGCGAGCGACTGCGCGGTCAACAGCAACAGCAGCAGGACCTCGATAATCCATCGGTAGGGCGAGAGTTTGCCCGGCTGGCTCATCGATTATTCGCGATCCTGTTCGTGCTCACGGTATAGTCCGGCTCCCGGCCACCGCGCCACCGGAAAGCCGGCGCCGCGTCGCGCGAGACTTCAGATCATCTGCTCGCCGCTGGCCCATCGCAGGTAGAAGAACATTCCGAGGCCATAGACTGCCGCGATCAGAAAAAAGACCGCGCTGAACGACCTGGTCGCCTGCACAATCAGGCCCGTTGCGGCGACGCCGATGATACCGGGGATGGTCGCGATGGTGTTCGAGATTCCCATCAGGATTCCGGCGTAGGTCGGGGCGACGTCCAGGTGATTCACCCCGAAGGCCGCGGAACTGATGCCGTTAGCCGAGGCTGCGACCGTGAGCAGCGCAATCGCCATCGCCGGCGAACCCGCTGCGGGCACTACCAGCAGCGATATCGCACCGATCGCAAATGCCGTGGTCTGCATCGACTTTCGTACCGTCCCGACGCCGAAGCCGCGCCCGATAAGGGCGTCGGCCAGCCAGCCCGAGAAAGTTATCACGAAGAATGTCGCGATCCATGGAATTATCGAATACCCGCCGACGCGTTCCAGCGGCACGCCAAAGCTGTGATGCAGATAGGTCGGCAGCCAGAGCAGCAGAATGTTAAATCCGAAGTTGCTGCAAAAATGCGCGACGACGATCGCCCATACCGCTTTCTCGCGCGCGATTGCCGCCCACGGCACCCGGATCGCGCGCGGCGCTGCCGAGCGCAACGACACGATCAGTTCGAGTTCGGCGGCGCCGATGCGCGATGACGTCTCAGGCCGGTCGGCGGCCAAGTACATCCAGGCTACGACCCACACCGCGCCGAGCGCGCCCGAAATATAGAACAGTGCGGGCCATCCGAAAGACGTAATGATCAGCGGACTTGCACTGAGCGCCGCGACTGTCCCCACGTACATCCCACTATAGTTGACGGATAACACGCGCGCGCGCTCGGACGGCAACGTCCAGCGAGCAGTCAGACTGTGAATCGATGGAAAGTTCACCCCCTCGCCCAGCCCGAGCAGCACGCGAGCCGCGAGCAACGCGGAAAATGCCGCGGCAGCGGCGAAAGGCGTAATGAAGGTTGCCAGCGACCAGATCGCGACCCCGGCCGCCAGCACGCGATGGCCGCCGAATCGATCGGCCATCCATCCACCGACGAGCTGCGTCCACAGGTATCCCCAGAACACCGCCGACAGCACGAGCCCCTGCGCGGTGGAGTTGTAGCCGAATTGGCGGGCGAGCGGGATTATCGCGACCGAGATGCTGACGCGATCGATGTAGCAAAGCGCGGTGCCGAGAAAGAATAGCGCGACGACCGTATAGCGTTGCGGCCATCGCGGAATTCCAGGCGGGGTATCGCGCGCACGTGCAGGCTCGCCCATGATGCAGTGGAGCTTAGGCTGTGCGATGCAATCTTGACCAGACCGGCGATTTTGGCGCGCGCAAGAAAAAGACGCGGGAGGCACTCCTCTCGCGTCTTTAACGAATCGGTTGCGCTTAAGGTCGAATCGGCGCTGCGGATACTTCCTATCTTCCGACTGCGTGGCGCACGGTGTTCAGGATATAGATGAAGTCGCGCGCCGAACGCACGTCGCCGAGTAACGCCACTCGCGAAAGAACCTCCATCTCGTCGCCCGCAATGTTGTGAACGCGCCGCAGTTGCTCGTTCTTCTTGAAATCATCCCAGGCCGAATCGGCCTCGGACTCGGTCTCGGGACTCAGCAGCGCCTGCGCGCGAGGATTGGCGAGAAAAAACAGTTCACGGCGACCGAGTCCGAGTACTTCCGCCAGGCGCGATACAATCTTATCGGAAGGATGGCGTTTGCCTGATTCCAGGTGGCCGACGTATGGCGTGGAGATTTTGATGCGAAGGGCTACTTCCTCTTGAGTGAGGTTGAGTTGCCGTCTGCGCTCACGAATAACCTGTCCAAAACTGCGTTCCTTGATGCGTACCATTGATCCGATTCCCCTTGTTTGTGCTGATTTGGCGCGGTCCGTGATTTGACCGCATCCTCATCAAAAAGGTGATATTCGATACTTACAGTTAGTACCATCAAAACGACTTAAAGACAAACAGACTGCCGGTGGATTTGTATGGACACCTTCAACAGCGCCATACGTTTGCAAATAGCGTCGTTCACAAACTGTTTAGACTTCGCGAACTTAGGAATATCCGTTGGAAAATGGACTTATTTTGCGAATAAGTACTATTAATGGTTTTCACGGGCGATTCTTGTCAATTTCCGTAGGGATTTCGCCCGTGATTGAGATAAATGGAAAAATCGGCGACGCCGTCGTCGGGACGCGGTGAACTCTTGAAGCGCACGGCAGCTCCGCGACGGAGGCCATCCACCGAAACGATATCCTTGCCGATCGAGTGGCCGTCGCGATCGAAATAATGGACTTCGACCTGGAGAGGGCCCGTGTCGTCGCCTGTATTGCGAACCTCGCCTTCGACCAACACCTGGCCGCCGCTTCGCACCAGGCGAGTTTCGGCCACCTTGACCGGTTCCGCGCCGACCAAGGCGAAGAACACGTAGCCCGCGAAGCATAGCGCGCCGAGCAGAACGATGATCGCGCCTTTACGCATGCGCGGCACAGGTTAGTACGCGCTCGCGCCGGTATTCGTCCGGGAAGTTCGCGCACAGCAGGAGCACCTGCCTGACGATCTCGTCCTGGGCCTCGGTCAATTCAATTTTCATGTTGCAACCCGGTTCAGACTGAAATGTTTACGCGTACTTTGCGAGCTGTGGATAAGTGATCAGCTTCGATATTCACCCTCGAGCATTGGACTGATTAACTATGCGGCAAATGCATCATATACGTGCATCACCAGCATCTACCGCCGGCCGAAACTCATCGCCGATACTGAGGATTTTCGGCATCGTTCAATTATTACTCCGGTATGAATCTTGAAACCAAGCCAACCGGTTCATCACCGTAGCCCGCTACGTGCGGGCACCGGAAGCCGCGGCTTAAGGCCGCGCATCGTAGGAGGAAGGAGAAGAGTGAACAGAAGGAAAACGACAAAGGTCGCTGCCTGGATCAACCTAATCGCCGGCGTCGCAGTGATTGGATTGCTGTGCAACACGAATGCCTGGGCGGCAGATCCATCGACCGCAGATCCAGCGACGACGACAACGACGACGCATCATCACCACAGGATGAAGATGGCCACGACGACGACCACCACCACTGTCGTCACCCCCACCCCCGAGCAGCAACGGCTCGACGCGCTGTCTGGCCAGATGAGCAATCTGCAGAAGCAGACCGACGACACAACCAGCGAGGTTAAAAAGATAGAGGCCGCGATGACCATCGCACAGCCGGCGGCTTCCGCGTCGCCGGTCACCATCGGCCAGCACGTCGGCCTGGCCGAGACCAACATCGCCGCCATCCAGAAGAATCTGTCGGACAACCTTGGCATCAGCGTCCACGCGCTGGTTGATGCGGGCTACGAGCATAACTTCAATCAGCCCAACGGCAACACGAATTACATTCGCGACTGGGACGAGGATGGATTCCAGCTCACGCAGGGCAACCTGCATATCGAGCGCGACGGGACGGTTGGATTCGTGACTGACCTCAACTTCGGGCAGGTTGCCAACTCGATTTCCGCCATTACAAACTACTCGAACACCTCGCGCGTTGGCGCCCAATGGTTCGATCCGACGCAGTACTACCTGACCTACACCGCGCCGATCGGGTCGGGCATTAGTTTTCAAGCCGGCCGCTTCGTAACGCTGCTGAGCGCCGAGGTCGTTCCGGTTTACAACAACCAGAATTACAACGAGAGTCGCGGCCTGCTGTTTACCCTGGGCGAACCAACCGCCCACACCGGCATCCGCGCCAGCTACACCTTCAACGACTACGTGTCGGCGGCGGCCGGTCTCAACAATGGCTGGGATAATCCCGCGAGCACCACAAACGGCGGTCCGAACTATGAGGGTCAGCTCACGCTCAACAACAAGGACAAGTCGCTGAGCTTTGTAGTCAACGGCATGTGGGGGCCCAATGTTCTGCCCTCGCTACCCAACCCCTTAGGTCTGCACAAATCCAATGAAAATGTGGGAACGATCGATCCGATCGCGACCTGGAAGCCGTCGTTCATACCAAATCTCACGCTTGAGACCGAGTATCTGTATGCAAGCCAGAGCGGCCCGGCAACCGCCACCCCGTTTACCGCCGGGCACAGCGCGACGTGGCAGGGACTGGCGCAGTACTTGGTTTATGACTGTACCCCTTCGCTGGAATTGGCCACGCGCGGCGAATTCTTCGACGACGAGGATGGCGCGCGTACCGGGACTACCCAGACGTTGTGGGAAATTACCCAGACGCTGAGCTACAAGATACCCCAAGTGACGGGACTCATCGCTCGCTTGGAATACCGGCATGACAATTCCGATGTGAACGTGTTCCCCAACAACAATTTCGTCAGCCCGGTGACCGGCCAGCAGCATCTGTGGCACGGCCAGGATACTTTGGCCGCCAACATCATTTACGCCTTCTGAGGGAGGAACCTGACCAGTTAGTCGCGCAACGATGCGCCGGCGGCGGGTCCGAAGAAGCGGACCCGCCGCTTCTTTATTGCACGCGATCGATGCGTGATAGTAGTTTTTTCGCGCGCAACTCATGAATCACACTTCTGCCGTCGCAATCCTTGTCCTGCTCCTGTTCGGACCGCTCGCCATCGCGAAGATCGAGCACAATATCGAGCTCTACTTCCTCGCGCTCGGCGTGCTTGCGACCATGCTTGGGAGCGGCTTCACGCGGGAGTTGATTTCAGAGGCGTTGCACGAGCCGGTCGCTATCAGCGTCGCCGTGATGGTCGCCGCTCTCCTGTTCGGATGGATGCGGCGGATGCTCGACCGGGTCTTCAACCGGCTGCGCAAGCGAGTGTCGCGACCGGTACTGACCGCCGCGACGATTTTCGCGATCGCATCTATCTCCAGCGTCATCACCGCGATCGTCGCCGCCCTGGTGCTGGTCGAGGTGATAGGCCTGCTTCATTTCGCACGCGACAAGCGGGTGCGCGTGACGGTTGCGGGATGCTTCGCCATCGGCCTGGGCGCATCGCTGACGCCGCTGGGCGAGCCGCTCTCGACGCTTGCCACGGGAGCGCTCAATCTGGGCTTCTTCGGGCTGTTCCATTTGCTGGCGCCCTGGGTATTTCCCGGCGTGTTTGTGAGTTCGATAGTCGCAGGCGGGTTTGCCCGCGGTGAATACGACGAGGCGCCCGCGGGCGCGCACGTACGCCAATCCTACAGCGCGATTTTCGTTCAAGCAGCCAAGGTGTTTGCGTTCATCGCGGGCCTGGTGCTGATCAGCAGCGCTTACGGCCCGATTGCGAATGAGTACGTCAGCAAAATGAGCAACGATCTTCTGTTCTGGGTCAATACCGTGTCCGCCGCGCTCGACAATGCGACCCTGGTCGCGCTCGAAGTCCACGGCATGGCCATTGCGCGCGCGCGCGAGGCGATTCTGGCGCTGCTGGTTTCGGGCGGGATGCTGATACCGGGCAATATCCCCAACATCGTTAGCGCGGGGGCGCTCAGAATCGAGAGCGCCGCGTGGGCGAAGATTGGAGTGCCGATGGGGCTGGTCATGCTCGGCATTTATTTTGCAATGATCAAACTGTTGGGCTGATGGGCGGAAAAATAGAGGCTCCGATGCTGGATCCTCCACCGAAACGCAAGTCATCGGGCGTGCGATGCTGCTCGAATGTGCGGCAGACGCCCGTTCGATGGGCGTTGCATTAAGGGAGTTTTCGTGACAGAAAGCGTTGTCGGTCGTAACGTTCGAATGAGTCTGGTGTGACGGCCGGTGTAATTCCTGATGCGTCTCATGCCATCGTCCGCAGGTGCGGACGGCGCGCGGTTTCTATAGATCGTTCAATCAACCAACAAGTATGGGTATGCCGCCCCCGTTAAGCGGCCAGGAGGGTTACGGGTTCGATGACGCCTAAACAAGTTCTGCAAATGATCAAGGATAAGGGCGTGGTGATGGTCGATGTGAAATTCATCGATCTGCTCGGCACGTGGCAGCATTTCACTGCCCCGATCTCCGAGTTCAAGGATGAAGCGCCCTTCGACGAGGGCCTCGGCTTCGACGGGTCGTCGATTCGCGGCTGGCAGGCGATCGACAACAGCGACATGCTGGTGATTCCCGATCCGGATACGGCGGTGATGGATCCGTTCACCAAGGATCCCACGCTGAGTATGATCGCCAACATCTCCGATCCGATCACCCGCGCCGACTACACACGCGACCCGCGTAATATCTCGCGCAAGGCCGAAGCCTATTTGAAGACCACCGGCATCGGCGACTCGGCGTACTTCGGACCCGAACCGGAGTTTTTTATCTTCGACTCGCTGCGCTACGACACCACGCAGAATTCGAGCTACTACTACATCGACTCGAACGAAGGTAACTGGAACAGCGGGCGCGAGGGCGCGGTCAAGGAAGGCGCCAACCTGGGCTTCAAGGTCAAGAACAAAGCCGGCTACTTCCCGGTCCCGCCGGTGGACACCCTGCAGGACATCCGCACCGAGATGGTGCTCGAGATGGAGCGGGTAGGTATCCGCGTCGAGAAACAGCATCACGAAGTCGCCACCGCAGGCCAGGCTGAAATCGACATGCGCTTTCAGACGCTGACCAAAATGTCCGACTGGCTGACCTGGTACAAATACATCGTCAAGAACGTCGCGGTGCGCCATGGGATGACTGCCACCTTCATGCCCAAGCCGATCTTCGGCGACAATGGCACCGGCATGCACACGCATCAGAGCATCTGGAAGGGTGACACTCCCCTGTTCGCCGGCAACGGCTACGCCGGGATGTCGGAACTTGGGATGCACTACATCGCGGGCATCCTGCATCACGCGCCGACGCTGGCGGCTTTCACCTGTCCGGGCACCAACTCGTATCGCCGGCTGGTGCCGGGCTTCGAGGCGCCGATCAACCTGGCGTACTCGTCGCGCAACCGCTCGGCCTCGGTGCGAATCCCGATGTACTCGCCGTCGCCGAAGGCCAAGCGAATCGAAGTACGCTTCCCCGACCCGACCTGCAATCCGTATCTCGCGTTCTCCGCGATGCTGATGGCGGGGCTCGACGGAATTCAGCGCCGGCTCGATCCGGGCCAGCCGCTCGACAAGGACATCTATGCACTTACGCCGGCCGAGTTGGCCGAGGTGCCGAGCATGCCCGCGTCGCTCGAGGAATCACTGGCCAACCTGAAGAAGGATCACGAGTTCCTGCTCAAGGGCGATGTCTTTACCGAGGACCTGATCGAGACCTGGATCGATTACAAGATGGCGAACGAAGTCAGCGCGATTCGCCTGCGGCCGCATCCGTACGAATTCGCGCTCTACTACGACGCGTAAGCAGGGATAGTCAATCGTCAGATCGAAGGCGGCGGGCCGATGGCCCGTCGCTTTCTTTTGGCACTGGTTCGGTTTCGATTAACCGGATTTGGGGGATGAACTATTCAGCCTGCCCCCGCCGGGATTTGGCGTGCTATGCGTACGCTATGGTCAATCGCCAGGATATCCCGTACTCGCTGGGCTCGCCTGAAATCGGGCGAGCCCCGCTTCCAGCAGAAATAATTTCTGACGGAACGAAACTACCCCTAGAGAGCATCCGTCCCAAAACCACCACGGATGGTAGTGTCCCAGTTTCACATTCGGCTTTCAGGCCTGGAGCTCCTCAGGTCGCGAAGCTATTCGATGTCCCCGAATCGTGGGTCCGAGAGCAAGCGAGACTTGGCACTCTTCCATCCATCAGATTGGGCCATTACGTCCGATTCAAAGCCGAGGAAATCCAGCGCTTCATCGCCGAGCGCGAGAAACAGGCGGCGTGAGTTTCTGGGAAATCTTAAGTCTAAAGGCATTTCGTCAATTTTCGGTCGGCGGTGTCCACTCCTCTGCCCCTAACTCGTAGTGGTTGCGACGAAGTGCCGGTTCGTACCGAAGGAATTTGAACCCGCACTTTGTAAGAACCCTGATGGAGGCTTCGTTCTCCGGCATCGCGAATGCGCCGATCCGCTTCAGCTGCAAGTCGTTGAACCCGTACTGCAGAGAGCAATGCACGAGCTCGGTAGCGAATCCTCGACCTTGATACGCCGGGTGGATGAAGTAGCTCACCTCGGGGCCCCATTCAGGCGCCTTAGGATCGATATTCAGCCCTCCCCATCCGATCACACGATCGTCCGAGCGGAGCACTATCGTCCACGGAGCAAAGCCATTTACGCGCCGGCTCTCAGCATATCGACGAAGCCAGGTCTCACATACCGCTCTGGATTCTGCGCAGAAGGTGAACCTCATGTACTCCCGGTCGCCTTGAATCTCGTATAGCGGGTCGACGTCGGAATCTCTGAATTGTCGAAGAACCAAGTGCCTGGTTTGAATTTCAGACATACGCCCCTCTTCACAGCCGACTTCTCGCCAACGCGACGACGGGTAGTGTCTCAGTTTCACATTCGGCTTTCACGCCCTGAGTGGACCTCCGGATCAGGATTCGTGCAGGTCGAGCGACATGAAGACACTGTTCGGGTCGAGCACATAGTCGGCGAACGGCGGACACTCCACGAAGCCATGGCTCCTGTAAAGCGAGCGCGCTGGCCGATAATAATCCTTTGTGCCTGTCTCGAGGCTAAGGCGGGACATGCCTCTTACCCGCGCGGTCGCAATGATGTGCCGCAGCATCGCGGTTCCCACTCCCCTTCCCCGCATGGCCTGAGCGGTATGCATCGACTTGACCTCACCATGATCGGCCGAGAGCCGCTTCAGCGCACCGAATCCCAAGAGCGTTTCATCCTCCCAGATCGTCCAAAAGCTGATGTCAGAAGATTGAAGCCCGGTGATGTCCAAAGCGTGCCCGCTCTCCGGAGGCCCGGACGGAAACGTTGTCAGGTGAATATGCAGGAGATCGACCACGCGCTGGTCGCTCAGGTCGCCTTGGATAATCCGCATCATGGAACACCTCACGCGGTTTTCCGGTCAACATAGCGCCGAGGGCGGATGAGCGCTAAGGTCCACTTCCTACCCGGAGCCGAGTCCCAAACTGAGACAGTACCAACGGATGGTAGAAATTGCCCGATCGGCGGTGATCCTATGAACGGAAGTGGCGGCGCGCAAACTGGAAAGTTCAGCCGGCTTCCACGATGACGGCTTCGTTTGGGCCCAGCCGCAGGGGAGATTTCGTGGACTCGGCCCGCCCGGCGGCAATCGTGCTCAGAATGATTTTGCCCGCGGGCAAATCGATCTCGCGTGGCTCGGCGGTGAAATTCAGCGCGACGACAATGTGCTGCGCGGGCGTATCGCGATGGAACACGAGACAATCTTCGGGCGCGCTGTCCAGGGCGCGATAGCTGCCCTCGGTCAGCGCCGGGGTTGATTTGCGGATTTGGATCAGCCGGCGATAGAGCGAGAGCATCGAGTGCGGATCGTTCAACTGGCGTGCGACGTTGACCGCCTTGAAGTCTCCGCACGGCAGCCATGTCCTCGCGTTCGCGGAGAATCCGCCGTTGCGGGCGCCGCTCCATTGCATCGGCGAGCGGCAACCGTCGCGTCCGACCGGATCGAGTTTGCGACCGGCGGGAATTTCCGCTTCGCGCATCCCGATTTCTTCGCCGTAGTAAATGAAGGGCGTGCCGCGCAAAGCCATGATCATCACCGCAGCGACGCGGGCGCGTGCGTCACCGTCGCCATCGTACGAGTAGCGCGAGATATGGCGCGGGAAATCGTGATTCGAGAGCGTCCAGGTGGGCCACGCGCCGGGTCCGAAGGTCTTTTCCGTCAGCTCGATTGCGGCCCGGAAGCGGCGCGCGTCGTAGTGCGCGAGCAGAAAGCGAAAGTTGAACGCGAGCTGAAGTTCGTCGGGCCGCAGATAGTCCGCCAGCCGTTCCTGCTCGCGCGGCCACGTCTCGCCGACCATCATCCGCTGTTCGTAACTGTCGGTGACGCGGCGCAACCCGCGAATGATTTCGTGAACCTCGGGCCGGTCCGAACTGTAGAGCGGATCCTGCGTGCCCTCCGCGTACCACGGGATGTCGGGGTCGTGCTCGGCCCGGACCGGATTGTCGCGGAGCTGGTCATCCTTGATGAGCCCCTGGATCACGTCGATGCGAAAACCGTCAGCGCCGCGATCGAGCCAGAACCGGATGACGTCGTGAATTGCCTCGACCACTTGGGGATTTCGATAATTCAGGTCGGGCTGCTCCTCGAGGAACGTGTGCAGGTACCATGACGCGGTGGCGGGGTCGTACTTCCACGCATCGCCGCCGAAGTAGCTCTGCCAGTTGCTGGGCGGACGATCCGGCAGGCCGGGAATCCAGATGTACCAGTCGCGTTTGGGATTGGCGCGCGACGCGCGCGACTCGACGAACCATGGATGCTGATTCGAGGTATGGTTGGGCACCAGATCGACGATCACGCGTATCCCGCGGCGATGCGCCTGTGCAACCAGGCGATCGAAGGCGGCGAGATCGCCGAGTTCCGGGTGGATGCCGCAATAGTCGCTGATGTCGTAGCCCCAGTCGTCGAGCGGCGACGGATTGATGGGGTTCAGCCAGATGGCGTCGATGCCGAGCGAGTTCGGCGTACCGTCATTGAGATAGTCGAGATGCGCGGTAACGCCGTCGAGATCGCCGACACCGTCTCCGTTCGAATCGGCAAACGAGCGCGGATAGATCTGGTAGAAAACGGCGCGCTGCCACCATCCAGGATTCCGGTTGTGTACGATCACTTGTCCGTGAAGCCGAGTTCGTTTAAGCGGTCGCGCGCGTCTTTGGCGGCGTCCCGATGAACCATCAGGCGGGTCGGCACCGCGGCGGTCGTACCGAGCAGCCGCGACGATCCGGCGTCAAAGACGAATGATTCGATGCCGGCTTCGTTCAGGTAGTCATGAGCCATCCGGACCGGAGTCGGATCGATGCTGGCGAATATTTCCTCGAGTTCGGAAGGGTCGGGCGGTTCTATTGCGGGCATTTGGTTCCTTTCCTGGCCGCGATGGATTCAATTGGCGGAAGTCGATGCGGACGCGATTCCCTTCACCCGATTATAGATCAGGGCGACGCCGCCCACTATCAAGAGTATCGCGATCAATGCGTCGAAGCGATGAAAATACGGCGCGAGATCCTTCCAGTGCTGCCCGAGTTTCATCCCGCCGTAGGCCAGCGCGAGACACCATATGTATGACCCGATCAGCGTGTAGATGGTGAACGGGACGAGTTTCATCCGCGATACGCCCGCGGGAAATGCGATGAAGGTGCGCACTACCGGCAGCATGCGGCTCCAGAAGACGGTGTGCGAACCCCATCGCGCGAAAAAGCGGTCGGCGGTTTCGAGTTCGTGCTGAGCGATGAGAACGTAACGGCCGTAACGCTCGATGAAAGGGCGGCCGCCCCAGGAGCCGACGAAATACGCCACGTACGAGCCGAGCAGGCATCCGACCGCCCCCGCTATCGCGACCATCTGCAAACCGAAGCGGCCGGTGACGACCAGGTAGCCCGAGAACGGCATGATGATTTCGGAGGGCAACGGGATGCATGCGCTTTCGATCGCCATCATCAGGACAACCCCGCCGTAGCCGAGCGCAGAAATCGTCGCGATGATGAAGGCGGAGAGTCCGGAGATTATTTTATCGAGCATTTTTTCGATGCACTCTTAAGCCAACGCGCAAGCGCACACAGTGGCATGGCGCGGCGGCGGTTGCGAGACGCCCGGCAGCTTAAAAGGGGCATGCGCCGGCCTTGGAGAACTAATGCTGCACACTTGTATATATCTATATTTCTTATGTATATATTTGTGTATCTTAAACGGAATATAAAGAACCAGAACGCCACAAACCAGTTGAGGCAACATCAATGGCAAACAACACGTTGACAATCACCGACAATCGGACCGGCAAGAAATACGATGTACCGATCGAGGAGGGCGGAGTGATTCGCGCGATGGATTTGCGTCAAATCAAGACCGGCGCCGATGACTTCGGCCTGATGACCTACGATCCGTCGTTCGGCAACACGGCGTCCTGCCGCAGCCGCGTCACGTACATCGACGGCGACAAGGGGATACTGCGCTATCGCGGATATCCGATCGAAGAACTCGCCGAGAAAAGCAACTACCTCGAGACTGCGTACCTGATCGTCAAGGGCGAGCTGCCGGACCAAGCGCACTACGACCGCTGGAAACACAACATCACGATTCACACGATGGTGCACGAGAATATCAAGATGTTCATGGAGGGCTTCCGCTACGATTCGCATCCGATGGGAATGTTGCTCAGTACCGTCGGCGCGCTCTCGACCTTTTATCCCGACGCCAGCGCTATACACGACCTCGAATCGCGCCGGCTGCAGACCCGCCGCCTGATCGGCAAGATCCCGACCCTGGCGGCGTTCGCCTTTCGGCATACCCGGGGACTTCCTTACGTCTATCCCGACAACGACCTCAGCTACACCGGCAATCTGCTTGCGATGCTGTTCAAAATGACCGAGCTTACATACAAACCGAACCCGGTGCTCGAGCGCGCGCTCGACGTACTCTTCATCCTGCACGCGGATCACGAGCAGAACTGCTCCACCAATGCGATGCGCGCGGTGGGAAGCTCGCAGCCTGATCCCTACGCCTGCGCGTCCGCTGCTATCTCGGCGCTTTACGGCCCCCTGCATGGCGGCGCGAACGAAGCTGCGATCCGGATGCTTATGGAAATCGGTTCAGTGTCGGCCATTCCCGCGCTGATTAAGAAGGTCAAGGAGGGCGAGCGCCGGCTGATGGGCTTTGGGCATCGAGTGTACAAAAACTACGATCCGCGCGCGAAAATCCTCAAGCATTTTGCGGAGCAGGTGTTCGAGGTGACCGGCCGCAATCCGCTGATCGATATAGCGGTAGAGCTCGAACGGATCGCGCTCCAGGACGACTATTTCATCTCGCACAAGTTGTATCCCAACGTCGATTTCTATTCGGGAATAATTTACCAGGCGATGGGCTTCCCGATGACGATGTTTCCGGTGTTGTTCGCGATCCCGCGGACTTCGGGATGGATGGCGCAATGGGCGGAGATGGTGCGCGATCCCGAACAGAAGATCGCGCGGCCGCGCCAAGTCTATATCGGCGAATCGACGCGGCACTACACGCCGATACAGTCGCGGCCCAAGCCGACGCAGCACGAAGATGCGGTTAGCGAGGCAATCTAACGTCAGGTTAGATGATTTCAAAAGCGTCGCGCGGCGGCGATGATGGTGAGCCGGTAGCGAGTGGCGCTGTTATGGCGAATGCTTTAGGGGCGGTTATGGAACCGCCCCTTTTCTTTGCACATCACGCGTTGCGCGTCGATGAAGCGTCTTTCTCTCCTGGAAAACTGGTAATCCGCAGGATTTTGAAGTGAGGCGTTGAGTTCTTTTAGCCATCTTTCGCTAACCATAACGCAATGTGACGCACCTTTACCAAGATTCTCAGCCTCTGACGGGCGCGAATGGTCAGTATTGACTTATTCGTGGCACGGTTAGAGGCTGCATTGTGGGTTTTTGTGCGGCATCAAGCGATACCTCTCGTTTAAGGGGGAATTGATAAATTTCACCGAGGGGGGGGCTTGGCTTACGATGGCATCCTCGAAAGATATTCTGACCATCTCGGAGTTGTCGGCGCATCTTCGCGTCCATCCAACTACGATTTACCGCTTGCTGCACGAAGGACGAATACCGGGCTTCCGCGTAGGCAGTGCGTGGCGATTCAGCCGCGCGGCGATCGAAATCTGGGAGCACGGGCAAGCCGATCCAATCGACGAAAAATCCGCGCCCACGCGCAAACCCAAAGGCCGCAAGGCACGAAAGTAGCGGCAAACTCTTCTCCGCGCGCCTGCTTTTCTGTCATCCTCAGCGAAATCGAGCGGCCACGCTCCGCTCGGACTGACGGAAGGAAGAAGGGACGGCGCGACATGGACTCCAGCGAAAGTGAAACCTCAGGGCATCGCAGACCTTTACCGGTAGCCGAGTACTTCGGCCGCTTAGCCGCCACTTATGGCGATGGCGAGTACTACGGGAATCGGCGCCGCGCCGTCCTCGAGACGATCGCGGGGGAAATCGCGGATGCGCGCGACGTGCTCGATGTCGGATGCGGCAATGGCGCCTATCTCGCGAAGTTTGCGGCGGCGCCCGGAAATCGCGTTCGTGGGGTGACCGGCGTCGACTTGTCGATCGACATGCTGCTGTCCGCGCGCAATCGCGTCGGCGTGAAATGCCGGCTGCTTTGCGCGGACGTGTCACGGCTGCCGTTCAAGCCGGAGTCGTTCGATTTCATTTTCGCAAGCCACGTGCTTCAGTTCGTTGCGGATCTCGACGGCGTCGTGGCGGAGTTCGCGCGATGCGTGCGGCCCGGCGGGTTGCTGGTGGCAACCGGGCAGCGGGACGAAGGTTTTCGGCAGATGCTGAGCGCGATCGTCGGTCCGGACCGATGGCGCGAATATCGCGACGTGATCTTTCAGCGTGCGGGCCGCCGCCAAGCCGACGCGGCTCCCGATGATCGCTACCAGCGGGCGTTTGCCAGGTCCGGTCTGCGCGTCGAGGAACGCGCGGCGCCATTTACAATCCAGTGGGCGGATATCGAAGAGTGGATCAGCATCAGATGGATGCCATTGATACCCGAGGGCGAGCGCCAACAGGCCGACGCGATGCTGGCGGAAGTCGCCAAGGCGGGCGCGTCGCGCAGCTTGACCCTGCGCGAACCGCTGATCCTTGGCAGGCGGGATGTCTGAGTCTGGCGCCGTTTGACAAGCGCGCGCTCAACCTAATAGCTAACCCACAAAAGCAGATGGCGGAGAGTTTCGCGCCGATGCCAACGAAATACACCGATGTGAGGGGATACGCGACCTACTACTTCTATAGCGGCGCTACGACGCTGCCCGACGTGGCGCCGGACTTTTCACGCGGCCGCAAGATTTTGTTCGTTCACGGCGCCGGCTCGAACGGTCACACCTGGCATCGCCAGATCGACGCGTTCGGCGGCCGGCACAGTCCGATCGCGCTCGATCTGCCCGGGCATGGACGCTCGGCGGGCGTCGAGGGGCTGCGCACGGTTCAGGACTATGCCGACTTCGTTGCGGCTTTTCTTGACATGTTGAAGATCAAAGCGGCGGTGATACTGGGGCATTCGATGGGCGGCGCGATTGCGATGGACCTGGCGATCCGCCACGCCGCGCGCGTCGAGGCGTTGATCCTCAGTTGCACGGCGCCGAAGTTCAACATCACGGCCGATCGAATCGAGGCATTGCGGGCAATCACGATGGGCCGGGCGCCGCAGGCCTTCAACACTGACGGCTATTCGCCCCGCACGGTGAAGGAAAACTTCGACGTGGTCCGCGAAGGCTGGATGGAACAAATCAAGACCGATCCGCGCGTGCGCTACACCGACATCGTCGCCTGCTCGCAGCTCGATTTGCGCGACGCGATCGGAAAGATCGACAAACCGGCGCTGGTGATTGCCGGCGCCGACGACCAGGGCACCACGCCGGCCGACGCGGAGTTTATCGCGGGCAAGATTCGCGGCGCGACCTGCAAGATTATCGCGGACGCCGGTCACTATATCCCGCGCGAGCGTCCCCCCGAGTACAACGCCGCGATCGAACAGTTCGTTTTTTCGTTGGCTAACTGAAGATAGGAATTCGAGATGAGTTTAAGCCGCAAAACCGCAGTGGCCGGCGTGTTCGAGCATCCCACCCGCTTCGCGCCGGACAAAAGTCTGTTTCAGATAATGGCGGAGAGCCTGCGTGGCGCGCTGGACGACGCCGGGTTGACGATCAAGGACGTAAACGGGCTGTGCACGACCGGAATGGGGATGAGCGGGATGGGAATCGTCGGCTTCTGCGATTACCTGAACCTGACGCCGAACTTTGTCGACTCGACTTCGATCGGCGGGTCGTCGTTCGTGGCGCACACCGCGCACGCGGCGGCCGCCATCCACGCCGGGCTGTGCGACGTATGCGTGGTGGTCTATGGCTCGACGGCGGCCTCGTCGCGGTTTGCGATTGGCACGGGCGGAGAACGCGGCGGCGCAGGCGATCCGTGCGACCAGTACGAGATTCCGTTCGGGCCGACGACCGTCGGGGCGTATGCGATGGTCGCGCAGCGCCATATGCATGACTACGGGACGACCTCGGCGCAGCTGGCCGAAATAGCGGTCACGACGCGGCTGCATGCGTCCATGAATCCGGCCGCGAAGTACCGAGACCCGATCACGGTGGAAGACGTACTCGCGTCGCGAATCATCTCGTCGCCGCTGCATCTGCTGGATTGTTGCATCATCAGCGACGGCGGCGGCGCGCTGGTGATCACGTCGGCGGAGCGCACGCGCGATTTGAAGAAGAAGCCGGTTTACATTCTTGGCGCGGGCGAGACGGTGCGGCACGCGGCGCGCGGGCAGCGCGATTTTCTGGAAATCGCGGCGGCGCAATCGGGCCGGCTTGCGTTCGAGCGCGCGGGCGTCGCGCACAAGGACATCGACATGGCGATGATCTACGACTCGTTCACGATCACCGTGCTGGCCACGCTGGAGAATCTCGGCTTTTGCAAGCGCGGCGAAGGCGGCGCGTTCGTGTCGGGCGGAAGGCTGCGCTTCGACGGCGAATTTCCGATCAACACCGACGGCGGGGGGTTGTCGTCGAACCATCCGGGGATGCGCGGAATCTTCCTGGTGATCGAGGCGGCCAAGCAACTGCGCGGCGAATGCGGTCCGCGGCAGGTCAAGGATTGCGAAATCGCACTCGCGCACGGCACCGGCGGCGCGCTCGGCACGCGCCATTCGGGCGCGACGCTTATCCTCAGCAATCAGTAACCTCGGGGCGGACGATAAATCATGGTGGAACAGACGCAAGCGAAAAAATACTCGAAGCCGCTCCCGCATCTCGACGAAGAGAACCGTCCGTGGTGGGAGGCGCTTCAACGGCACGAACTTTACATCCAGAAATGCGCAACTTGCGGCGACATCCGCTACTATCCGCGCGCGCTGTGCACGAATTGCATGTCGTCGCAGGTGCAATGGATAAAATGCAGCGGGCGCGGCAAGGTCTATACCTTCACCACGACGTATCAGAACCAGGCACCGGGGTTTCGCGAATCGATACCGTACATCATGGCGTACGTCGAGTTGGAAGAGGGCGTGAAAATGCTCACCAACCTTGTCGACTGCCGGCCGGAACAGGCTAAAATAGGGATGCCCGTCGAGGTCGTATTCGAGGACGTCACGCCCGCGGTGACGCTCGCGAAATTTCGCCCGGCGAGGTGAGGGCTCAATCCTGGTGAGTACAATCCTTGATCTGCACACGCATAGCGAAGCATCGGAAGACAGCCGCGCACCGGTAGAGGCGTACCTCAACTGGATCAAGCTGCGTCAGGCCGAGCGGCCGGTCGATGGAATCGTCCTGACCGAGCATCGCCAGTTCAATCGCGACGCCGACTACCGCCATCTCGAGGACAAATTCGGAACGTTGGTGCTGCGCGCGTCGGAAGTCGAGACCAACTACGGACACATGCTCGTGTTCGGGGTGAACGATGACATGGTGGCGCGCTTCGATTTTGCCGACGTGCGGCTCGACGCGCAGACCTTGATCGATGAAGTGGCGCGCATGGGCGGAATTGTCGTGCCGTGTCATCCCGGCCGCCCCAATATCGGGCTCTACGAGCACTATCAATCGAGGCCGCCGCTGGAGAACGTGGTCGCGGTCGAGGCGCTGAACGGCGGCTCGCGCAAGGGCGAGGACGAGCGCAGCGCGGAATTGATCGCGAAATACGGTTTTGCCGCGACCGGCGGTTCCGACAGCCATCTGGTGAGCCTGATAGGGCTGTGCGCGACAAAATTCAGCGCGTACATCAAGACGATCGACGACCTGGTGCGGGAATTGAAGACCGGCAATTACGAGCCGGTGGATTTCCGGCCGCGGCGCAAAACCGTGCCGCATGCGGTCGCGATGGAATCCAGGTAACGCCGCGACTGCGATAGCAAGACAGTGAGAAAATCAAGATGGCAGTGAATTACGATCCGGCGCTGATCAACAAGACCTTCGAAATCACCGAGCCGGTCGAAGTCAAGGCCGACAAGATAAAACGGTACTGCGCGGCGCTCGGCGAGACCAATCCGATATACACGGACGAGGAGGCGGCGAAAAAAGGCCCGTACGGAGGGATCGTCGCGCCGCCGTCGTTCGCGGTGACGTTCCGCAACGGGCGGCATTTCTTCGACAACGTTCCGCGCTTCGGACTGCGCGGCTTCGACGCCGGCAAGGATGTCGAGTTCGTCGCGCCGATAAGGCCAGGCGACCAGGTAACGCTCAGCTCGCACGTAAAGGAAATCTACGAGAAAACGGGACGGACGGGCACGATGGTGTTCGTCGTAATCCGCTCGACACTGAAGAACCAGAACGATCAAGTGCTGGCCCATATCGACCATCGCTTCATGAACCGCCCCTGAGCGCATCGGGATCGGGAAGTCGAATTGCGTGAATAGTTTCGAAGAGATCAATATCGGCGACACGCTCGGCCCGCTTGAGCTGTTCGTGAGCAAGGATCAGTGCCGCGCCTACGCCAGGACGATGGGCATGGGTGAAGGCGCGGGACGCTTCACCGACGATGAAGCCGCCAGGAAGGAAGGGCTGCCCGGGATGATCATCCCGGGCAACATGAGCCTCGGACTGCTCTCGAAGCTGGTGACGGACTGGATCGGCTCGAGCAATGCGTGGCTGACGCGGATGAACACGACCTATCGCGTGCCGGTGCAACCCGATCACACGGTCACGATTCACGGCTTTATCACGAACAAGAATCCCGAAGAGCGCACGACCGAGATCGACGTCTGGATGGAAAACGAGGAGTCGGAGCGCCTCGTGACAGGGACGGCGACCGTCGAGTTCAGAAAGTAGCAGACAGAATCGGCGCGCTACCGCGTCCCTGTTTGTCGCCCGACGTGCAGATTCAACTGCCTCTTTTTTGATAGCTCACGCCAGGTGGGGAGTGTATCACTGAATGGTGGCAGCTTCGCGGGAATTCCAGGTGATGGCAAAACCGGCGGGCGCGGTCTGCAACCTCGACTGTAGCTACTGCTATTACCTCGACAAGTCGGCCCTGTATCCGAACGGCGGATCGCTTCGGATGACCGATGATCTGCTGGAGCGCTACATCGTCCAGCACATCGAGGCCTGCCCTAAGGACATGATTTTCTTCGAGTGGCACGGCGGCGAGCCGACCATCCTAGGGCTCGATTATTTCCGCCGAATCGTCGAGCTCCAGCGCAAGCACCGACCTGCGGGACGGCAGATCCTCAATGGCATTCAGACCAACGGCACGCTGATCGACGACGAATGGTGCCGCTTCCTCGCCGCGGAACGCTTCCAGGTCGGCATCAGCATCGACGGACCGAAGGCGCTCCACGACCGCTATCGCGTGACCAAGGGCGGCGGTACGACCCACAAGCGGGTGATCCAGTCCATCCGGCTCTTGAAGCGCTACCGGATTCCATGCGACGTGCTGTGCGTCGTGCATCGTGGGAACGTCGGGCAGCCGACTGCGGTTTATCGCTTTTTCAAGGAGCTCGGCGTGGAGTTCCTGCAATTCCTTCCGCTGGTCGCGCGGCAAGGCGGGAGCGGGGTAAGCGCGGAGACGGCGCCGGCAGAAGCCTACGGAGAGTTCCTGTGCACGATTTTCGACGAGTGGTTCAGGCACGATATCGGCCGGATCGCCATCCAGAACTTCGATGAGGCGCTCAGACCCTTGCTCGGGGTGGAGCATGCTTTGTGCATTTTCAAGGAGACCTGCGGCGATGTCGTGGTCGTCGAGCATAACGGAGATTTCTACTCCTGCGATCATTTTGTCGATCCGGAGCACCGCATCGGGAACATTCTCGAAACACCGCTCGTGGAAATACTGGAGGACCCGGCGCAGCGCGAATTCGGACGCAAGAAGCGGGACGGACTGCCCCAATACTGCCGGGATTGCGAGGTCCTGAAGTCGTGCAATGGCGGGTGTCCAAAGGACCGGTTTGCCCGGACACCCGACGGCGAACAGGGTCTTAACTATCTTTGCCCGGGCCTGAAAAAGTTTTTCACCCATAGCCGCCCACGCCTGCGGAAGATCGCGTCGCTGATGCGGTCAGGCGTACCAGTGGAACGGCTCATGGATCATCTGCGCTCCGAGGATGGCGAAGCCTCTCCTCGAACAGGGCGGAACGACCCTTGCCCCTGTGGCAGCGGCCTGAAATACAAGAAGTGTTGCCTCGATTCTGGTAAATCGCAGCCTGATTAAGACCGTGAGGCTGAGCGGCCTCGAAGGGGCCTTACACGGCGCGGAGTTCGGTCGAAATGTCGCCGCGGGTGGCCAGAGTCGCAGGTATGAACCCGCTGGCTGCTCCGATCAGGGCGGCGATCATGAAGCTGTAGGCAACGATTCGCGGCGATAGCGTCAGGGAGAGCGCGAGCGGACCGAGCGCTCCGGAAACGTGCGGCAACAGTTCGAATCCCAGGAGCGCCAAGGCGCATCCGAGGACACCGCCGGCCATGCCGACGACCAGTCCCTCGACGAGGATTCGCGCAATGATCGAGTTGCGCGTGAATCCAATCGCGCGCATCACCGCCATCTCGTGGCGCCGTTCGCGCACCGCCATCGCAGCCGTGTTGACGGCGACCAGCGCGATCGTGAAGATCACGATCACCGCAAGAAATTTTGCGCCATTAACCAGAAGGGCAAGATTGCCGGCCATCTCGCTCTTGATCAGCGCGACTTCGGTTTCGGTGGCCGTCTCGTGCGCCGAATTGGCGAACATTTCATCGATTGCGGCGATCACCTCGGGCGCCGATTGCGAGCGGTCTATTTTCACCCAGAACAGGTTCGCGGTGCCGGGCCTGCCCAGCAGTTCTTCCATGTAGTCGCGCCTGAAAATAATTTGAGGCCCTGCGGCTTTCTCGTTCAGCACGCCCACAATTGTCAGTTGCAGATCGACCGGATACACCGTACCGCGCAGCATGATCGTGTCGCCGACTTTCCAGCCGTAAATCTTCATCAAGGTGGCTCCGACGAGGCCTGCGGTGCGCATGCTTTTGAATTCGCGTTCGGCTTCCGCGCTGACTTCCCAATCGGGAAAGATTTCGGGGATATGATCGTCGTCGGTGGCGAGGATGCCGATCTGCTCGTTCGGATCGCGGTAGGTTCCCATGAAGACGCTGTAGCCGGCCACTGCCTCCACGTGTGCAACTTTTTCGATCTGCCGGCGATACGCTTCGGGCAACATATAGTAGAAGCCCGCCTTGCTGTGACAGATCAGGCGCAGCGAGTTGGCGCGGTCGCGCAGGACCTGGTTGAGCAGTCCCGGCAGGCTGATCAGGGACGCGAAGATGAATACCGAGACGGTGATCGACAGCGTGGTAAGAATCGTGCGCCGCTTGTTGCGGGTCAGGTTTATGAGCACGAGCGACAGGTATTTCATGGCGCAACCGAGCGGTGGAGGGTCAAGTCCACAATCGAGCTTACCCTGAACGCGAAGCTTGGCTAGACCAGCAGGGAGCCGCGGAAGGGCTCGTCGCGCTGGGGAGGGAACTGGAGCAGGTTGACGGCCCATTTGCGCGCCTGGCGCAGCGCGTCCTCGGCGCGGCGGAAGATTCGCTCGCGATGCATCACGGACCATACGTACGCATCGACCGACGGCTCCTCGCCGAGCGTGATGTCGATCATCCAGTCCTCGAGCTGCGGGCCGCAAATCAGCAGGCGCACGACGCGCCCGTGATCGATTACGATGCCGCGCGCCTCGCGCGGGAGGCGAAACTCGTCCTTGACGCGCTTGATGACATTGGGCGGCGCATGCTGCTCGGTCATCGCGACGTAGGCCCAATCTCCCTGCGGAGGATTGGCCTCGCGCGCGACGCGCAGGTTGTTGTCGGTCAGGTCTTCCTTGGCGCGATCCTGATCGTAATCGCGCGCGACCTGGTAAAAGGCCATCGCGACCGGCAACTGCGGCATCTCAGTTTCGGACTTGGCCTTTTTGGGTTTCTTGAAGGTGGTTTCGACCCACCAGCGGTTTTCGACGTTGGGCTTTTGCGGCATCAGGCAACCCGGCGAGATTTGCGAGCGTCGATCCGCGCAGAGCGCCTCGATTTTCGTGCGATCGAAATACGCGGGCGGCGCTTGCGGACGCGATTTGCAGCGCGACGCGTGCTCGAGATTCCCGCCCGCATGCGCGAGCGCGATGCACTACGGCGGCCGGGGACTTTAAGCCCGGTCACCATCCGGCGCGAGAACAGGTCGGCCTTGCGCTCGGCGTCAGACCAGAACAGGAAATGACCCATCTCGTGGTAGATCATTTGAATCCACAGGCGCTCGCTGAAATAGACGCGTCCGCGTTTCCAGTTTTCGGGATGCACGAGATGGATGCGGCCGTCTTCGTAGGTGCGGCCGGCGGTCTTGCCCCAATCGATATACTCGAACCATTTGACACGCGGGCGGCGCAGTTTGAAGTATCGGCACATCGAGGAAATGGCGCGGTTGAAATGCGCGGCGCGATGGCCGCGGAAAAATTCGGCGAGGTTGCGATCGATTTCGCGGCGATGAGCGACAGGAGGAACAATCATTCGCACGAGCAGGCGACCTCCGCTGACAGGTGATAAAGATCATACGGAGGCGCGTTCATCAGAGTCAAACCTTTTCAGGAAAGTGCAGTTTTATAATGGCGTTTTGATTGCACACGAAGTTCAAAATCGCCTGTCAGTAGCGGGTTTGGTGCATCGTACAGATGGAAATCTAACCCAAGGCGCCGGAGGCTTTGAGACGCGCGATCTCGTCCCACGTCAGGCCCATTTCAAGCGCGACTTCCTCGGTATGCTGGCCCAGTTCGGGGGCCGCACGATGGGGCAGTGGGTGGGAGTCGCCAAACTCGACGGGGCTGTTCACGACGCGGCATCCGGGAATATTCGGATGGTCCACGGCGGCGAAAGCGCCGATAGCTTCGGCCTGCGGATCGTCGAGCACTTCGGCGTCGGTGCGCACAGGGGCCCAGATGAGATTGTGGCGATCGAAAATCGGCGCCCAATCGTCGCAGCTCCTCGCCGCAATCGCGCGATCTATTTCGTCTGTGAGCGCGGCGCAGTTTTGCGCGCGCGCGACTGAATCCTTGAAACGCGGGTCGTTCAGCCAATCCGGTTTGCCGAGCGCGAGGCAGAAATCCGGCCAATAGCGATCGCTCTGAATCATCACGAAGTAAATCCATCGCGCGTCGGCGCATCGATAGGAACTCCACAGCGGATTAATGCGCTGGGTGCGCGACTCGGATCGGGGAGAAAAGCCGGTCATGAGGCCGATGGTAAGATCCGACGCGTTCATCCACAGGCCCATCGAGAACAGCGAGATGTTGACCTCGCGGCCGCGGCCGCTACGCTCGCGTGCGAGCAGGGCGGCTGAGATTGCGCCCGCCAGACCCAGGCCGACGGCGTGATCGATCATCGCGGGCCGCTGCCCAGGCGGCGACTGTCCCGGCTCGGCGATCGTCGCCATCAGGCCCGAGCGCGCCCACGCGGCGGCGTAGTCGTAGGCAGGGCGATTGCGATCGGGTCCGCGATGCCCGTAGCCGTTGATCGACGCGTAGATGAGCCGCGGATTTTTTGCGGAGAGGGTCGCGTAGTCGAGTTTCATGCGCTCGATGGCGTCGAGGCGCAGGCTGGTGACGAAGACGTCGGCGTGTTCGATCAGCTTGAGCGCGAAGGCGTGGCCGTCGGGGCGGCGCAAGTCAACGGCGACCGAGCGTTTGTTGCGATTGTCGAGTTCAAACGGCGGACGGATGCGCGCGTTGGGATCGCCCATGGTGCGCGTAACGAGGCCGCGAATCGGGTCTCCGGTGGCCGGGTCTTCGAGCTTGATAACGTCGGCGCCCCAGTCGCCCATCACGGCGGTGGTGGACGGGCCTGCGACCCACATCGCAACTTCGACGACTCTGACGCCCTCAAGCGGACGGTCCATAGCATCGGTCTCCCTTGGTTCGGATGAAGTCGAATTGGTATCAGGAGTCGGCGGAAGAATGAAACCGTGCGCGGCGTTTGTTTCTTTTCTTCTCGGCCCGCGGCCTGAATCCGGCGATTGAGTCGGAGTGTTAGTTGCTAGTGGGCGGGATCGACGCGGTGCATCCTGCGCGGATTGCGCCGGCGCGGTCGATTAACCGTCAAGCGTTGGATCCGGCTCGCTTCCTTGAGCCGCAGGCGCAGCGGACCGCCGCCGCGGCCGGCGACCAGTTCGGACAGCCGCCATCGCAAGCCCCGGGCGTCCATGCCGAGCGCGTCGCATACGTTGTCAAATGACAACGGAGAAGTGACGCCCTTGGTGAAGAACCAGTTCCACGCGTCGTTAAACGAGTTGCGTTTGCGCAGGCTCTTTGAGCCGCTGAATTCCTGCACGACGTTGATCGCGTCAGCCAGCACCGCGAGCATCAGGCGCTGCTCGCTGGAGAACGATCGCGCCCCGACCATCTCGAAGAACTGGCTGCGAAGGATAACGTCGGGAAACGGACGCAGATCGGCGGCAGCGATTGTGGAGACGACGGTACTCATTGCTCAGCTTCCTCTCCTCCCCGAGCGAAGAGCTTGAATGTCCAAAAGTGGCCGCGAGAGATGGGCGAAGCCAGCAACATCTCTTATGCAACTCCTCATTCCGTCTAATATTATCGACGGAAAAAGAACTTAATGAGAACGCTGACCGATTGCAAGGGAAAAGTCATAGCGCAAATTCGTGGTCGCAAACGCGCTCGGGGCGTCGGTGAACGATGCGCTCAAAGGCGCGAAGGGCAGTTGTTATCGATACGAGCGGACGGTCTGCTATAGTTGTCAGAAGCAAGCGTGGCGCTCGCCGAAAGCAAACGGTGGAAATGGATCAGGCACGAAAAGATCGGAAGACACGGCAGATAACGATCGGCGGCGCCAAGGTCGGCGGCGATGCGCCGGTCGTGGTGCAATCGATGTGCGCGACGCGGACGATCGACGTCGATCAAACAGTCGCGCAGGCCCATCAGTTGGCGAAGGCAGGCGCGGGAATCGTCCGGATCGCGATGGACAGCGAGAAGGAAATCCCGGCGCTCAAGGAAATCCGCGCGCAGACGAAGGGAATCGTGCTGTCGGTCGATTTGCAGGAGAACTACAAGATCGCCGGCCGGGTTGCGCCGCACGTGGACAAGATTCGCTACAACCCGGGCCATTTGCACCATATGGAAAAGTCGAAGACGATCGAGCAGAAGGTGAAATCGATCGTCGATGCGGCGCGGGACAACAACCTCGCGATCCGGATCGGCGTGAACTGCGGCTCGGTCGCGCCGGCGTTTGTGGACAAGTATCCGGGCGATCAACTGGCCGCGATCGTGGAGTCGGCGGCGTACCATTGCGAGCTGATGGACGAGCTCGGCTTCACGCGCTTCGTCGTGTCGCTGAAGGATTCCGATCCCAACAAGGTGATGGACGCGAATCGGCGCTTCTCGAAGCGGCGGCCGGACGTGCCGATCCATCTTGGCGTCACGGAGGCGGGGTTGCCGCCCGACGGAATCATCAAGACCCGGATAGCGTTCGAAAAGCTGCTCGCGCAGGGTATCGGCGATACGATCCGGGTCTCGCTCACGCTGCCCAACGAGCGCAAGCACGAGGAAGTGATAGTAGGGCACAAGATTATCGAGGACGTCGCGGCGGGCAGGTTCATCTCGGTGCCCGATTTCGGTACGGGGCTCAATATCATCTCGTGCCCGTCGTGCTCGCGGGTCGAGAACATGAAGTTCGTCGAGCTGGCGCAGCAGGTCAAGGAACTCACGACTTACGCCCAGAAGTACAAGATCACGATTGCGGTGATGGGATGCCGGGTTAACGGGCCGGGCGAGACCGATGACGCCGACCTTGGGTTGTGGTGCGGTCCGACCACGGTGAATCTCAAGAAGAAAGATCGCAAGATCGGTTATTTCGGCTACGACGAAGTGCTGCCCAAGCTGCGCGCCGAGCTGGATCGGCTGATTGCCGAGCGCACGGCAGCGGCGAACTAAGCGTCGCTAACGAATAGCTCTCCCTGTCAGGGAAGTGGCTATTGGGACAGTAGGGATTTTTTCTTCTTGGCCTTTCCGGTTCCCGCCAGCGAAACGGACTGCGGCGAGCCGATCACGTTGTCATAAATTATCAGGCTTCCAGTCTGCCGCGTCGTGTCCGGCGGCGTGAAGGTCACCGATACCTTACAGCTCTTGCCGGGTGCGAGCGTTTTTTCGCATTCCGACTTGACCGCGAACACCGGCGGCCACGCGTTCCAGCTCTCGACGCTCACCGCCAGACGTATTTTCTTCTTACCCGCGTTCGTGATCGTGACCGTCTTGGGCGCGCTGGTATTTCCGACTTTCACCGTTTTCCCGAATGCCAGCGAATGGGGACTGATGGTCAGCTTCGCCGAGGTCGGAGTCGGCGTCGCAGTCGGGGTTTGAGTGGCAGTGGGAGTCGGCGTCGCGGTGGCTGTACGAGTGGCCGTGGGAGTCGCCCCCGTCGCGGTTGCCGTCGGTGTCGGCGTGGCCGTCATGGTCGCCGTCGGCGTGACGGTTGCAGTCGCCGTCTTGGTAGCCGTTGAAGTTGCGGTCGGCGTGGGCGTCGCGGTCGGGCTGGCGGTGCGAGTGGCGGTTGCAGTCGCCGTATTGGTAGCCGTTGAAGTTGCGGTGGCTGTCGCCGTTGCAGTTGTGGTCGGCGTGACGGTCGCAGTTTTGGTTGCCGTTGCCGTCGCCGTGGTGGTTGGCGTCGGGGTCGCGGTCTGAGTCGCGGTCGAGGTCGCGGTCGGCGTGACGGTCGCAGTTTTGGTCGCCGTCGCCGTGGCGGTGGCTGTCGCCGTTGCAGTTGTGGTCGGCGTGACGGTCGCAGTTTTGGTTGCCGTTGCCGTCGCCGTGGTGGTTGGCGTCGGGGTCGCGGTCTGAGTCGCGGTCGAGGTCGCGGTCGGCGTGACGGTCGCAGTTTTGGTCGCCGTCGCCGTGGCGGTGGCTGTCGCCGTTGCAGTTGTGGTCGGCGTGACGGTCGCAGTTTTGGTTGCCGTTGCCGTCGCCGTGGTGGTTGGCGTCGGGGTCGCGGTCTGAGTCGCGGTCGAGGTCGCGGTCGGCGTGACGGTCGCAGTTTTGGTCGCAGTCGCCGTTGGCGTCGGTGTCGGGGTGGGCGTCGGGCCCAGTGCGCCGAATGCCTTCACAAGATTGTACGCATTCACCGTCCCGATTCCGGTCGCAAAGTCCCAGCCGGGTTGCGTTCCGTACGCGGGCTGATACGCCGAAGTCGACGTGGACAGGACGCCATAGGTGCCTGACGGGTCGTAACAGTTATTTGTGCCCGCCGTGCATGGCACGTCCATGTCACCTTGGGTCACGTCATAAAAGATGCACGAGCCGGCCACATCGTTGCCGAGTGCCGAGTTGCAGGTCGAGCTGCCGCTTGCGCCGTATTCGGTTTGGGCCAGCGAGTAGTAGGTGGCATTCGGATTACCTTGGCTGCTGGCAGTATACTGATTCACGAGCGCCTGAATGCCGGCCATAATCGGCGCGGCGAACGAGGTTCCGCCACCGCCAGCCCACTCGCTGGGAGCGGCGGAACAGGATGCTGCGCCGTTGCTTTCCTGGCTCGGGTCGGACCAGCAGACCACGTAGTAATGGTTCCAGACTCCGTCAGCCGCGAACAGTGAGACGTCCGGAATGTCCCGCACGCCGTCGCTCGGATTGCCAAAGACCGATTGCCATGGCGGCTTCGGCCACCCTTGGCAGGTACCGCCGACGACACCTCCCGTCGATGGCGCCCCGGTCGCGCATCCGCTCGGGCCGCCGCTGCCCGCGGAGGTGTTCAGGAGGGAGTACTGCGAGGCGATCGAGCTGTTGCAGGAGCCGTTCGAGCCATAAGTGAAATCGTCACCGATACCGTAGTTGACAAAAAGGTACTCGGCGATCAGCTCACTGGCGCATGAGTCATTCCAGGGAATTTCCGGGATGTAAGATAACGCTGAGCCATAGTCGGAACTGTTCGTCGCACTCCAGTATGTGCCGGCGGGGGCGTTGGCGTAAGTATCGCCGAAATCGGTGCCCCCCACGGCTACATTATACTGCGTGGAGGCAAATGCACTGACGGTGATCCCGTATTGCGCGACATTATTTCCTTCGTTGAAATCGCTCATCGCCGCGCCACCATCTCCGGCCGCAACGAAAACCGACACGCCCCTCGACGCCGCCAACTGGTACAGGCCGTTGATGTTCGAGTTCCCCGACGCGCCCTCCAGCACCTCGGACCAGGCATAGCCGAGACTGACGACCCCAGGGACCGGGCCGCCGTTGCTCAGAATGTTTTGCAGGGCGATTAAACCTCCGAAGTTGGTGGTATTCTTGCACGAGGCCAGTTCGATGGCCGCATTAGGCGCCGCCGCGCTGGCCCATTCGGCGTCCAGGATTGGTTCGAACTCGGCGTTGGCGACGACGCCCGGATCGCTACAGGCGCCGCCAGTGCCGGGCGCCGGATGGACCTGCGTGAAAGAGCCGCTGGGGTAGGCGCTTGAGAGGCCAAAGGTCGTGCGGAACGTATCCCAATCCGTGTTGTCGGTTCCGGCCGGGTTGGTGTTGTACGCGTCAGTGGGCTCGATCACCACGATCGTCTGTCCCTGGCCCGAATAACCCGCCGCGAAAAGCGGATTCAGATTGTAGATTGTGGCCAAGTCCGCGGGTACCACCGCCCAACAATCGGTCCCTGTGATATCGCCGCAGCCGGAAAAGGTATATGCGGCGCGCGGCTTGTTCATCGGATGCGGCATGAAGTTGTTCAGCGACACGACTCCGACTACCGCCGGCGCCAGCGCGGCCGGAATCCGCGGGTCGCTCATGTTGGCGATGTGCTTCTTACGGTTCACCTCGAGATTGTGAATCTCGGTATGGAAGGCCTCGCGCACCTGGCCGGCCGTCCCGGAAAAGTCGATCACGTTGTTGGGATAGATCAGGTTGATGGTAAAGCCGTGCGATTGGAGCCATCGCGTGATCGCCGCCAGGTCCTTCTGCGCCAGGCCGTAGCGCTCTCCAAACTGCTTTGCGGTGAGCCACTGATGGAAATTCGGCGACTTGGGTTCCGTAAGTCCATCGATATATTTGTCGAGTGTCTGTTCCTGCTCGGGAGGGCGCCGCAACTGGAGCCACAGGTGCTCCATCGGAAAGCTATCCGCGACCGGGCCGCGATCGTTGGCCGCCGTCGCTTCTGGACGCGTATTGCCCGCGAGCGTGGCAAGATTGTTCTCGTCGATTTGATCCGTGACGAGAGTGCGAGCAATCGGCGCGCCGCTCGGCGCGGCGGTGGTCGCCGCCGGAAGCATCGTCACGCCGGCCAAGAGCGCCAGCGTGCTGACGAACACGATTGCCACCAATCCGGCAAGTCCCAGAACCTTGAAGGCGGAGCGACCGTTCATATCCCCCCTATGGACTGACTCACGCAAACCGGAATTTCCATATAGGGGCCCAGCCCCTGTGCATAGAGTCTACGGCCTCCCTGTGCAAGATTCCAGTTTCCAGCGGCGGCGGGAGGGCCGGTTCGATTGTTCAGCCGTGCCGCGCTTGTTGCAACCGCGTCGCGCGAATCCGACAGAAGAGGGAAACAGCAATCAGATCTTCTGATTGGTCTTGCGCCAGTCGGCGAGGAAGCGCTCGAGCCCGAGATCCGTCAGCGGATGATGGAGGGTCTGCTTGAGTACTGCGAACGGCACTGTCGCGATATCGGCGCCGACCGCGGCCGCACGCAGCAGATGGGTCGTGTTGCGCACCGACGCGACCAGCACCTCGGCCGGATAGTCGTAGTTCGACAGTATCTGCACCATATCCTCGACGATCGCGAATCCGTCCTGTCCGATGTCATCGAGCCGTCCGATGAACGGCGACAGAAACGAGGCGCCGACTTTGGCCGCCGCGAGCGCCTGGAGCGGAGTGAAGATGAGGGTGACGTTGACGCGGATGCCGCGTTTGGCGAGCGCGTGGGTCGCCTTGAGGCCCTCGACGATCATCGGGCACTTCACGACGATGTTTTTGTGGAGCTTGGCGAGCTTTTCGCCCTCCTCGATCATTGCGGACGCTTCAGTCGAGATGACTTCGGCGCTGATCGGTCCGTCGACGATTTCGCAAATCTCGCGCAGCACGTCGTGATACGGGCGCCCGGTTTTCGCCATCAAGGATGGATTGGTGGTGACTCCGTCGATGAGTCCCCAACTGGCGGCCTCGCGAATCTCGGCGACCTCTGCGGTGTCGATAAAATATTTCATCGGGTGGATGCCTCGCGTTTGGACGGTTGCGGCCTCAACAGGTCCGCTCGTGCAAGAGTAACACGAAACGGCGACTTAAGTCCCGCGAGCATCTCGGAAATGGATGCGTTGAGTTTCGGATGGATCAGCGCGGGTGCGAGCTCGCTCATGGGGGCGAGCACAAAGCGGCGCTCATGAAGGCGGGGATGGGGTACTTTGAGGATTCGGGTATCGATGGTTTCCTTGTTGAAGAACAGCAAATCAAGGTCGATGATTCGCGGCCGGTACTTGCCGCGGGATTGCTTGCGTCCCTTGACGCGCTTGCGGCCCATGATCCGCTCAAGCGCGAGCAGGCGGCGCATCAGAACTTCTGCGGGGAGCTCGGTCTCGACTTCGACGACGCCGTTTAGAAACGCGCCCTTGAGATCGCCGATCGGTTCGGTCTCGTAGATCGAGGATTGGCGCACGATCCTCGTGTCCGGGATCTCAGCGATCCGCTGAATCGCCTCGCGATAATTGGCGGCTCGATCGCCTAGATTACTGCCTATTCCGATGAAAGCCCGATGGGGCATCCTCGCCGTTAAAACCGCAGCGCTTTTAATCGGTCCACCGCCTCGGCCAACCGTTCGCTCGACACCGTAAGCGAGAAGCGAACGTACCCTTCGCCACCCTTGCCGAATCCGGAGCCGGGCGTAATTGCGACGCCGGCTTCCTTCAATACGCGCTCGGTAAATGAAACCGAGGTGTAACCACGCGGAACTTTGGTCCAGACGTAAAAGGTCGCCCGCGGCTTCTCGCATTCCAGCCCGAGCGCGCGCAGCGAGCCGACCAGCAGGTCGCGGCGTTCCCTGTAGATTGCGCAATATTCGGCGAGCCTATCGCCGTCGGCGCCTTCCAGGCCCGCGATCGCGGCTTCCTGCACCGCCTGGAAAACGCCGGAATCCATGTTGGTCTTGACCTTGCCGAGCGCGCCGATCAGCTGGGCGTTGCCGATCGCGAAGCCGACGCGCCATCCGGTCATCGAAAAGGTCTTCGACAACGAGTGGAACTCGATTGCACATTCACGCGAGCCTTGGGCCTGGAAAACGCTCGGAGCTCGATAGCCGTCGTAGGCAATTTCGGAGTAGGCGCTGTCGTGGGCGAGGATGATGCCGTGCTTGAGGCAGAATTTGACCGCATCTTCGAAAAAGGATAGGTCAACGGTTGCGGCGGTTGGATTGTTCGGATAGTTCAGCCACAGCATCCGGGCGCGGCGCGAGACCTCGGCGGGAATCGAGGCGAGATCGGGAACGAATCCGTTTTCTTTTCTGAGCGGCAGAAAATACGGCTCGCCCCCGTTGAAGACGCATCCCGAGTAGTACACCGGGTATCCGGGGTCGGGAATCAGCACGATGTCGCCGGGATCGACGACGGCGGTCGAGAAGTTTGCGATGCCTTCCTTGGAGCCAATCAGAGCGCATACCTCGCGCTGATGGTCGAAGCTGACGCCGAAACGCCGCCGGTACCAATCCGCGGAGGCCCGGCGGAATTGCGGCAAGCCTTCGTAGTCGGGATAGCGGTGATTTTTGGGATCGTCGGCGGCGCGCTTGAGAGCCTCGACGATGTGACGCGGCGTGGGCAGGTCGGGGTCGCCGATCGAGAGGCTGATAACGTCAACGCCCTTGCCTGCGACCTCCTTCTTCAGGCGGTCAAGCTCGGCAAAAAGGTAGGGCGGTAAAAGGCCCAGTCGAGAAGCAGTCTTGATTTGCACCTGTCGAAACAGCCTCAGACCACGAGAACCTAGTCGTAAGTAACATACTTTGCGGGCTGTCGAAACTACTTGTCGCAATAAATCGGCGTTCTCGCACAATGGGAATCCACAGGTACGTCCTTTATTAAACGATCCAATCCAGCGTATAAAATTAACCCTACTTGATTGGAAACGATCGTGTTGTTAGAAAGTTTAACCGTTGAGTGGTGGCGCGGCGGCGCTTTTTCGGACTATTCACAAGCCTGATCGTGAGCATGAATCGGATAGTGCTGCCGCTTGCCCTGGCGATGCTGATGCTGGGCGGGGCAGTGATCGCGCTGTCGCAGCGGCCATGGGCGCCCCGGGCAGACATAGTTCAGCCGATACCATTTAGCCATCGAGTACACGCCGGGGTGAACAAGATTCCCTGTTCGTATTGCCATGCCTATGCAAGTCGATCGTCTGAACCGGGCATTCCGGCGGTAGCCAAGTGCGTGGGATGCCACGGCAACAGGATTGCGGGAGGCGGAATCCAGCCGGTGACGCGGCCGTGGACGGACGACACGCCGGCGGCGTTCGAGATTCAGTGGAATCGCGTGTACACGCTGCCCGACTTTGTGCGCTTCACGCATCGGCCGCATATTCATGCCGGGCTGCGATGCCAGAGTTGTCACGGCCCGGTGGAAACGATGGATCGCGTGGCGCCGGCGTTTGAAATCAACATGGGTTTCTGCGTGGACTGTCACACGGAGAAAAAAGCGACGCTCGACTGTGTGGGCTGTCATCACTGAGTGAGGGAGTAGATGCGCGAGGGACCGTCGATATCCAGGCGATCATTCATCAAGCTGGCCGCGACTGCGGGTGCGGCGGCGGCGATCCCTGGCTGCGAGCCGGCGGCGAGGCAGCTGATCCCTTACGTGGTGCCCGATGAGAACGTAGTCCCCGGCGTGCCGAGTTTTTTTGCCACGACGTGTTCGGAGTGCCCGGCGGGATGCGGTGTGGTGGCGCGAATCCGGGAAGGGCGCGTCGTCAAGCTGGAGGGAAATCCGGCCGATCCGATTGGTCAGGGTTCTTTGTGCGCCCGGGGACAGGCGGCGCTGCAAGGTCTGTACAATCCCGATCGCCTTGCGCATCCGCAGGTTCGCGGCGACGACGGTGCGATCCGGACCGTTTCGTGGGACCAAGCGGACAAAATGCTGGGCGACAGGCTGGCGGCGGCGTCGAAGGGGGGCAAGGATCGCGTCGCGTTCTTCGGTTCGCCGCAGGGCCCGACCTTCAGGAAAATCGCGCTCGCGTTTGTCGGCGCTTATGGCTCGTCGCGCGCGATATTTTACGAGGCCATCAACCAGGAACCGGCGCGGGTTGCGGCGAAAACGATCTTTGGCCGGCGCGATCTGCCGTCGTATCGAATCGATCAGGCCGAAGTGCTGATTTCCTTCGGTGCGGACTTTCTCGAGACCTGGCAATCTCCGGTGGAACTCGCGCGCCAATACTCGCTGTTCCGCACACCGCATGAGCGGCGCGGCACGCTGACCATTGGCCGCGCCACTTACGTCGGCCCGCGGCTCAGCATGACGGCGTCGAAGTGCGACGACTGGATTGCGACTGCTCCGGGCGTGGAAGCCGATGTTGCGTGGAGCGTGCTCAACGTTCTCGTCAAGCAGCGCTGGGTTTCGCAGAACTCGGGCTTCGATCTCGCGGCGCTAACCAAGGCGGTCGAGAATTTCGATCCAGTCGCCACGAGCGCGCGGACCGGCGTGCCGGTGGAAACCATTACCAGGCTCGGCGAGACGTTCGGCAGGGCCGAAGGCGCGCTGGCGATCGCGGGCACGAACGATTCGTCGGCTCATCTTGCGGCGATGATCCTCAATGCGGTCACCGGCAATTTCGGCAAGACCGTAATGTTCCTCGAAGGCTCGCCGGCCGAAGAGACCAGCACGCCGGATGAAGTGGACGCGGCGGTTGACGCGATGCGCGGCGGCAAGATCGATGCGGTGTTCATCGCGGGCGCAAATCCGGTCTTCACGATGCCCGCGTCGGCGCGAGTAGCCGAGGCGATCCAGAAAGTTCCGTTCGTCGTGTGGGCGGGAGGCGTGCCGGACGAGACCGCCGCGATGGCGAGTCTTCTCCTGCCAGCGCATCATCCGCTCGAAGCATGGCGTGACACGGCGCCGCGCGCGGGAATCCGCGGACTGGGACAGCCGGTGATGCAGCCGGTGTTCGACAGCAAGCCGGTCGGCGATATCCTGCTTGCGGCAGCCGCGGGATCGTCGAGCGCGAAACTTCCGTGGGCGAGCGCTGCGGAGGCAGTCAAAGCTGAATGGCTGGCGCTGGCTCTCAAGGCAGACGGCGCGGATCCCGAAGATTTCTGGGTAAGCGTGCGGCGCGAAGGCGGATTGTTCGAGGAACAGCATCTCTCGGCGCTCAGCCTCGACACGTCTGCGTTCAAGGCGCCCGTACCGGCCGCGGCTCAGTCGGAACTTTCCGTTTACGCCTATCCACACATTTTCCTTTACGACGGCCGCGGCGCGGACAAGCCGTGGCTGCAGGAATTGCCCGAGCCGGTCACGCAGATCGTGTGGGACAGCTGGGCCGAGATCCATCCCGAGACGGCGCGCAAACTCGGCGTCGCCAAGGACGACGTCATCGAGATCAAAACGGAGCACGGCGCGATCGAGGCGCCGGTCCTGGTGGAGAGCACTGTTCGTCCGGGTGTGATCGCGGTTCCTTTGGGACAGGGGCACCGCGCGTACGGCCGTTATGCAAAAGACGTCGGCGCAAATGCGTGGGCGATATTGGCGGCGGGCGCGGCCAGTGCCGCCGCGACCGCGCGCGCGACCGGCAAGACGCGCACGCTCGTTTCACCGCTGGGCAAGAGCGACATGATGGGCCGATCGATCGTCGAGGCGATGAGTATCGAGCAGTTGGCGCGCGGCGTGGTTCCCAGGAGCGAGGCCGAAGAAGTCACCGGGCCGTACGAAATGTACCCGCCCTGGAAATATTCCCGGCACAAATGGGGCATGACGATCGACGTCAATGCGTGCACCGGATGCAGCGCGTGCGTGACCGCGTGCTACGCGGAGAACAATGTCCCGACGGTAGGCAAGGACGGGGTCGATCGGGGCCGAATCATGTCGTGGATTCGCATCGAGCGTTACTTCCCGCCGGCCGGGGAAGCGGCGCAAGCGCCGCAGCTCTACCTCGCGCCGATGCTGTGTCAGCAGTGCGATCACGCGCCGTGCGAGCCGGTCTGCCCGGTGTTTGCGTCGTATCACACCGAAGAAGGGATCAACGGCCAAGTTTACAATCGATGCGTCGGCACGCGCTATTGCGAAAACAACTGTCCGTACAAGGTGCGCCGATTCAACTGGTTCGTGCCGGAATGGCCCGCGCCGCTGAACCTGCAACTCAATCCCGACGTGACGGTGCGCGGCGCCGGCGTGATGGAGAAATGCACGTTCTGCGTGCAGCGAATCCAATTCGCCGAGCTCAACGCGCGGACTGAAGATCGCGAGCTGCGCGACGGCGAGATCGTCACGGCCTGCCAGCAGGCGTGCCCGACGCGCGCAATCACGTTTGGCGACAGCAACGAGCCCGCGAGCGCGATGATGCGCCGGCGCGAGGACAACAAGCTGCGCAACTATCGCGCGCTGGAAGAACTCAACACGCAACCAGCTATCACGTATCTACGCGATCTCTATCGCGAGAAAGGAGGGGCCTGAGTGGCAGCGGCGCCGAAGATACCGGTCGAGCCGAGTTACCGCGACATTGACCGCAGCGTGCTGCGGGTGATGGAGCCGGCCGGCCTCGCATACTGGGCGTGGATCGGATTCTGCTTCACGCTGGTGGCGATCGCGGCTGGGTTCTGGTTGCGCCAGATCTACTCGGGACTGGGCGTGACGGGACTTCGCCAGCCCGTGATGTGGGCAATCTACATTACTAACTTCGTCTTCTGGGTCGGTATCGCGCACTCGGGAACGTTGATCTCCGCGATTCTGTTCCTGTTCCGCACCAAGTGGCGCACCGCGGTTTATCGCGCTGCGGAAACGATGACGATATTTGCGGTCGCGACGGCGGGACTGTTCCCGCTGATCCATCTTGGCCGCGTCTGGTTTTTCTACTGGCTATTGCCATACCCTAATCAGCGATACTTACAACCCGACTTCCGCTCGCCGCTGGTATGGGACGCTTTTGCAGTAAGTACCTATCTGACTATTAGCGCGCTGTTCTGGACGATGGGACTGATTCCCGACGTTGCGAACGCGCGCGAGGCCGCGACCGGATGGCGCAAGAAATTCTACACGGCGCTCGCCATGGGATGGCAGGGTACGGATCGCCAATGGCGGCATTACTCAATGGCGTATTTGCTGATGGCGGGCCTGGCGACTCCGCTGGTGCTTTCGGTGCACTCGGTGGTGTCGTGGGATTTCGCGATGGCGATAAATCCGGGCTGGCACAGCACGATCTTCGCACCATACTTCGTCGCCGGGGCGATTTTTTCCGGCGTCGCGATGGTTATCACGCTGCTAATTCCGATGCGCAAGCTGCTGGGCATCGAGGACCTGCTGACGGAGTGGCATTTCGACAATCTCGCCAAGGTCGTGCTGCTGACCTCGCTGGTAGTCTCGTACGCGTACATCACGGAAGCCTTTATGACCTGGTACACAGGCGATCCGATCGAGCAGATGACATTCCACATGCGCTACTTCGGGCCGTGGGGCTGGATGTACTGGGTAATGGTCTTGTGCAACTGCGTAATACCATTGTTGCTATTTTCCCCGCGCATCCGGGTCAACATGAGGGCGCTCTGGATAATCACAATTTTCGTAAACATCGGGATGTGGTTCGAGCGTTTCGTGATTATCGCGGGTTCGCTGACGGCGAACATCGAGCCTTCGCAGTGGGCCGGCTACCGTCCGTCGATCACAGAAATCATGATCACGGTCGGCAGCTTCGCGTGGTTTGTCGGGCTGTTCTCGCTCTTCGCAAAGTTCCTGCCGATCATATCGATGACGGAACTTAAAGAAGGAATCGTCTGGCTTCGGAAGGCGCTCAAGATGGATCGAGTCAAAGCCGCATGAGCACGATAGCGATCATAAGTTCGTTTGCGGATGAGACTCAATGCGTGCAAGCGGTCGAGGAGCTCCGCGCGGCGCAGGTCGGCGATTTCAATACGTTCTCGCCAATCCCGAGCCACAAAATCGAACATGCAATAGGCAGGTCGAAGAGCCCGGTGCGATGGCTGGTGCTGGCGGGCGGAATTTCGGGCGTTCTTACCGGACTCGCGATAACGATTGGAACAACTTACGAGTGGCGTCTCAACGCGGGCGGCAGACCGCTGCTGTCGTGGCCGCCATTCATCGTGATTTGCTTCGAGTTGATGGTCCTGCTGGGCGGAATTTTCGGCTTCTTCGGGGTGCTGATGCTGTCGGGTGTGCCCACGACCACGATGGCGCCGGGGTACGACGGGCGCTTCGGCGAGGATCGATTTGGGATCGTGGTTCGATGTGACGAGGCGGAAGCGGCGCGTGTCGAGTCGATGCTGAAGGAATCGGGCGCGGAAGAAGTCGTTCGCGAAGACGAGGCGCAGCCGCGATGAGCATCAATCTTCAACGGGCGCATCGCGAGCGCGCGGCGATGAAGCCGCGAGCCGTCGAGTCGGTGGCCGGCACGACGATGAAGACGGTGGCGGGCGCCATGATCGTGCTCGGCGCGATCGCGTTCGTGCTGGCGCTGATCCGAGGCGGAGCCACGATCGCATGGGAAGCCTATCTCGTCAACCTGCTGTTCTTCCTTGGCGTCGCGCAGGGCGCGGTGGTCGCGTCCGCGTCGTTCTATCTGACGCAGGCAAAGTGGGGCGGTTCGACGCCGTATCGGCTCGGCGAGGCGTTCGCGCCATTTCTGTGGGTGGGATTTTTTCTGTTCTTTGGGCTCTACTTCGGCCGCAGCCTGATTTTCCCGTGGGTAACGCATCCGATAGCGCAGAAGGCTGCGTGGCTGAACACTCCGTTTCTTTTTGCACGTGATGGAATCGGGCTCGGCGTGATGGCTGCGGCGAGCTTCGCGTTCATTCGCGTCTCGCGTAGTGACGGCGCACGGGCGTGGACGATTGCGACCGACGAGATCGAGTTGCCGCCACACTCGATACGAGTGTTCGCTCCGCTGGTTGCGGTCCTGTTCGCGGCGGTCTATTCGCTGATCGCATTCGATTTGGTCATGTCGCTCGCGCCGGTGTGGCGCAGCACACTTTTCGGCTGGTATTTTTTCGCCGGGTGTTTCTGGAGTGGATTGACCGCGATGGCTCTTACAGCAGCCGTGCTGCGCGGTCGTTTGGGCGAGAACAACCTGTTCACGAATCCCACCGTCATGCACGACTTTGGCAAGATGGTCTTCGCGTTCTCGGTGTTCTGGATATATCTGCTGTTCGCGCAGTACATTGTGATCTGGTACGGCGATCTACCGGTCGAAACTTTCTTTATCGTTCACCGGGTACATCACATGCCGTGGTCACCGCTATCGGTGGCGTGCCTGGTTTTGATCTGGCTAATTCCATTTACGGCGCTGATGAGCGTACGGGCCAAGAAGACGCCGGTGATTCTCGGCACGGTGGCGGGACTAGGGCTGGCCGGGATGTGGCTCGAGCGTTACGTGCTGGTGGTTCCGTCGCTGTCGCTCGACGCGATCCCGTTTGGCGCCACGCAATTTCTGATATCGATCGGTTTCCTGGGCGCATTTCTCATTTCGGCAGTGCCGGGACTAAACCGCGTCGCGCAGGCGGCGACCTCGGGAGAACCGGTTGGAGATGAGGCGGAATGATCGGGCGGGGTTCAAATAGGTATTCGATCGCGACGATAGTTATGCAAATAGCTATTGCACTGGCTATTACGGGATGCTCAGCGACGGACCATCCGATGACGACCCTCTCGCCGAAGTCGGACCTGGCACAGTGGATTCAGAGTCTTTACATCGATGTAACGGTGTGGGACGCAATTATCCTGGCGATCGTGGTCTGCGCGTTTATCCTGGCGGTGTTCGTTTTCTCGTCTCGAGTAGGCGAAGCCGCGCCAGCATCGACCGCGTCGTCCGACCTGGGTCTGGAAATCGCGTGGACGCTTGGACCCACGCTGGTGTTGGTGATGATCTCGGTGCCGACGGTACGTACGATCTTTCGCTCGCAGCCGGCGGTCGCGCCAGCGGGGGCGCTGGAGATCAAAGTAGCAGCGCATCAGTGGTGGTGGGAGTTTGACTATCCAGACGGTGCGAAGACCGGCAACGAACTGCATATTCCCGCCAACCGGCCGATTCGCCTGTTACTGGCATCGGCCGACATCATACATAGCTTCTGGGTCCCGCAACTCGGCGGCAAACGCGACGTGGTGCCCGGCCAAATCAACGAGCTGACATTCGTCGCGACGGTGCCGGGAATGTATCCGGGACAATGCGCGGAGTTTTGCGGCCTGTCGCACGCGAACATGCGCTTTCGAGTGTTCGTCGATTCGCCGGATGATTTCGCGAAATGGGATAGGGCGCAGCTTGCGGGGCCGGCCGCAATTCCGGCGACCGATCTGCTGGCGTTAAACGGCGCAAACGTTTTCGCCAACAGTCCGTGCACGACCTGCCACATGATCCAGGGCATCTCGAAGGGGTATATCGGACCTGACCTGACGCATTTCGGCAGCCGCACGACGCTGGCCGCCGGGGTGCTGAAGAACACGCCGGAAAACGTCGCGAAGTGGATCGTGAATCCACAGGGAACCAAGCCGGGCGCAAACATGCCGGCGCTGCTGCTGCCGGGGCCGAAGATGAACGCCCTGGTCGCGTATCTCGAGGGTCTGAAATAGGGAGCGTCGAATGGCTGCCCAGCCGAAAACATTGCCAGCGGATCAGCCGAGCTACCTCGAAGGTGGCGGGATACTCGGATGGCTGACGACGATCGATCACAAGCGCGTAGCCGTGATGTACCTCGTCAGCGCGCTGTTTTTCATGGCGCTCGGCGGATTCGAAGCGATGGCGATTCGCGTACAGCTGTGGCGTCCCGACAATCACGCGCTGTCGGCGGCGACCTACAACGCGTTTTTCACGATGCATGGGACGACGATGATCTTCCTGGTCGTGATGCCGCTGCTGCTCGGATTTTTCGGCAACTTCCTGATCCCGCTACAGATCGGCGCACGCGACGTCGCGTTTCCGCGGCTCAATGCGGCGAGCTTCTGGCTGGCGCTGGTCGCGGGAATTTTGCTCCATCTCGGCTGGATTCGCGGCGGACTTCCCGATGCGGGATGGTTCGGTTACGCGAACCTGACCGAGCGGTATTTCACGCCGGGCCTCGCGATCGATTGGTGGGTGATCGGGCTGCTTGTGTCAGGCGCTTCGACGGTGCTCACAGGCCTGAACTTCCTGACCACGATCATCGCGATGCGCGCGCCGGGCATGACGTATATGCGTATGCCGATGTTCATGTGGTCGCTGATGGTGACGTCGATCCTGATTCTGATCGCGTTTCCGGCGCTCACGATCGGACTGATCTTTCTGCTCTTCGATCGTTTCTTCGGCACGCATTTCTACGTCGCATCGGCGGGCGCTACGCCGATTCTGTGGCAGCACCTGTTCTGGCTGTTCGGTCATCCCGAAGTCTACATCATGGCGCTGCCGGCCTTTGGGATCATCTCGGAAGTCATTCCGACGTTCTCGCGCAAGCCGCTGTTCGGCTATCCCATGATGGCGTATTCGATCTGCCTGATCGCATTCCTGTCGTACGGCGTTTGGGGGCACCATATGTTCGCGACGGGAATGGGCCCGGTCGCGGACTCGGCGTTCGCGATCACTTCGATGCTGATCGCAATCCCGACCGGGGTGAAGATCTTCAGTTGGATCGCGACTGTTTGGGGCGGCTCGCTGCGCATGACGACCGCATTCTATTTCGCGCTGGGGATGCTGATCGAGTTCACGGTCGGCGGACTCAGCGGCATCATGCACGCATCGGCGCCGATCGATCTCCAGCAGACGGACTCGTACTTCGTCGTCGCGCACTTTCACTACGTGCTGTTCGGCGGCGTGATGTTCACGATCATGTCGGCATTCTATTACTGGTGGCCGAAGATCACCGGCCGCATGCTCGACGAGCGGCTTGGCAAGTGGCACTTCTGGCTGACGGTCGTTGGATTCAACCTCACGTTCTTCCCGATGCATTTTCTCGGGATGTGGGGGATGCCGCGGCGCACCTACACGTACGGCGCCGACATGGGCTGGATGCGTCTCAACCAGCTGGAAACGATCGGCGCATTCATTCTCGGCATCGCGTTCCTGTTTTTCTACTTCAACCTTTTCAAAAGTGTCGCCAGCCGAGAGCAGGCGCCCGCTGATCCATGGGACGGACGCAGCCTCGAATGGTCCACGCCGTCGCCGCCGCCTGCGTACAATTTCGCGACGATCCCGCAAATCCGCGGCCGCGACGCGTGGTGGATTCTGAAATACGGGCACGCCGGTTCGCGCGGCGTCGCAGCCTATATGTCGGGCCAGGCGCCTTCGCAACCGCAGCCCAGCCAGCCGGCATCCGTCGAGGACATCCACATGCCGGCGCCTTCGATCTTCCCGCTGGTGTTGAGTCTTGGCGTGGGAATGATGGGTCTCGGCCTCATCATCGACTGGTATCGCATCATCCTCATCGGCGCGGCGGTCGCGGTCCTGTCGATTGTCGGGATGGGATTCGAGTACGCAGACTTTGGCGAAGAATCGCACGATCCGGAGCACGCACCGTCGTCGGGTGGAGTCGATGTACGCAAAATCGGCATGTGGTCGTTCATCGGCTCGGAGTGCGTGTTCTTCGCGAGCTTGATATCGACGTTCATCGTTTACAAATCGCGCAGCGTTAGCGGACCCGGGCCGCAAATCCTCAACATCCCATTGACCTCGTTCAGCACTTTCATTTTGCTGATGAGTTCGTTGCTGATGGTGCTGGCACTCGCGGCCACGCAGCGCGGCGACAAGCGATGGGAGCGAATCTGGCTCGGCGGCGTAATCGCATTCGGGCTGATTTTTCTTGGCGGCCAGGTTTACGAGTTCACCAGCTTCTACCACGAGGGCATGGGGCTGACGACCAACCTGTTCTCGCAGTCGTTCTTCGTGCTGGTCGGATTTCACGGCGCTCACGTCGCGATCGGAGTGCTGTGGCTGTCGGTGCTGTTGGCGGCGGCGATGACGGGCAAGCTCGGCCAGTCGCGCGCGCTATCGGTCGAGCTCGCGGGACTCTACTGGCATTTCGTCGACGTAGTGTGGATCATCATCTTTACCCTCGTTTATCTGATGCAGGCGGTGCCTGGAGCATGAGCGACATTGCAGACACCCAAGGCGGACAGATTCATCATCCCGGTGCGGCGACCTACCTGACCATCGCCGCGTTCCTGGTCGTATTGACGGCGATGGAGGTCACAGTCTTTTACGTGCATGCGCTCCATCCCGTGCTGGTGCCGCTGTTGATGGTACTGGCTGCCGCCAAGTTCGCGCTGGTCGCGATGTTCTACATGCATTTGAAGTACGATAGATGGCTGCTGACGGGAGTGTTCATCTTCCCGTTGATAATTGCGACGCTCTTGCTGGTCTCGCTGATTTTGCTGTTCGCATATCTGTCCAATCACATGGCGCCGATCGGATAGCCGCTGGGCGAGCGTCTTTGACGATGGACATCTTCGGAGAACATCCGAGCATACCGATAGGCATCGCGATCCTGATCGCGATTTACCTCGGCGCATGCCGCGCGGCCGGCCGCAAACCGACGCGGCGTCAGGCGATGTGGTTCGCGCTAGCGATGGGCGCGATTCTATTCACACAGACCGAACTCGATGAACTTGCCGATGCGCGACTGTTTTCGATGCACATGCTGCAGCATCTGATGCAGGCTTTCGTGATTCCGCCGCTAATCCTGCTGGGGACGCCGGGCTGGATGCTGGCGCCGTGGATGCTCAGCAGGCCGATCAAGCCCATCGCGCGGTTGCTCACGAATCCGGTAATCGCGTTCCTGATTTTTTCGGCGGTCTTCGTCACCGCACACTTTCCGCCGATATTCGACCGGATGTGCCGCGACGAGAATTTTCACATTTTCCTGCACTTGCTCTTCATGGCGTCCGGCATGCTGCTGTGGTGGCCGATTCTGAGTCAGATCCCCGAGCTGCCGCGGCTCTCGTACCCGGCGCAGATCCTTTATCTGTTCCTGCTGATGATCCCGATGACGGCGGTGGCCGCGCCGATCACGCTGGCGACGAGAGTGATTTATCCGTGGTACACCGAAGGCCCGAACGGATGGGGCCTCAAGGCGATCGACGACCAGGTGCTGGGCGGGCTGATCATGTGGATCGGGCAGGGCACCTATCTGATGATCGTTTTCACATTCATCTTCTTCAGGTGGTCGCAGCGCGAAGACTGCGATATTCCGGTTCCGCCCGCAGCGATGACTCCGGAGCTTCGCGTGCTGCGATCGCGTCGCGTCGCCGGCTCGTAGAGTCGCGGCTACGAAGGAAGGATGCGCAAATCGGTTCGCGCGGCGGACGGCATCGCTGCGCGATAGGCGAAGCTGAGTGTCCAAAGCGTCACCGCCGAGTAGACGACACCGCCGGCCGCGATGCATGCCGAGCCGGCGACCGCGAGATCGATCGACCCGGCGAGCAGGCCGCCGGCAACCATCGCGACCCCGAGGTTGTACGCGATGAATACGAATGGCCGCGTCCGCGGAATCGATAGTTCCGCTATCGTAACCGCCGGCCATCCAACCCCGGTCCGCGCACGTGCAACGAATCCCGGAAAGAGCTGATACGACATTCCAATGATGAAATTCGAAATCCATCCGAGCAGACCCATCACGCCGTAAGCCGACGCGATGCGGCTGCCATATTCACCGTCGGCGCCGGTGACAGTGAGCGCGAGCCCCATCGCGATCGCAATCACGAGCCAGAAGACTCCGCAAATCGCATGACGTGACGTCCAATCGAGCGGCATCCGTCGCGTGCGCACCAGCCGTCCGATGGTGAAGATGTACGCGAGCAGGGACGCTGCGATCACACTGCTCCATAGAGTCGCGCCGGCGACCCCGGTCAGCAGAGTCACTCCGAGTCCGATGATTCCAATCGTCAGCGCGTAGAGCTGCCAGATCGCGGCCGCGGGGAGTTCGATCCTCGGCAGCAAAAACGCGGGTAGCATCCGGTAGGACACGGCGCAGATGGTCAGCGTTACCCATCCGAGCGCGGCGAAATGTACGTGACTGGAAAGATTCGTCAGCACGCTGCCGCCAAGGAAATCGTAAGTCTTGTCGAGGCCGAGCGTGAGTCCAATTGCAGCCGCGAGTACCAGAAAGCACACGCCCAAAAACATCCCCGTTTCGGCAACGCCGCGTCCGACCTGCGCCCACAGACACGGGATGATCTCAGCGGCGAACATCAAAACGCTTATCACCACCACGATCGCCGCGAGCCAGAGCCCAAGCCAGATTCCAATCTCGAAATGCGCGATCATCCCCGAAACGCCGATCACGTAGAGCACGAGTTGCACTAACGCCATGCGCGGGTACGGGACCGGATGGTGCGTGAGCGCCGGGACGTAGCGATACATCACGCCCATCATTGCCGCGGTGATCCACCCGAGCGTGAACGTGTGCACCAGCGCCAGCGGCCTCATTTGATAGAAAAACGAGGCGACGTCCGCGATTACGAACGGCATCGCGGCGACGCCAACGGCGAAGAACGCAACCGCGACGGCAAAGAAATGGATCGGCGTGCGGCCGATCCGGAGCAGGTTGGGATGATTAAGATGCTCGTGATGATCACCGGCCCGCGCTGCTTTGGGAGCCGATGCCGAAGAAGAGCGCGAGGCTTCAGATTGCTCTGTTGTTTCAAGTCTGCCGGGCATGACGCGAAAACCATTTCATCTTATCCTGCAGCCGACATCGAGCTAAGTCCGTGGCCAGGGCGAAAGAGCGGCGAAAGGGATTCGCGATGCTTGCCGGTTGCAGATCTGGTGCGTTACCAGTGGAATAGACACGAGTTCATCCTGGCCTGCACGGGCCGGTCGCGTGACGAGGAAGATGGCACACTCGAGGGCGCGGATCATTGTCGATGGAGCGGTCGCGGGAATCATCGGCGCCATTGTTGTTGCCGTCTGGTTTCTAATCTTCGACCTAATTCGTGGCCACGCATTTGAAACGCCGGCTCTGCTGGCGGCGACGATTCTGCATGGGTCGCATAGTCACGAGATCAATCACGGGCTGAAGCTGCTGGCGCTGGAATACTCGCTGATCCACTTCAGCGCATTCATCGCGTTCGGCATAGCTGGAGGATTGCTGCTCGAAGCCTGCGAGACCGAGTCGTCGCTGTTTTTTTCGCTGGCGATTTTTTTCGGCGCATTCGAAGTTTTCTTCATCGCGGTAGTTCTGTTGCTGGGCCCGAACGTGATGGCGGAACTGACCTGGTGGGGCGTCATCGTCGGCAACCTGCTCGCCACGGCCGCGATGCTTTCATATTTCTTGTGGCGGCATCCTGCGCTTGCGTGGCATCTGCTCGGTGGCTGGATCGCTGTCGCGCGCGAAGGTGTGACGGCCGGACTGGTGGGTGGGATCGTCGTCGCCATCTGGTTCTTGGGCTACGACGTCGCCTCGGGCAATTTGTTTCACACGCCGGCGATTCTCGGGGCGATGGTATTTCGCAACGCGGACGTGAGCGATGGCATCCAAGCGACGTTGCCGCTGGTGCTCGGCTACTCGATTCTGCATTTCTTGGCGTTCGCCATGTTCGGACTGGCACTGGCGATTTTGCTTGCGGCTTCGGAATGGGAACCGTTCATGTTGCTCGGTGCGCTGCTGCTGCTGGCGGTGTTCGAGGTTTTCTTCGTCGGATTCGTTTCGCTGATCGATCAGTCGGCGCTCGAGGCCCTGGGATGGTGGAAAATCGTCGCGGGAAATATCCTGGCGCTGATCGCGATGGCGACATACTTCATCCGCGGCCATCGCGGACTCGGCATCAGGCTGGTTGAGCGGTGGGCGATGCTCGACCATGAAGGCGCCGAGATGGGCGATCAGCCGCCCGCGCCGCCCAAGCACGAACCCGGCAGTCATCCGACACGTCTTTGAGTTGGGTTAAATTCCGAGCACGTCGCGCATCGTGTAAAGCCCGGGCTTGCGGCTTATGAGCCAGCCGGCGGCACGAAGCGCTCCGCGCGCGAGCGAGTCGCGGCTCTGCGCGCGATGAATCAGTTCGAGGCGCTCGCCCTGCCCGCCGAAAATCACGGTATGATCGCCGACCGCGTCGCCCGCGCGTATCGCGAGCACCGCAATCTTGCCGTCGGGCCTGACGCCGGTGATTCCTTCGCGGCCGAACACCGCGTTAGAAGCGAAATCCACGCCGCGTGCCGATGCGATCGCCTTGCCAAGCGATAGCGCGGTGCCGCTTGGCGCATCGACTTTGGTGCGATGATGAATCTCGATAACTTCGGCGTCGAAGTCGGGCAGGATCGCGGCGACTTCGGCGACGATCTTGGCGAGCACGTTGACCCCGATACTCATGTTGGGTGCGATCACGGTGCGCGTCTTAACCGCCAGTTCGCGCGCACGCCTTTCCATTTCGGGCGTGAAGCCGGTCGAGCCGATTACGATCGCAGCGCCCGTTTTGGATGCGACTTCGAGATGTTCCATCGAGGCGGCGGCCGTCGTGAAATCCATCGTGACGGTATCGGGTCGCGCGAGCGACGCATAGTCGTCGGTAATTTTCACACCGAGCGGGCCTACGCCGGCGAGCTCGCCCGCGTCGGATCCGATCGCGCTGTTGCCGTGCGCTTCGAGCGCGCCGACGATTTTGTGCGCCGGATCGCGCGACGAAAGCGCGACCAGAAGGCGGCCCATCCGGCCCGCTGCTCCAGCCACGATTAGATTAGCCATCGGAATTCACTTTGCCCGCGTGACGCGGGCGGGGATACGGAAGCGGTCGCGGCTCAGGAAGCCGGAGCCTCGGCGGGCGCCGCTTCGGGCGCGGGCGCTCCTTCCGCGGGCTTGCCATGCTTGGCCTTGAAGTGTTCGTCGCACAGGCTGCTGGCGCCGTGGCGATGCTTGCGGCATTTCTCGAAGGTGCAGGTTTTGTAGCGCGCCTTTGGCATCTCACCGGCTTTCCAGAGCCGAAAATGCATCCGGCAGTAACCCTTGCCGACCGCCTCGCGCGCGCAATCTTTCGCTTTGCAGTTTCCTTTGTTCGCCATGAATCCCTTCTTGGAGGCCGCTTTCCGACTCGAGCGCGGGAATTTGCGGCTGAGCAATTCATCTACAATAGTGTTTGGCGCCGGTGCTTCATAGAGGGCTGTCTTGGTGGTGAAATTTTTCAAAATCAATCGTGCGCAGCAAAAGCGCCAGCGCCGCCATCGCGATCGTGGCCGCCAGCGCGACCTCCATACTTGCGCGCGCGCTCACATCGGCGATCGCATGGCCCATGATCCAGGGCGCGACGATCCCGCCGAGCGCGCCGCCTGCCACTACGATCGAAGTCATCCTGCCGACCTCGGCCGGGAACCGCGCCGCGCCAACCGCGATCATGTTGGGGAAGACCGGGCCGTATCCGAAGCCGATCAGGAACACCGCCGCCGCCGCAAGTCCGCCCGCCGTCGGCGCCGCGATCAAAATCACCAGCGCGGCCGCCGATAGGGCGGAGGCCAGCATCGTGAATTGCGGCAATGCGATGCGATGCCCCAATCGTCCGCCAAATGCGCGCCCGCATACCAATCCCAGCCAATACAGCGAGACACCCGACGAAGCGAGCAACGGGCCCAGCGCCCCCGCCGTGCGCAAGTAAAGAAAGAGCCACGCGCCAATCCCGATTTCGGCGCCTACGTAAAGGAACATCACTGCGCTGATCGCCCAAATCAGCGGATGCGAGAGCATCGGGATAAATCCGTCACCGGGCGCCGGCGCCGTTCGAGCTTCGATCGCCGGAGTCACGCCCAAACGAAATGCGATCGCGGCACACACCAACGCGCCGGCGCCGAACACCCGCCAGTACGGCACGCGGCTCGTGAAGGCGACGCTCACGATCAGTGGTCCGAGCAACGCTCCGACACCGAACAGCACGTGCAGGTAGTTCAGCGCAGAGGCGAGCCGCTCGCGATTGAGATCTGCGATCAGGGCATTGGCGCCGATATCGATACCGCCATTGGCGAGGCCGATCAGAAATCCGGCGTACAGCAGTCCCGCCAGTCCCGGAGCCACGGCGAGCCCTGTCAGACCCGCCATGAACAACGCCATCGCACCGACGAGGATCTTTTGCGCGCTCAGTCGTTGATTGATCTCGCCGGCGATCAGCAGCGATATGAAGTAACCGGCCGCTGAGGCGCTGACGATCAATCCAGCGCGTTCGATCGGCAGATGGGCGGTATGAGAGATCTGCGGCAGAAAGGGGCCGATCCAGCCACTATTGATGCCCACCATCAGCAGGCACGAATATGCCAGCCGGGTGATCGTTCCCTCGCGGCTCGTCATCCAACGTCACGACGCGGCGGAGCGCAGCACGCGGTAGAGCGGTTCGAGCTCGCGAAACGCGTCGAGTACTTCGGCGCGATCGACTTTCAGCGCGTCGCGCACGGGCCATCCGAAGCCGAGGTCGATGCCGCCGGTTTTTTTCGCGAGCGCATCCCCGAGTCCGTCGAAGAAGTCCGGGCCGGCCGCGCTCGAGTCCGGCAATATCCGGCAGTCCCAGTTTTTGTACTGCTGGATCTTGGCGCCGCGAAAAGATTCTTCCAATTCAGCCGACTTCGACTTGATCAGCCGCGCCATCTCGGGGCGCTTTTCGGCGTCGGATTTCACGACCGCGCGCGCGTGGATGCCCGCGCCGGAGATGCATAGCGCGAGATATCCGTAGCGCTTGTATCCCCTCGGCGACGGCCCGAATGCTGCCCATGTCTCATCCGGAGGATTCACCGTGCGCCGCATATGCTTGGCGACGTGCGCAAAGAACTCCATGTGCAGTGTTCGCGACAGTTCGGGCGCCAGTTCGATCCCCAGCCGGACCAGCCGGGGCCTGATGCGCTCGTAGATCTTCGTCATGCGAGCGTTGAAACCCTCGATCGCAAACACGTCAAAATCGCCGCGCGAAAAACCCAACGTCGCCATCAGTCCGACCTCATTTCTCGACTCGGCCGCGCTCGAGCCCCTTGTGCCTCCACGATACATGCAAATCGCTTCTGCTATTATGCAGCAGTACGCATTGAAACCGGATACTATCAGGGCTCGTACAAACCTAAGCGGGCGGAGGTCCATGAAGATGAAACGAGGAATGACGATATTATCGGCAGCGGCACTGACATTTGCGATGGCGGGTCCCGTGATGGCACAGGCTCCCGTCACTCACGGAGCAGTCACAAACGCGGACTACGCGTTTTTCGATTCGCATCCCGACCTCGCGCGGGAACTCGCGAAAGATCCGGCACTGATCGAGAATCGGCGCTGGGTGGATAATCATCCGGCGCTGCACGAGTATCTGAAGACCCATCCGAACGTGCGCCGCGAATTCAAAGCGCACCCGTACAAGTTCATGCATCGCGCGGAGGGGCTCCAAACACACTAGAAATTGGAAAAGCCCCGGTGTGGGGTTTTGGGGTTCCCGGCAGCAGTGGCGAAGGCTCTTTGGACGCCACGGAGGACGCCGTGGACTGAACACCCGGCCGCGCCCTTGAAAAGAGAGGCGACTGGGCCTAAACCCGTCAAGTAACCGTGAGGCAAAACGGAAATTCCGGCTTAGGCGGTCGCGACAGCACAGCAGACTTAGAGTTCGATGCCATCGCGACGAGCACTCTCGGAGAGCCAGCTCGCGCGCGCATTCTGGCGCTGTTCCGCGCGTCGTATCGGGAAGCCAACGAGGCGTACCTCGAGCGCTCTCTTTCCCGGCTGCGCTTCATCGCGACCGC